>Ga0209480_10002608_pt1 | contig 12214 bp, 7 predicted proteins | sample JI61114C2DNA_FD_187501 | JGI IMG/M metagenome (GOLD analysis project Ga0209480, IMG submission 187501) | Wastewater effluent complex algal communities from Wisconsin, to seasonally profile nutrient transformation and Carbon sequestration -... | ecosystem: Engineered > WWTP > Effluent > Algae...
GATTTTTCGGTAACTAAATTGCTAAACATGGTCAAGTTTCCAGCATTTCCAAGTCCAAAATAGCCTTTCAATGTCCATAGATTTATCATGACAACAATTGGAATTAATAACGTATTAAATTTTTTAGCATAAGTATATTCTTTTGCAGAATATGACTTAAAAAAAGTATAAATAAAAATCACAAAACCAACATCGAAAATCAAACCTTCAATAAAAGTGTTTTTGTATTTATCAATTCCAAAAGTTGGTAAATAATATCTAGTAATGATGGCTAAAATGATGAAAATTAAAAATAGTTTTAGCGTTTTTAATGTTTTTTCAGAAATTATTTTCTCTTCAAAATTAACTAAACATCCAAGAGTTAAAAATAATCCAACACAACTAAAGTCAGCAAAACCTGATAGTGAAAGATAAAAATGAAAGCACAGCAAAAGCAAACCAGTAATTTTTCTAGTTTTAAAATGAAGTAAACCAAAAGGCAAAATCAATTCAATAAATAAAGTTCCATATTGAAATAAATGTGACCAAAATTCAGGTAAGACAAAACGCTTATTGATAAAATTTGATAAAACATAAACATTTACTTCATTTACACAACTTACACAAGGGTTCAAAAAATCAGAATTTAATTTGTGAAAACCGGTGTAAAAATAAATAGTTACTATTATTGCTCTAAAGGAATAAGAAACAAAATCGGAGTTGAAAATTGTCTTTTTTGAACTTAATTTTAAAGTAAAAACTACTATTAAAAACAAAGAAAAGAAAAGAATGATAGTAGAATGATTTCCAATTCTAGGAAATTTATCGATAAGTAAATAAATGCTTATTATTGAATTTGCAACTGTTGCCCACCAATATTTAATATTAATAATTGAAATTAAAACAAATCCAACAATCACAAATAGAGTAAGTGGATTTGAAAAAATTAACTTGTGAAAATTCATCAAAATAGCACCGTTGAAAATTGCCAAAAGCAACAAATAATTTGAGTTTATCTGTAGTCTATTTTCAATATTTTTGATAAATGAATTCAATTTTTTGTGATTGTGTTTGCTACAAAGTAACAAAAAAACCGCCTTGAAAAATATCAAGACGGTTTTAAAATATTTATAAATTTATGATTATAAAGAAAAAGCAGCTTTTACTTGTTCTACAAAATCTAATTTTTCCCATGTAAATAATTCAACAGTAACTGTTTTTGTTTCGCCATTTGGCAATTTAAACGTTTTAGTAACTGTTTCAGATTTTCTTCCCATGTGTCCATAAGCAGCAGTTTCGCTATAAATTGGATTTCTCAATTTCAAACGTTGCTCAATAAAATAAGGACGCATGTCAAAAATTTCTTCTACAATTTTGCTAACTTCTCCATCAGTCATGTTTACTTTTGAAGTTCCATAAGTATTTACGTTGATAGATGTTGGTTTTGCAACACCAATAGCATAAGAAACTTGAACTAAAACTTCGTCACATAATCCTGCAGCAACTAAGTTTTTAGCAATATGACGTGTTGCATAAGCAGCAGAACGATCCACTTTACTTGGATCTTTTCCAGAAAATGCTCCACCACCATGAGCTCCTTTTCCGCCATAAGTATCAACAATAATTTTTCTACCTGTTAATCCAGTGTCACCATGTGGTCCACCAATTACGAATTTTCCAGTTGGATTGATGTGATATGTAATATTCTCATTAAAAAAGTGAGCATATTGTGGATATTTCGCTTTAATTCTTGGAATCAAAATTGAAATTAAATCACTTTTAATTTTAGCCAACATAGTTGCTTCATCAGCAAAATCATCATGTTGAGTAGAGATTACAATAGCGTCAATTCGTTGCGGTTTATTATCGTCAGAATATTCTAAAGTTACTTGTGATTTTGCATCAGGACGTAAATATGTAATCTCAGAATTTTCTCTTCTAATGTTAGCTAATTCAATCAATAATGCGTGAGCAATATCTAAAGCTAAAGGCATGTAGTTTTCGGTTTCATTAGTTGCATAACCAAACATCATTCCTTGATCTCCAGCACCTTGCTCTTCTTTGCTTGCTCTATCAACACCTTGATTGATGTCTGCAGATTGCTCGTGAATTGCAGATAAAACACCACAAGAATTTGCTTCAAACATATATTCACTTTTAGTGTAACCAATTTTTTTGATTACATCTCTTGCAATAGTTTGAACGTCTAAATAAGTGTCTGATTTTACTTCACCAGCAAGAATTACTTGACCAGTTGTAACCAAGGTTTCGCAAGCCACTTTAGATTCTGCATCAAATGCTAAAAAATTGTCAATTAATGCATCACTAATTTGATCAGCTACTTTGTCCGGATGTCCTTCACTCACTGACTCTGACGTAAATAAATAAGCCATAATATAATTTATTTTTAAAATTAATTTTTGAGAAGAAAAACGATAAATTACAACGGAAATACTAAAGGAGAGTTTCTGCTTTAGCATTTTTTAATGAGGTTGCAATCAGTTCAAATTTTTCCTCTTTATTTCGAGTGCAAATGTATAAATACTATTTTGAATAGAAAAAACAATTTCACTTTTTTATTTTATTAATGCAATTTTAAAAAATCTAAATACGTAGTATTTAAATATATAATGCAAACTTTCAAATGTTAAAGTTTAAAATTTGTTTTGGTTAATCCAAAAATAGTTCAGAAGTTTGTACCATCAAAAACAAAGAAAAAATGAATTTAGTTATTTGCAATATGTGTCACATGATGTGGAAATTTCCGCAGAGGACATCTATTGCATAATTTTTAAATTTTTAAAATATATTCAATTAAACCTCTGCAAAACCGCAGAGGTTTTTTTATTTGAAACATATTCAATAAAACAATAAATAATTTCAGAATGAAAGTAATAGCAAAAAATATGATGACTTGGATGATGATGCACATGATGATGTGTTGTATCGGCATTTGCTATTACCAAGAACTCAAGACGTAAAAGAAATATATATTTCTAGTGTAAAAGTCCTTTTGGTAAGCCATCCAAAAGGACTTTTTTTATTTCAAAAAATCAAAAACTAAATATTTAATCTCTAAAATCAATTATCATGAGTGCACAAAAATTCGCAACAAACGCTTTACATGCTGGACACGATGTTACCAAAAACGCAGGAACAAGAGCTGTTCCAATTTACCAAACATCATCGTATGTATTTAACAACTCTGATCATGCAGCCAATTTATTTGGGTTGGCAGAAGCAGGATTCATCTACACACGATTAAACAATCCAACCAACGACATTCTAGAACAACGTTTAGCAAAGTTAGAAGGTGGAATAGGAGCAGTAGTAACCGCTTCGGGAACTTCAGCAATTGCAACAACTTTATTAGTGCTATTAAAAGCTGGCGATCACATTGTAGCATCCAATAGCCTTTACGGCGGAACTTACAATTTGCTCAAAGTCACTTTACCACGATTAGGAATCACAACAAGATTCGTCGATCCTTCTAATCCTGAAAATTTTACTAAAGCAGCTCAAGAAAACACAAGAGCATTTTTCGTAGAAAGTTTAGGTAATCCAAAATTAGATGTACTCGATTTAGAAGCAATTTCCAAAGAGGCTAAAGCTTATAAAGTTCCATTTATTGTAGATAATACTGTGGCAACACCATATTTATTAAACCCAATTCAATATGGCGCTGATATCGTAATTCACTCATTAACAAAATATATTACTGGAAACGGAACTTCTCTTGGAGGTGTCATTATCGATGCAGGAAACTTCGATTGGAGCAATGGAAAATTCCCAGAATTTACTGAACCATCAGCTGGCTACCATGGATTAAAATACTACGAAGCTTTAGGCACAGCATCTTTTATTGCAAAAGTCAGAATTGAAGGATTACGAGATTTTGGTGCAGCTTTAAGTCCATTTAACGCTTTTCAAACCATTCAGGGATTAGAAACGTTAGAAATTAGAATCAAAAAACATTCTGAAAATGCTTTAAAATTGGCAGAATGGTTGCAATCGCAAGAAGAAGTCGCTTGGGTAAATTATCCAGGATTAGAGACTTCAAAATATAAAGAACTTGCCGATAAATATTTACCAGAAGGGAAAAGTGGCATAGTAACTTTCGGTCTAAAAGGCGGATTTGAAGCAGCAAAAAAAGTAGCTGATGAAACCAAATTGTTTTCGCTCTTGGCAAATATTGGCGATACAAAATCACTAATTATTCACCCAGCAAGTACAACACACCAACAATTATCTGATGCTGAGCAAGAATCAACAGGTGTAACCAAAGATTTAATCCGTTTATCTGTTGGTTTAGAAGATATTGAAGATTTGAAAGCCGATTTAAAAGCTGTTTTTGCAACGCTTCCAGTAGAAAAATTTGTTTAATTTTTGTTTGTTTTTAACTGTCTCCGATTTCGCGGTTGGAGGCAGTTTTTTAAAACAAGTTTACTCAAACCTTAATTTTCTTAATGCCTTAATGGTTTAAAAAAATAAAAAAAATGTTAGAAAAAATAGCGTTATATAATTTCAATCTAGAAAGCGGAAAACAAGTCGCGTACTTACCATTGTTCTATCAAACGTTTGGACAACCCATTGGTTCTGCTCCAATTGTTGTAGTCAATCATGCTTTGACAGGAAATTCAAATGTAACAGGTGAAAACGGTTGGTGGAACGATTTAATTGGCGAAAATAAAACAATTGACATCAATAATTTCACAATAATTGCATTTAATATTCCTGGAAATGGTTTTGATAAAAATGCTGAAAATCTAATTTCAAATTACCAAGATTTTACCATTCGTGATATCGCTTCTATTTTTTGGGAAGGATTATTTTTCTTGAGTATTCATCAAGTTTTTGCAACAATTGGAGGAAGTCTTGGCGGTGCAATTGCATGGGAAATGGCAGTTTTACAACCTAACAAAATTCAAAATCTAATTCCAATTGCAACCGATTGGAAGGCAACCGATTGGGTTATCGCTAATGTTTTGATTCAAGATCAAATTCTGAATAACTCTGAAAATCCAATTGCAGATGCTCGTTTGCATGCTATGCTTTTGTATCGAACGCCACAATCTATTAACCAGCGATTCAAAAGAGCACAATCAAACCAAGTGTTTCATATCGAAAATTGGTTGACTAATCATGGCGAAAAACTCAAAAACCGATTTCAGTTGCAATCCTATAAACTAATGAATCATTTGCTAAAAACGAATGATATTACTCGTAATAGAAAAGATTTTCTTGTTGTAGCAAAAGAAATTCAAGCAACAATTCACATCATTTCAGTTGACTCTGATTATTTTTTTATTGCCAATGAAAACCGAGAAACCTATCATCAATTGAAAACAATAAAGCAAAATGTGTTTTACAACGAAATAAGATCCATTCATGGTCATGATGCTTTTTTGATAGAATTCAATCAACTAAATGAAATTTTAGAACCTATTTTTAACAAACAAAAACAACAAAATTATGTCAACGCTTAGAATAAATATTATCCTTTTCGGAATCGGAAATGTTGGAAGCACTTTAATCAATCAAATTATAGAAAGTCAAAAATTCTTCCTCGAAAAAAGAAATATCGATTTACGATTTCCCATAATAACAAATTCATCTCTAGCTTTTTTTGAAAAAGACGGATTGAAAAATCAATGGGAAGCCAATTTTGCCCAATCAGCAATCCCGTTTAGAGTCGAAGATATTATCGAATATGTGCAAGAGCAACAACTCGAAAACCTAATTGCTGTAGATGCAACAGCAAGTTCTGATATTGTAAAAAGTTATATTCCGCTAATTCAAAACGGATTTAACATAGTGGCAGCCAACAAAAAAGCCAATACTTTACACAATGAATTCTACCAAGAAATAAGAAGAAATCTAAAAAAATTCGACAAAACGTTTTTGTATGAAACCAATGTTGGCGCAGGTTTGCCTGTTGTTCAAACAATCAATGATTTGCATTTTTCAGGCGAAAAAATCACTAAAATAAGAGGTGTTTTTTCAGGTTCATTAAGCTATATTTTTAATAGATTTTCATCCGAAGAAGCATCATTTTCAAACATTTTAATCGATGCCGAGAAAATTGGATTAACCGAACCCGATTCACGTGAAGACTTATCAGGAAACGATGTCGCCAGAAAATTACTAATTCTAGCAAGAGAAATCGAACAGCAATTTGAATTTGATGACATAGAAATCGAATCACTTTTGCTACCAGAATTAAATGAAAAAAATTCCAAAGCTCAATATGCAATCAATAAATCATTTTTCGATAAACCATTCAATATTGCCAAAATCACACAAGCCGACAATCATGTTCTGCGATATGTTGGCGAACTCGATGTTCTATCGAAAAAACTCGAAGTTAAGCTAGTTTCTGTGCCAAAAAGTTCACCATTGGGACAACTAAAAGGAGCCGACAATCTAATCGAAATTTACACCAAATCCTATGGCGAAATCCCAATTGTAATTCAAGGCGCAGGCGCAGGAAAAGAAGTCACAGCTCGCGGCGTTCTTACCGATATTCTAAAAATTGCCGAAAAAATTAAAATTCAAGAAGCCATATTTCAATAATTCACAACCAACCTAAACCACGAAAACCTACAGCACTCAAACGTTGTAGGTTTTTATTTTTCACAAACACTTGCAAAATAAGTTTCTATGCCGTTACTTTGCACCGTTCATAAATTTATTGATTGTTATCACGAAAGCTGGAGAGATTAGACTCGATGAAAGCTTAGCAACCCTACAACTGTAGAAGGTGCTACATTCTATTCCGATCTATCGGAAACAGATAACCAAGAGAATCTTCTCTCAACTTTCACAATAACACAAAATAATTTAAAGAATTTCTAATTGTCATTTCGACATTTGGAGAAATCTGGAGCGAATGGCTTGCGCATTTTAGCAAACCATAATCCCGCTTTTCGCACTACATGGTAGTTGCTACAATCGGGGCTAATTAGTTATCCATTTTTGTAAAATCAAGTTTCCAAAAGAACATTTTCTTAAATAAACTTAATTTTCTTAATGGTTTAAAAACAAAAAAAGCTTTGCGCCTTAGCGTCTTTGCGAGAAATAAAATGAAACTTAGCGAACTTAGTGAAAATCTTTGTGCGCTTTGTGGTTAAGAAAAACAATATGACAAAAATAACTGAAGCAATCAAAGAAAGAATCCTAGTTCTCGATGGAGCAATGGGAACTATGTTACAACGCAACAATTTCTCTGAAGAAGATTTTCGTGGCGAACGTTTCAAAGATTTTCCACATCCACTAAAAGGAAACAACGATTTACTTTCCATCACACAACCCGAAGCCGTAAAACAAGTACACCGTTTGTATTTTCAAGCAGGCGCCGATATTGTAGAAACCAACACATTTTCAGGAACCACAATAGGAATGGCCGACTACCACATGGAAGATTTGGTTTACGAACTCAATTACCAATCTGCTAAAATCGCACGTGAAGTAGCAGATGAATTTACAGACCGAACACGTTTTGTAGCAGGTTCAATAGGTCCAACAAATAGAACAGCATCCATGAGTCCAGATGTAAATGACCCAGGTTATAGAGCTGTAACGTTTGACGATTTAAAAATTGCCTATCGTCAACAAGTTGAAGCTTTAATTGATGGAGGTTGTGATGTTTTATTAGTAGAAACCATTTTCGATACATTAAATGCAAAAGCAGCACTTTTCGCTATTGAAGAAGTAAAAGAAGAACGAAATTTAGATATTCCAGTAATGGTTTCAGGAACAATTACAGATGCTTCAGGAAGAACACTTTCAGGTCAAACGGTCGAAGCATTTTTAATATCTATTTCTCATATTCCATTATTAAGCATAGGATTCAATTGTGCACTTGGTGCTGATCAATTAAAACCTTATTTACAACGTTTGGCTATGAATACACAATTAAATATTTCAGCACATCCAAACGCAGGTTTACCAAACGCTTTCGGGCAATACGACCAAACACCATTAGAAATGCAAGCTCTTATAAAAGAATATCTAAAAGATAATTTAGTAAACATTATAGGCGGTTGTTGTGGTACAACACCAGAGCACATTAAAGCAATAGCAGATGTTGCCAAAGAATTCAAACCAAGACAAATTTTAGAAACAATATAATGACGGAAGTAAAGAATAAATATCTAAAATTATCAGGATTAGAACCTTTAATCGTAACACCTGAAACCAATTTTGTTAATGTTGGTGAACGTACCAATGTTACAGGTTCGCGCAAATTTCTTCGATTAATAAAAGAAGAAAAATACGAAGAAGCACTTTCTGTTGCCAGAGAGCAAGTAGAAGGTGGCGCTCAAATTATTGATGTCAACATGGACGAAGGAATGTTGGATGGCGTTTACGCTATGACCAAGTTCTTAAATCTAATTGCGGCCGAACCAGATATTGCTCGTGTTCCTGTAATGATTGATAGTTCCAAATGGGAAATCATCGAAGCTGGATTGAAAGTCATTCAAGGAAAAGGTGTAGTAAATTCTATTTCACTTAAAGAAGGAAAAGAAGTTTTTATTCATCATGCCAAATTGATAAAAAGATACGGAGCAGCAGTAATCGTAATGGCTTTTGACGAAGACGGACAAGCTGATACTTACGAAAGACGCATCGAAATTTGCAAAAGAAGTTATGATATTTTAGTCAATGAAGTATATTTTCCTGCAGAAGATATCATTTTTGACCCAAATATCTTTCCAGTAGCAACAGGAATGGACGAACATAAAAATAACGCTTTAGATTTCTTTAGTGCCACCAAATGGATTCGTGAAAATCTTCCTTATGCTCATGTTTCAGGTGGCGTAAGTAATGTTTCGTTTTCGTTTCGTGGAAATGATAAAGTTCGTGAAGCTATGCATTCGGCTTTTCTTTATCATGCCATCAAAAACGGTATGACAATGGGAATTGTAAATCCTGAAATGTTAGAGATTTATGACGAAATTGATCCAATTTTGTTGGAACACGTTGAAGATGTTTTATTGAACAGAAGAGATGATGCTACCGAAAGATTATTGGATTTAGCCGAAAGTTTCAAAGGCGATTTCAAAACAAACGAAAAAGCAATTCAAGAATGGCGAAATGGTTCCGTTCAAGAAAGATTGACACATTCATTAGTAAAAGGAATTGATGAATTCATAGAAATAGATGTTGAAGAAGCAAGATTAAGTTCTGAAAAGGCAATTGATGTTATCGAAATCAATCTAATGGCAGGAATGAATGTTGTTGGAGATTTATTCGGAAGCGGAAAAATGTTTTTACCACAAGTGGTGAAATCGGCTCGTGTTATGAAAAAAGCGGTTGCATATTTACTTCCATTCATTGAAACCCAAAAAGACGGAAAATCTTCTTCAGCAGGAAAAGTCTTGATGGCAACAGTGAAAGGTGATGTACATGATATTGGAAAAAATATTGTAGCGGTAGTTTTAGGTTGTAATAACTTTGAAATTATCGATTTAGGAGTGATGGTTCCACCAGAAAAAATCATTCAAGCAGCCATTGAGCATAATGTAGATATTATCGGATTGAGTGGATTGATTACACCATCTTTAGACGAAATGGTTTATTTAGCAAAAGAGTTGGATAAATTAAATATCAAAATTCCAATAATGATTGGTGGCGCAACAACTTCACGTGCACACACAGCAGTAAAAATTGCACCAGAATATAAAGAAACAGTAGTTCATGTAAACGATGCTTCACGTGCAGTAACTGTAGCTAGTAACTTGTTGCAAGAAGAGACTAAAGAAGGCTATGTGAAAGCTATTCGAGAAGAATATGATAAACTTCGTGAAGGTTATCTAAGCAGAAGTCGAGACAAAAATTATCTTTCAATTGAAGAAGCTCGTAAGAATAAATTGCAATTAGATTGGAATAATTTCCAACCATCAAAGCCTAATTTTATTGGAACAAAAACCATAGAAGTTGAACTTTCTGAATTGGTAGATTTCATCGATTGGACACCATTTTTTCAATCGTGGGAATTACACGGAAAATTTCCAGCGATTTTAACGGATGAAGTTGTTGGCGAACAAGCCACAAGTTTATTTGATGATGCTCAAAAAATGTTGCAAAAAATAGTCTCAGAAAAATGGCTAACTGCCAAAGGAATTCTAGGAATTTTTCAAGCAAACACAATTAACGATGATGACATAGAACTCACAACTCACAACTCACAACTCATAACTTTTTTAACTTTAAGACAACAATCTCAAAAAACTGCAGGTGCACCAAACATTGCATTAGCCGATTTTATTGCACCAAAAGATTCAGGTAAACAAGATTACATTGGATGTTTTTGTGTAACAACAGGTTTTGGAGTAGATGAAAAAGCAGCTGAATTTGAAAAACAATTAGACGATTACAATTCCATTTTGGTAAAAGCTCTTGGCGATAGATTAGCCGAAGCATTCGCTGAATATTTACATTTAAAAGTTAGAAAAGAAATTTGGGGATATGTTTCTGATGAAAGTTTGAGTAATCAAGATTTGATTGATGAAGAATACAAAGGCATTCGTCCAGCACCAGGTTATCCAGCTTGTCCAGATCATTTAGAGAAACTAACTATTTGGAAATTATTGAATGTAGAACAAGAAATTGGAGTGAAGCTAACCGAAAGCATGGCAATGTGGCCAGCAGCATCGGTTTCGGGATATTATTTTACTAATCCAGAAAGCAAATATTTTGGACTAGGAAAAATAAAAGAAGACCAAGTAATAGATTACGCCAAACGAAGAGGAATTTCAACAGAAGTAGCAACCAAATGGCTTGCACCGAATATAGCAGATTAAAAACAGTTGTCAGTTCTCGGTTCTCAGTTTTCAGTTATTTTGGAAACAGATAACAGATAACAGTTAACTGACAACAGACAACTAAAAATTATGAAAGTAACCCAACACATAGAAAACGCCAAAGGAAAACCTTTATTCTCTTTCGAGATTCTGCCACCATTGAAAGGGCAAAATATCCAATTTATTTATGATGGGATTGATCCTTTAATGGAATTTAAACCGCCATTTATTGATGTGACTTATCATCGTGAAGAATATGAATTTAAAGAACTACCAAGTGGACTTTTGCAAAAGAAAATTGTAAAAAAACGTCCTGGAACAGTTGGTATTTGTGCCGGAATTCAGAATAAATATTCAGTTGATGCTATTCCGCATATTTTGTGCGGTGGTTTTACTAAGGAAGATACTGAGAATCTGCTAATCGACTTAGATTTTCTTGGAATTGATAATGTGGTAGCACTTCGTGGTGATGCCTTGAAGAATGAAACCTATTTTAAACCTGAAAAAGAAGGAAACGAATTTGCTTCAGAATTGGTGACACAAATCAGTAATTTGAATAATGGAATTTATTTAGATGAAGATTTGAAAAATTCTGCCAAAACAAATTTTTGTATTGGAGTTGCAGGTTATCCTGAAAAACACATGGAAGCACCAAGTTTAGACAGTGATATTCATTTTTTGAAAGAAAAAATAAGAAATGGTGCCGAATATATTATTACACAAATGTTTTTTGACAATAAAAAGTTCTTCGATTTTGTTGAAAAATGCAGAACAGCTGGAATTACAGTTCCAATTATTCCAGGTTTGAAACCAATTGCGACTAAGAAACAATTGAATTTAATTCCGCATAGATTTAGTGTTGAAATGCCTGACGATTTGATTATGGCTGTTGTTAAAGCAAAAGACAACGACCATGTAAAACAAATTGGAATAGAATGGTGTATTGCTCAAAGTAAAGAATTGGTTGCTGCTGGAATTCCTGTCTTACATTATTATTCAATGGGAAAAGCTGAAAACATCAAAGCTATTGCTAAGGAGATTTTTTAAACTGATTTTACAAAAGACATAACCTAACTAGCCCTGATTGAAGAGAAAATCTCGTCTTTTGGGACGAGATTGTAACGAAAAGCAGGAATGAGGAAACCAAAAACTCCCAAACCATTCGCTCCTAAAAATATTCTACTATATTTGTGAACTTAAAATTTTAGGATGCAGAAGATTTTACTTCTTTGTTTGTTTATATCGGTTTCGGTTTTTTGTCAAGATAAAAATCCATATACACTTGATGTTTCTCTTATTAGAGGAAATGCAATGTCGCATTCTGAAGACATGTCACATTTGGTAAATGGTCATCCAGAAGGTTTTATGGCTACTTTTGGCAAACGAACAGATGGCTCAAAAGAGTGGCATCAAGCTTATAATTTCCCAGA
>Ga0209480_10002611_pt1 | contig 12207 bp, 10 predicted proteins | sample JI61114C2DNA_FD_187501 | JGI IMG/M metagenome (GOLD analysis project Ga0209480, IMG submission 187501) | Wastewater effluent complex algal communities from Wisconsin, to seasonally profile nutrient transformation and Carbon sequestration -... | ecosystem: Engineered > WWTP > Effluent > Algae...
AACTTTAAATGCGATTGATTTTTCAGGACAAGCTATTGCAGCAAAGCAGGATAATTTCGATGTACTGCCTTCTGCAAATTTAACTTATAGTTTAAATGCAAAATCAAACATCCGCTTATCAGGATCTCAGACTGTTTCAAGACCTGAATTCAGAGAGCTGGCTTTATTCAACTATTACGACTTTATCAGTCAGACTTCAGTAACTGGAAATCCTAACCTGAAACGTGCAAAGATCTTTAATGGGGATATCAGGTATGAGTTATACCCATCTGCCGGTGAGACCTTTACTGTTTCGGCCTTCTATAAAAATTTCAATGATCCAATTGAGCAGCGGGTGAATTCAAATTCTACACCTGTAGTTAGAGGAATCAATTACCTGAATGCAGATCAGGCAACTTCACTGGGAATTGAGCTTGACATAAGGAAAAAATTATCATTTCTGGGAGACAAGGAATGGTTAAATAATATGACAGTCTTCGCTAATGCATCTTACATCGATTCAAAGGTGAAGGGGGTTGGTATTGATCGTCCACTTCAAGGGCAATCACCTTACCTTATCAATGCCGGTTTACAATATTTCTCACCTAAAACAGCAATTACTTTTACCTCGGTTTATAATCGTATTGGTCAGAGAATCTTCCTTGTAGGTTATCAGGGCTATCCGGATATCTATGAAAACGCGAGAGATGTACTTGACTTCCAGATTAGTAAAAGGGTTCTTAAATCTCAGGCGGAGATTAAACTTAACATTGGAGATGTGTTGAATCAGAGCACTGTGTTCTATCAGAATAATACCGGAGATGCTAAAATGGCCTATGATGGAGCAGGAATAGATAGACTCATCAATTCTTACAAACTTGGATCAAATGTATCATTGTCTTTTTCATATAACCTCGGACTTGGTAATAAGAAGAAGTAAATTTTGTAAGACAAATTAATATAGGCTTAAAACTGAGCTAACATTCCAATCCTATTTTTGTAATAAATAAAAAGAAAACAATATGAAATCATTGAAATTTAAGGCTTTAATTTTTGCTGTAGCTGTTTTAGCTGCCTCATGTCAAAAGAGTTCTGACCCGGATCCGGTTGATCCTAATGCAAAGCAAACGCTAACTCTTCAAAATGGAGCAGTGATAAGTGGTGTATATAAGAATACAATTCTGAACGTACCTGAAGGTAATTTCACCCTGAAAGGATATGTATATTTTGAAGATGGCAGTGAAATTAACATTGCTGCTGGTGCAACTATCAAAAGTGATGTTTCTGATAAAGGAGCATTAATTATTGAAAGAGGTGCTAAGATCAATGCAATGGGTACTGCTGCAAAACCAATTGTGTTTACTTCTGGTAAAGCTGTTGGACAACGTAATCCTGGTGATTGGGGTGGTATCATCATCTTAGGAAAAGCAAAAACTAATCGTTCTACTGAACCAACTATTGAAGGTGGTGTTGGTAAAAACTTTGGTGGTACTGTTGATAATGACAATTCTGGAACTTTGAAATATGTGCGTATTGAATTCGCAGGTATTGCTTCTCAGCCAAACTCTGAGATAAACGGTCTGACTTTAGGTGGTGTAGGTTCGGGTACTACTATAGAGTACGTTCAGGTTGCCTATGGTAATGATGATGCATTCGAGATCTTTGGAGGAACTGTAAATGCAAAATACCTAGTTGCATATGCTACTGCTGATGATGATTTTGACTTTGACTTTGGATACTCTGGAAGAATTCAGTTCGGAGTTGCTTTGAGAGATCCCTCTGTAGTTGACCCTGGAGATGCTGGTAACGGTATCGAATGTGATAATGACGGAACTGGTACCAATGCAACACCTGCAACCCGTCCGGTACTTTCAAACTTCACTTTTGTAGGTCCGAATGTTGATAATACAGCATCTAAGAACCATAATTATGCAAACCGTTTCAGAAGAGCTACTAATTTTGTGTTGAATAATTCAGTACTAATTGGCTGGATGAAAGGTGGTTTATCTTTGGAGTCTGATGCTACTTTCAATAGCCTGGTTGGTACAACTACAACTTCAGAATTCAAGAATAATTTGTTGCATGCAAACGCTTCAACCTACAGAATCGGATCGGTAACTGTTGCTGGTGCAACTGATGCTGCTGTGAAAGCTAAAGCTGAAGGTAGTGCAACTATAACTCTTGCTGCAGCAGCAGATGCTAAACTTACAGATCCGTTTAACTTAACCAATCCAAACATGCTTCCTGCGTCAGGTTCGCCTGCATTAACAGGAGCTGCATTTGCCGGTGATCTTACAAATACATTCTTTACCAGTACTACATATCGTGGTGCGTTTAGTACTACAAACTGGATGGCAGGATGGACAAACTTTACCTTCACAAAAGGCGCGAGCGGATATTAATATTCCCTGGCCTGAAATAATAAAAAATACCTGCCTATGGCGGGTATTTTTTATTTAAAAAATTTCTCTTCGGTTATTTACCTTCTGAAGGATTATACTGATAGACAACCTCGTAGTTCAGACCTTCCAGATTTGCTGCAATTTGTCCGATTCTTAAATCCCTGTTCTGTGGAGTAGGCTCGCAAACTGAATATTTCTGGCCCTTATAGATAATTGATTTCCCCTGTGCTTTATCGAACTGTACTGCCATGCTGATATGTGTAGGATATAGCAATGCAATCATCGGGAGGTTATATATTTCCTTAACGAGATAGAAGAAAAGGGCAGCACGATCATCACAATCGCTGTATTTTGAGAATAGGGTCTGTTCAGGTGAAAGACGTTTCTCTTTTCCAAAATTGTTCTCATCTGTCTGATATAAAAATGCATATCTGGTAAAGCGCATCAGATAATCAACTCCTTTTTTCTGACTCATTACTTCAATATTTTTTCTCAGTATCGGAATCAGGGAATGGTAGGTTTCATGGCTTAATGGGATATTGAAATAAGACTCAAAATCAACTCCGGGATAGTTTTTAAAGATGTTCTCAACTTCAGGATTTAATTTAACCTGAAAGTGATAAGGCTTAGAACGATAGCTGAATTGAATTTCCTTTTCATTATAAGATTCCGGCTTGAAGTCGGGCATTCGGGTTACTTTATAGGAAAAGGAGTGCCTGGCCTCCGGAATATCCACATTGACAGGGTAGACCTTGTCTTTCTCGAAATCTATTTTGCCATAATCATGATAATTCAGGCACATATATTTGTAACCATCCAGGCTGAAAAAGGGAATATCATTAATGTTTTCATCGTTTCTGACATAGAATATGATACGGTTATTTCCAATGGATAGCCGGGCATCATAGCCTGATTTGCTCAATAAGAACCATTTATACAAGGTATACCGGTGATAATTTTCAGCCTTTGGGCTTATCTGTTGAGCAGTTTTACGAATGAGCTGATAATAGATCCAGTCATTTAACTGATGCTTTTCCTTATAGGCAAGCAATGAATTCAGTATAGAATGATATTTACTTTTGTCTAATTTATGGTAAAAATTCTGAACTGCATTTGCAGTAAGCGGGTCTGAAAAATCAATTTCTGATCCGGGATCTAATTCGAAATTGAATGTTCCACTGTAGAATTCAAAGCTGAAATTATTGGCAAAAGCCCTGCCCGAAGATACACTCAGGTAGAGTATAAGGAGCAGTTTAAAGCTTAATTTCGCGGCAGAATAATTCATTTAGCAATTACTTAACATTAAATTTACATAGAAATAATGTTAAATTAATATACTTATTGTTCTTTTTCGAAATTTTTACTCAATTTTTCTAGCATTTCTTCCGGGATCTTCCTAAGATCTACCACTAAAAAACCATCCAGGCAGTCTGAAAACTTAGGATCGATATTAAAACTAATGAGCTTCGCATTTAAGGCCAGATATTGCCTTAACAATACAGGAACCTTCATTTGTGAGCTTTCAATCTCTGATATCAGGCTGTCCAGGTTTTTAAGTGATTCATGTGATTCCAATAGCAGGTCTTTATCAATTTTTGAAAAATCAAGTTTGAACTTTTTGCGGGGTCTGACATATTCTGCCAGTTCATGGTCAAAGTGATTTTTATTAATAAAATCAACAATAAGCGATTTGGATAGTCTGGAAAAATTATTGCTGATACTTACCGGACCTATCAGGTATCGATATTGTGGGTTTTCAATCAGGTACTTCAGAATTCCTTTCCAAAGCAGGAACAAGGGAAGTGGTTTTTGCTGATATTCTTTACGAATCCATGATCTGCCTAATTCCAGGCTTTGTTGTAAAACAGGATAAAATTCTTCCTTGATTTTAAAAAGTTCGTTCAGATAAAAGCCTCTTTTTCCGAAACTGTAAAAGATTTCATCTCCCTTTCCGATTCGATAAGCACCAACTATCATTTTGCTTTCTTTATCCCAGATAAATAGGTGATTATAATAAATATCGTATTCATCTAAATCTGTGGGCTTATTGGTGCCTTCACCAACTTCCCTGAAAGTAATTTCCCTGAGTCTGCCAATTTCCTGTATGATATTAGGGAGAGCCGAACAAGGGGAGATATAAATCTCATAATTCTTTTCTGTCCAGATTTTATATTCAGCGAGGTTTTCAACCTCTTGCTCAAGTTTCTGACTATCGATTGCTTGAACAATGGCTTTCGGTGTCTTTTTTACCTTGAAAATATTACGTGGATTAAATATATTCCGTTGATTTTCAAGTCCGGCACCTAATGCATAAGTTTTAGCCCGCAGGAGATCGAGTAATTTTGCAGGGTTTTGCTGATAATTCAGATCGGATGGTAAGATTGCTTTTCCAATTCTAAGCCTGATGGTATGCCCACGCTTATTAAAAAGCTCTGAGGGTAATTTTGCAGTTCTTAATGTGGGATGGATAAAACTGAGAAGATTAAACAAAAGTCCGTTATTGCCATGAAAGTAAATTGGAACAACTGGCACATTCGCTTTGGCAATTAATTTTCCAACCACTGGATGCCATTGCCTGTCAGTGATTTGCTGGGTATCGGCCTTAAATGTCGAAACCTCGCCTGCCGGAAATATCCCGATAGGTGTACCTGAGCGAAGCAATTCCAAACTTTGCTTTATCCCACTAATGCTGGATGAATGTTCTATTGTTTCGAAAGGATTTACAGCGATGAAGTGCTCACTTAGATTTGGAATTTTTTTCAATAAAAAATTAGCCATGAGTTTGGAATCCGGCCTCGTCAGGAACATGATTTTCAACAAAATAAGTCCTTCAATTCCGCCGTAGGGGTGATTAGCAATGGCAATAAATGCCCCATTTTTAGGGATGTTTTTCAGCTCTTTTTCATCAAACTCAACCTTTATCCCAATAACCTGCAGTATTTTATCTATAAAACTTATTCCGGTAAGATGCTCAGCTTTTTGAAAGACCTTATTAACCTCATTAATTTTCATTACTTCCATTAATATGGAAGCCAATCCCGGCATGTATATTTTGTTGAGTTTGGTTGCTCTGGAAAATTCTTCTTTGGTAATAATTTTCATTTGAAAACCGATGGGATTGTTCAGATTGGAATTTTAGTTCAACCTCAATGTACTGATTTATTAACTGATTTTTTTGCAAATATCTGTAATCCGGACTTAGTTTATTAAATTATTTGAATTACTTTTATATTAAATCTGTGCCTTTCATGATCCCCCAATACCGTAATATATCCTCACGGTAATCTAAAGCAATGCAGATTTATTTTTGCTTTTGTCGATTTAAATCAGATCATGTATCGTTTCAAAAATCTGCTCAGATCATACTTTAGTTTTTCTAAAAAAGAGTTAAACGGAATTTTTGTGCTCTTTAGTCTAATGGGGCTAGTTTTAATAATTCCATTTCTATATCCTTTATTTATTAAAACTGAGAAATATGACTTTGAGAGTTTTAGAATTGAGGCAGAGCGGTTCAGAGCCTCGGCTACCAAAAAGGGGCGGGAACAAAAGAAGGGCAGGAGTGATCAGGAGCTGAGTTTAGTAAAGCCAGTGTATTTTGAATTCGATCCCAACGGACTAAGCAATCAGCGCTGGCTACAGCTTGGATTGTCATTTAAGCAGATCAGGGTTATTCGAAACTATGAGTTGAAGGGTGGCAGATTCTTTAAAAAGGAAGATTTAAGGCGAATTTATTCAATATCCCCGGAGCAATATAAATCGCTCGAACCTTATGTAAGGATTAGCAATACCACTTCGCTGAAAGATTCAAAGAATTTCAAAACAAATTATAAGCCGGCAGGCATTCCGACCCGCACCACTGCACCAATTATTGAATTGAATTCTGCCGATTCTCTGGAACTTGAAAGTGTTCGTGGGATAGGACCGGCATTTGCCTCCAGGATAATCCGTTTCCGGAAGCGTCTGGGGGGCTTTCACCGCAAAGAACAATTGCTGGAAATATATGGAATGGATTCTGTCAAATACGATCAGTTAAAAGATTTAATTAAGGTAAATGCAGGATTAATCAATCAGATTAATCTGAATACATTTACTTTTGACGAAATCAGAAGGCATCCCTATTTGACTTATAAACAGATGAACGCTATCATTCAATACCGTTCACAACATGGATCATTTAAATCTATAGATGATTTAATGAAAATTGCGATGCTGAATGAGGAAATTATCCGTAAAATTGAGCCATACATTGTTTTAAGCCCATGATTAGTACTAAACTGGAAAATGCCATAAGAGATATTGCCGATTTTCCTAAGCCAGGTATCGTTTTTAAGGACATAACGCCAATATTGAAAGATGCCGTTCTTTGCAGCGAGGTCATCGATGAATTTGTTAACCGGCTGGATGGTATTAAGATAGATGTGATTGCCGGTATTGAAAGCAGAGGCTTTTTATTCGGGCTGATGCTCGCAAATAAACTTGGTATTCCATTCGTGCCAATCAGAAAGAAGGGAAAACTGCCATTTAAGACTGTAGAAGAACCCTGTGAGCTGGAATATGGATCGGCAATACTGGAATTACATACGGATGCAATTTATCCCGGGCAAAGGGTGCTTATACACGATGATCTGCTTGCAACAGGCGGAACTGTGAGTGCTGCTACACGTCTGGTTCAAAAATTAAATGGGGAGGTTGCCGGCTATGCTTTTGTGATCAGCCTTGATTTTCTCAATGCCAGAGAAAAGCTGGAAGTAGTTTCCGAAAATATTATCACATTGGTTTCCTGTAAATAATTTCAGACGAAGTACTATTCTTGGTGTATCTCCGAAATATTTGAACCGGAAACCGTTTTGTTCTGTTCTCATTTCAATTTTTCAGGGATGAAAAGGGTACTATAATTGCTATACTTGTAAACTAACCAAATTATTTTATGCAATCAATTATAGCACCCGAATCAGCCGGGATGAATTTCAGTATATCTGAAAATCAGCAGATGATCATTACCATGGTACGTGATTTTGCCGAAAAACATATCCGTCCGCATGTTATGGAATGGGATGAAGCCCAAACCTTTCCGGTAGAAACGTTCAAAAAATTGGGTGAACTGGGATTGATGGGAGTCCTTGTTCCGGAAGAATATGGCGGTTCCGGGTTGAGCTATTTCGAGTACGTCAGTATCATAACTGAAATTTCTAAAGTTTGCGGATCGATCGGACTTTCGCTTGCGGCACATAATTCTTTATGTACCGGACACATTCTTGCTTTTGCTAATGAAGAACAGAAGCTTCGCTGGCTTCCGAAACTGGCTACTGCGGAATGGATAGGAGCCTGGGGATTAACTGAGGCCAATACGGGTTCAGATGCGATGGGTATGAATACAACTGCCGTTCTGGATGGGGATCATTATGTCGTAAATGGCTCCAAGAATTGGATAACACATGGTAAATCAGGAAATATAGCCGTTGTGATGGTCAGAACTGGAGAAAAGGGGGATTCTAAAGGAATTTCAGCACTCGTAATAGAGAAGGGAACTCCCGGCTTTACTCATGGTAAAAAAGAAAATAAGCTCGGCATGAGGGCATCTGAAACGACTGAGCTCATATTTGATAATTGCCGTGTTCCAAAAGAAAATCTGCTGGGTAAGGAAGGTGAAGGCTTTAAGCAAGCTATGTACATTCTTGATGGAGGAAGGATTTCTATCGCTGCACTATCCTTAGGTATGGCAAAAGGTGCCTTACAGGCCGCTGTTTCTTATTCAAAAGAACGCTATCAATTCGGTCAGCCGATTTCCAGTTTTCAGGGTATTTCATTTAAAATTGCTGACATGGCCACAGAGGTTGAAGCAGCAGAATTGCTCATTATGCAGGCAGCTGATCTTAAAAATCGTGGAAAAAATGTAACCAGGGAGTCTGCTATGGCAAAATACTTTGCATCAGAAGTATGCGTCAGAACTGCAACAGAAGCTGTACAAATTTTTGGGGGTTATGGGTATACCAAGGATTTTCCGGTTGAGAAATTTTACAGGGATTCTAAACTTTGTACTATCGGTGAAGGGACTTCCGAAATACAGAAAATTGTTATTGCCAGAGAGATTCTTAAATAACACTTGCGGATTCAGGGTCAGCAACCCCATTGGCCCTGAACTCGTTTAATCGGGTTCAGGATATTTCTTTTCTGAATCTTGGAATAAATGCAGGATTTTCAATCTTAGCAAACGTTTTTTCAAAATATTTTCTGTATTTTCACAATGCCATGAAAATCATAGATTTTTTCAAAAATCTCAATCAGTCTGCCCAGAAAGGTGTGACTGATCCTATCGTTAGAGCAAGAATCAACATCCTGTATTATATGATGAGTCTTACAGTTGTTTTCGGGCTGATTTTAACGGTTGTTTATACTATCAATGGCCCTCCGCTCCAATTGATTCGAATAGTTGTCTTGATGGTATCTCTTATCTATGGATTAAGAAAATTGATACTCTTTAACGATTACAAACCCTCAGCTCATATTGTTCTAATGATCATAAATATGCTGGTATGGTCGAATATTTTTCTGGTTGCCAATGCCATCAGCATTGTCACAGTTCAATATATTTTGCTTTCGAGTACCATCAGTTTTTTCTTTCTTAACGGACGCTGGGGAATTTTTTATTCCCTGCTTTCATTGTCCCCTGTTATACTCTATTTTTCTCTTAATGGGATAAATGATTCAGCAGCCTTTATAAGCGGACAGCAGGCAAGCGAGCCCATTTTTATTGCCGTAATGATGTTCAACTTCTTTCAGTTGATTTTCATAAATTATCATTTTCTATCTGGATTTTACCTGGCACTTTCGCAGCTGGAAGAAGCAAGAAAGGATGAGGAGGAGTTAAATGAGCAGCTTAGGGAAGCAATTTCCAGAGCAGAAAATTCATCCAAAGCAAAGTCGGATTTTCTTTCAACTATGTCGCATGAGTTAAGAACCCCCTTAAATTCTGTAATTGGTATGAGCTATGTGCTGCTTGAGGATAATCCAAGAGAAGATCAGGCAGGAAACTTAAAAGTGCTTCATTTTTCAGCAGAGAGCCTCCTCGCTCTTATCAATGACATTCTCGACTTAAATAAGCTTGATTATGGTAAGCTTGAGATGGAAAGGATCGGCTTTTATCCTGCTGAACTGCTTGGCCGGATACATAGTGGCCTGAAATATCAGGCGGATGAAAAGGGACTTTCATTCAGTCTGGATCTGGACGATAATTTAAACGACATTGCTGTAATCGGAGATCCTACCCGACTTTTACAGATATTATTCAATCTAGTTGGAAACGCAATCAAGTTTACCTCAAAGGGGGAAATTGGGCTTTCAGTACAGCTCATTGATTCAAACCCTGAAAATGTTATCATGGCATTTACAGTAAAGGATACAGGGATCGGGATAAGTGCAGAGCATAAGGAGACTATTTTTGAGCCTTTCACTCAGGCATCCAGTAATATTACCAGAAAATTTGGAGGCTCCGGCCTTGGATTGGCAATAACCAAACAGCTTCTGGATCTTCACGGAAGTTATATTGAGTTAAAAAGTGAAGTTGGTGTAGGGACTACCTTTAAATTTGAAATAAAATATAAAAGAGCCGGTTCTGCTGATGTGACGGTTAATTCACTTCTGGAAGCTAATGTGCTTGCAAATGAAGATATTAGCTGGCTTAATATTCTTGTAGCAGAAGATAATGCGATGAATATCCTGTTGATGAAAAAGCTTTTAGCAAGCTGGGATATAAAAGCTGATTTTGCTTTAAATGGATTGGAGGCATATGAAATGGCTAAGGAAAAATTTTACGATATTGTTCTGATGGATATTCATATGCCTGTAATGGATGGCTATGAATCTTCAAAAATGATCATTTCATTTTACGAGAATAAGCCTGAGTCTCCCTATATCATAGCCCTAACCGCCTCTGTCGCCAACGATATTTATAACAAAATTAAACTTGCAGGATTAGATGATTATGTGTCAAAACCATTTAATCCTACTGAACTGAAAAACAAACTAATTAATCTGTCGAGGTTAATTTCAAAATAGGATTTAATCTTTTGCCAATATTGCTTTGGTAATATGTATTCCTGAATGTATGATTCCGGGATGTTTATCAAATCTAAATAGCAGATTTATTTTTTATTTTTCTGGGATATCATTTTTCAATATTTTTTGTAGATTTGCAGTCCAAAACCGAAAGGGGGTATCTGTATATTATGATCATTATTAATGTAAAAGACGGCGAATCATTAGATAAAGCACTTAAGCGCTTTAAAAAGAAATTCGAAAAGACCGGTGTATTAAGAGAACTTCGTAGCCGTCAGGCCTACGAGAAGAAATCGATTACCCGCCGTACTCAGGTTAAGAAAGCTATTTATAAGCAAGGATTAAACATCGAATCTGTTTAATTTTTCTTTTTTAGATATATTCATAAACTATTTGTATATTCAATTCGTTGGATATGCAAATAGTTTTTGATGTTTATAGAGCAATTCATACAATACCTTCAATTTGAAAAACGGTTCTCTCCACTTACCGTTACAGCCTATCAGAAAGACCTTAACCAATTCCTTGTTTTTTTAGCCATATCCGAATCAGAGCTATTAACTGTAACTCATCAGCAGGTTAGAAGTTGGATGGTTACGCTCATGGACCAGGGCAATGAAGCAAAAACTATTAATCGCAAAATTTCAAGTCTTCGGTCGCTTTATAAATTCCTCCAGAGGAATGAATTGATTACAACTAATCCAATGACCCAGGTTAGGGCGCCTAAGATCCCCAAACGCTTGCCAGTTGTTATTACAGAGCAGAAGATGGATACGCTTTTAGATGGTGGATTCGACTTTAGCGATGGTTTCTCAGGATTGCGGGATCGGCTGATTATCGAACTACTTTATGGTACAGGTATACGGCTTGCAGAACTCGTAGGACTCAAAGATGAAGATGTCGATGTTTATGAGCAGCAGATCAGGGTTTTGGGTAAGCGTAATAAACAGCGGATTATACCTGTTCATAGTTCACTTGCAAAACTGATTGCAGATTATAAATTTCAAAAATTAAGTCAAAATTTTAATAACAAAAGCAAGACTTTAATCGTTACAGATAATGGAAGGGATATTTATCCAAAGTTTGTGTACCGAACAGTTCGGATAGTTTTGTCTGCTGTTTCAACGCACGATAAAAAAAGTCCGCATATTTTGAGACATAGTTTTGCAACGTCGCTATTAAACAGGGGAGCTGATCTGAATGCTATAAAGGAGTTGCTCGGGCATTCCAGTCTGGCGGCCACGCAGGTTTATACCCATAACTCGGTAGAAAAGTTGAAAGCTATTTACAAACAGGCACATCCCAAAGCATAGTTATTTTATGAAATAATTTGACCAAACTATAACACAATATCCCGGATTATCCGGGACAATTATCTTAATTTTATATAAACAAAAAGGAGGCAATATGAAAATCAGAGTGCAATCGATCCATTTTACAGCAGACATTAAATTGCTGGATTTTATACAGAAGAAAGCAGACAAGCTGGATCAGTTTTATGATCAGATAATTGGCGGGGATGTATACCTCAGATTAGAGAAGACAGAAGATGAAGCAAATAAGATTACAGAGATAAAACTGGCAATTCCAGGGAATGACCTCTTTGCAAAAGAGCAGTGTAAGAGTTTTGAAGAGGCCACAGATAAGGCAATGGAATCACTCAGAAGACAGCTTGATAAACATAAGGAAAAAGTTCGTTCACGACTTAGCAACCATAAGGAGGTGAGTTTATCAGACGAAATTTTATAATTTTTTTTATTCCTAAAGACCT
>Ga0209480_10002614_pt1 | contig 12197 bp, 9 predicted proteins | sample JI61114C2DNA_FD_187501 | JGI IMG/M metagenome (GOLD analysis project Ga0209480, IMG submission 187501) | Wastewater effluent complex algal communities from Wisconsin, to seasonally profile nutrient transformation and Carbon sequestration -... | ecosystem: Engineered > WWTP > Effluent > Algae...
TATAATCGCAGGCAAACCCAATTTTTACAACGGGTGTAAACCTGGCTTTTGGAGGTACTACCAGCACCGGGTACTGCAAATGCTGTATTACTTTTATCGTGTTGCTTCCTACGATCAGTTTGGCCAGCGCATCTTTACCAGAAAGACCCAGTACGATCATGTCTGGTTTTATCTCTTCACAAAAATCAGCCAGTCCTTCTGTAAAAGAAACCATTTCAGCCTTTGAATGAAAGGTAACCTTACTGCGGAGGTTTTGCTGTACCGTTTCTTTGATAATTTCCAGTTGATTGTCCGCAGCGCCCTGTAATTCTTTGGCTGTAAACAATGGCCAGGCCATTTCACCAATACCCACTGGCATTTCGTATGCATGGTACAACCATATTTCAGCACCATAAAATATAGCGAGGTTGCCAGCAAAGGCAGCAGCATTTTCAGAGGTGGCGGAAAAGTCTACAGGAACTACCAGTTTTTTCATAACAATAATTTTAGATGATAAAAATAGTGGACACACATGTTAGTTTGTGTGACGGCTATCATCAGCTCGGATGACATTGTTCATATTGACAAGATGATTTTACTATTTCTGATACAAGATAAAAAATTAGCAGCATTAATGGCTCCACAAAAAACATATAATGTTGGTATTACAGAAATCCATCACACTCAAAAAAAAGATGCGCCAAGCGGCACTGCCATTACCTTAGCAGAACAAATTATAGAAGAAATTCCTAGAAAGACTAAATGGGTAAAAGAAAATAGCAATGATAGTTCTGATTTGACTATTCATAGCGAACGCATAGATCCTGCTCCTGGTACACACCATGTAAAATATAGTTCGGATATTGATGATATTGAAATTATACACACAGCACACAACCGTAAAGGATTTGCATTGGGCGCTGTATTGGCTGCAGAATTTTTACAATATAAAAAAGGTATTTATGGTATGCAAGATGTTTTATTAATGTGATAATGTGCTAATTTCGAATGTGCGAATGTGAAAATCTAAAAGCACATATAATACTTGACATTTATTGTAACTTGCAAAAGCATTTTTTATAACCCCTTAACTATATAATATGAAATTAAAAATTCTTTTTGTCATAAGTGCATTAGCAACTTTTACAGTAAGCTGTAAAAAAACATCAAGCAACAATACATCTAGCAGTAACGCTGTAGTTTTTGTTGGCAGTAATGATCATTATGTATATGCCATAGATGCTGCTACTGGAACCAGTAAATGGAAATTTCAAACAGGTGATAAGGTAGTTAGCAGTCCTGCTTATGCCAATGGAAAAGTTTTTGTAGGTAGTACTGATAATAACCTATATGCTATAAATGCCCAAAATGGAGATACTGCTTGGATGTATAATACCGGTAATGATGTATGGTACGCTTGTCCGTTAATAGTAAATGATATAGTATATGTAGGTAGTACAAGTGATACCGTATATGCCTTTAAAGCAACGAGCATGAAGCCCGATAAGCAAGCTGAGGTATTATGGAAATTTAAAGCTGGAGGATGGATAAGCAACAGTGTGACGTATGCCAACAATACCATATACGTAGGATGTGAAGATGGAAAATTGTATGCTGTAGATGCTGCAACAGGTAATAAAAAATGGGAATTTAACACAGGCTCGGAAATTTTTACCAATCCTGCTGTAGTAGGAAATATAATATATATAGGCACAAGAGGTGGGAAATTATATGCTATGGAAGACAAAGGAACTAGTGCTGAAAAAAAATGGGAGTTTGATACCGGTAATGAAGTAGATGGAAGTCCTACTGTAGTAGACAGAACAGTATATATAACCAGTTATAATGATTCGTTATATGCTTTAAAAACAGACCTTACCAATCTTACTAGGGATCAACGCTTAAATTGGAAACGATACATAGGTAATGGGTCTTACTCTAGTCCTTTTGTAGAAAATGGCATAGTATATGTAAATGGTGGAGATAGTAAATTATATGCTTGTAAAACTACAGACGGCACAGATGCTTGGCCTCCTTTTATTAGTGGGGATTCTGGAGAAGCAAGCCCAGTAGTAGCTAATGGAGTATTATATGTAAGTTCGAGTAATAATAATGTATACGCTTTAAATGCTCGTACAGGCCAACCAATATGGACACAACCTTTTATTGCTGACGACGACATCATATCAAGCCCTTGTGTATTAACCTCTGATGGTAAAGTTATTTATAGTAGTATATCTGGAGCGAGACAGTAAAGAAGTTTATAGTTTATGGTTAATAGTTGATGGTGAACAATTATTATGAGCTATGAACCATCGGCACATCAATACATTCCCAATTCGCACATTAATAATATGGACACATTCATTGTTTCAGCTCGAAAGTATAGACCGCAACAGTTTGATACGGTTATAGGACAATCGCATATTACCACTACATTAAAAAATGCTATTCGCCATAAACAATTAGCCCATGCTTTTTTATTTTGCGGACCAAGAGGCGTAGGAAAAACAACCTGTGCTCGTATTTTAGCTAAAACTATTAATTGTCAAAATATAAATGAAGCTGGAGAAGCTTGTAATACTTGCGTATCCTGCGTTTCTTTTAATAACGGCAGTTCTTTAAATATTCATGAATTAGATGCCGCTAGTAATAACTCCGTAGATGATATTAGAACTTTAGTGGAACAAGTACGTTTTGCACCACAAGCTGGCGAGTATAAAGTATATATTATAGATGAGGTACACATGTTAAGCACCTCTGCGTTTAATGCATTTTTAAAAACATTAGAAGAACCTCCACACTACGCTATTTTTATATTAGCTACTACGGAAAAACATAAAATTTTACCCACCATTTTATCTCGTTGTCAAATATTTGATTTTAAACGAATTACAACTTTAGATACCGTAGAGCATTTGCAAGCTATTGCTACTAAAGAAAATATACAAGTAGAAAAACCAGCATTGCAGTTAATTGCCCAAAAGAGCGAAGGCTGTATGCGAGATGCATTAAGCATTTTAGATAAAATAGTCAGCTTTACCGATAGTGTAGTTACATACGCCAATGCGCTTGAACATCTAAATATATTAGACCACGACTATTATTTTAAATTGATAGAAAGCATGCAGCAACAAAATATAACTGATGCTTTAGTATTGTATGATACTATTTACCATAAAGGCTTTGAAGGTGATCATGTTTTAAACGGATTGGGTGAATGTATTAGAAATATTTTAGTTTGTAAAAATGAAAAAGCTGCTGCGTTACTAGATGTAGTTGAAGATATGCAGTCTGCGTATAAAAAAGCTGCTCAACAATTTTCTACTGCGTATTTGGTACGTGCATTGAATATACTAAATGAGGCAGAAGTGCAATATAGAATGACTCGCAACAAGCGGCTGCATGTAGAAATGGCTCTAATTAAACTATGCTACTCTAACCAAGTTGTTGAACTAGCTACTACACCGGAAGGTACTGTGGTAAAAAAAAAGCACATTGATCAACCTGTAGCATATCGTACCAAGAGCATAGAACCTATTCCTGCTTTTGGGATTGATGTACAACCCAAATTATCTTCTAGTAGTACAAAAAATGATGTTACTAAAAATGCAACGACAGCATTATCAAACCCAAATATTATTTCTACAAGTGTTGATACTGTTGCAACTGAAGTCAATGAATCTTTGCCTGTAAAAACGTCTACAAATATAGATGTCCTTAATCAACCTAAAGAAAAAGCGCTTACTAAAAAAACATTACTTACTTCGTTAAAAGAAAAACATCATCAACAAAATATTTCTGCTGTGGCAGAATCTCAGCCACTTCATTTACAAGCATTACAAGCTGCTTGGCAAACTTTTATACAACAATTAAAAGATCAGTGTAAACCTTCAGCAGTAAGTAATTTTGAACTGGCAGTGTTGCGGATTATAGATGTCGATTCCTTTGAAATTATTTCTAATAGTGCTATTCAGCAAAAATTTGTAGAGCAAGAGCGTGTTTTTTTACTAGAATATTTACAAAGTCATTTCAATAATAAAAAACTAAGTTTTATACTTAAAGTTGAAGCGATAGGTGAAGAAATAGTTACCACAGCACCCCTTTCTACAAGGGAAAAATTTATACGTATAACAGAGCAATATCCTTTGGTTAAGGAGTTGAAAGATAGATTGCGTTTAGAGTTAGAATATTAAAAATAGAATCCCATATAAAACAATCAAAATATTCAACACCACCAACATCATAGAAGCATCTTATACAAATCCTTTCTAAATAACATTTCCTCCTTAGCTTTCCTCACGTTATCTTTGCCGCTCAAAAATAAATAGATATGCTTGGTGCAAGAAACATAACCCTCGCTTATGGCAAGCGTGTGTTGTTTGATGAAGTAAATTTAACCTTTACCAAAGGCAATTGCTATGGTTTAATAGGAGCCAATGGTGCAGGGAAAAGTACTTTTCTTAAAATACTTAGTGGTGAAATAGAGCCTAATAAAGGTAGTGTGGAAATAACGCCTGGAGAGCGTATGGCTGTACTACAACAAAACCATGCTGCTTTTGATAATCAAACCGTATTAAATACAGTGCTTATTGGCCATAATAAATTATGGAAGTTGATGCAAGATAGAGAAGCTATTTATGCTAAAGCAGATTTTTCTGAGGAGGATGGTATGAAAGCTGCAGAACTAGAAGGTGAGTTTGGTGAAATGGATGGTTATACGGCTGAAAGCGATGCCGCATCATTCCTAACCTCATTAGGTGTTTCAGAGGATGTACATACTTTCTTAATGAAGGATATAGAGGGTAAAATGAAGGTAAGGGTATTATTAGCTCAAGCCTTATTTGGCAATCCAGATATTTTATTGTTAGATGAACCTACTAATGACCTTGATTTAGAAACCATTAGTTGGCTTGAGAATTTTTTAGCCGACTATGAAAACATTGTAATTGTTGTAAGTCACGATAGGCACTTTTTAGATGTTGTATGTACACATGTGGCTGATGTTGATCGGCAAAAAATAAAAATTTATACAGGCAACTATACTTTTTGGTATGAATCATCACAATTAATGGCTCGCCAAATAGCTGATAAAAATAAAAAGACGGAAGATAAACGCCAAGCCTTATTGGACTTTATAGCTCGTTTTAGTGCTAATGCCTCTAAAAGCAAACAAGCCACCTCTCGTAAAAAAGCATTAGAAAAATTAAGTATTGAAGAAATACAACCCTCTAACAGAAAATACCCAGGTATTATATTTAAGCAAGATAGGGAAGTGGGCAATCAAATCTTAAACATACAAAACTTAGCTGCAACTGTTGAAGGTAAAACACTATTTGCTCAACTATCTTTTACCATAAACAAAAATGATAAAATAGCAATTGTTAGTAAAGATCATTTAGCGGTTAATGCCTTCTTTAATATTATAAATGGAGAAATGCAAGCGAATAGCGGAACGTTTGAGTGGGGCACTACTGTAACTAAAGCCTACTTACCTAATCATAATGCAAAATATTTTACGCAAGACATGAACTTAATGGATTGGTTGCGCCAATTTGTGCCATCGAATATTACGGTTGATGTGGATGAACATTTTCTACGTGGATTTTTAGGTAAGATGTTGTTTAGTGGAGATGATGTAATGAAGAAAACAAGTGTGTTAAGTGGAGGAGAAAAAGTACGTTGTATGATCAGTCGTATGATGCTACAAAACCCCAATGTTGTTATGTTGGATGAGCCTACAAACCATTTAGACCTAGAATCTATACAAGCTTTTAACGAAAGTATGATCAATTTTAAAGGTATTGTTTTACTCTCTTCACACGATCATACTTTTATGCAAACTGTTGCCAATCGTATTATTGAGTTAACGCCTAAAGGTGCTATCGATCGCTTAATGAGTTTTGATGAATATTTAGCAGATGAAAGAGTAAAGCAACTGCGTGGAGAGATGTATATGTAATGGTTGTACGGGTATTTACTACACCTCTTGCGTAAGTCGGTTTTCAATATTTTTAAATAAAATGAATATGCTCAAATATAGACTGGTCTTCGACTTCGCTCAGACTGACAACTGCAGTAAACAATAGTATATGCGAATCAAGGGCTCAGGCTCAGCATGGGTGGCGAGTGTCCTCACTGCCCACTTGCATTTGAACCCTTGATTTAGCATAGTATATTGACTTTATGCAAGAGGGTTACTTTAATAGCTTATAATACTGCATTTTTCCTTGCTTGTTTTTCCTCACTACATTTTTTAGCAGCCGCTACAAAATGTACAAACAACGGATGTGGGTTTTCTACAGTACTCTTTAATTCGGGATGGTATTGACATCCAATAAAAAAAGGATGATTCGTTAGTTCTACAATTTCAACCAATCCTGATTGAGGATTTCGTCCGCTAGCTACCATGCCTGCTTGCTCAAAGGCAGTTAAGTATTCATTATTAAATTCATATCTATGTCTGTGTCTTTCTGTAATATGATTGGTATTGTAAATAGTGTATGCTAGTGATGGGGATTTAATTTCGCAAGGATACGTACCTAAACGCATAGTGCCTCCTTTTATAGTAACTGTTTTTTGTGCTTCCATCATACAAATTACTGGATCGGGAGTATTTGCATCTACTTCTGTGCTATGTGCATCTTTTAGGCCTAACACATTTCTAGCAAATTCTATAGTTGCCATTTGCATACCAAAACAAATTCCAAAAAAAGGCAATGCGTTTTCTCTAGCATATTGCACAGCTATAATTTTTCCTTCTACACCCCGATGGCCAAATCCTGGGGCTACCAGCAAGCCATCTAGTAAGCCTAACTGTTCCGTTACATTTTCTGGAGTAATAAATTCAGAATGAATAGGTATGACTTGTACATCACATTCATTTACAGAGCCTGCATGTACAAAGCTTTCTAGTATTGATTTGTAGGCATCTTGCAATTCTACATATTTACCAATTAGCCCAATGGTTATTCTAGATTTAGGATATTTTAGTTTATCAATAAAGGATTTCCATTTGTCTAATACAGGTTCATGATAGGTTTGTATATTTAGTCGTTTTAAAGTAATAATGTCTAACTTTTCTTTCATCATTATTAACGGCACTTCGTATATGGTGGAGGCATCTGCTGCTTCTATTACGGCATCGGACTTAACGTTACAAAATAGAGCAATTTTATTTTTAATTTCATTCGTAAGTTGTCCTTCTGTTCGGCAAACAATAATATCTGGGTGCACACCGTACTCACTCATCATTCTTACACTATGCTGTGTGGGCTTTGTTTTTAGCTCCTTAGCTGCTTTTAGGTAAGGTACTAATGTAAGATGGATAACTAAACAATTTTCTTTATCCATTTCCCATTGCAATTGTCTAACTGCTTCAATAAAGGGTAGTGATTCTATATCGCCTACTGTTCCGCCAATTTCAGTTAAAATAATATCAAACTCATTATTAGCGCTGAGTAGTGTTATACGTCGTTTAATCTCGTCTGTTATGTGAGGTATTACTTGTACGGTTTTTCCTAAATACGCACCTTCTCGCTCTTTGGTAATAACGGTTTGGTATATACGGCCTGCAGTAACATTATTGGCTTGTGAAGTGTAGATATTTAAAAAACGTTCATAATGCCCAAGATCTAAATCCGTTTCGGCGCCATCTTCTGTAACATAGCATTCGCCATGCTCATAAGGATTTAGCGTGCCTGGATCAATATTAATATAAGGATCTAATTTTTGAATGGTTACTCGTAAACCCCTTGCCTGTAAAAGCTTTGCTAATGAAGCAGCAATAATACCTTTTCCTAATGATGAGGTAACGCCGCCAGTTATGAAAATGTATTTAGTCATACAAATATGATGTGTGTTTGTTTTTATTTGTTTGGTAATGTAGGCCAACGGAATGTGGTTGTCTGTTATATCCGCCAAGCATCACGTAAAATAGCAACTAAATACCATTTGTTATTTAATTTTTCAAAAACTAATCCGAGGGCACTCCAGTCCATATCTTGAGCAGGATTTGGGTAGTAATAATAAGCAACAATTCCATGGGGATAATTTTGTACCCAATCACTTTTAGCTATATCGGCAGCATCAGCACTATATTTTTGAGGTATGCTTTGGGTAGTATAATATTTTGGGGCTATTACATTATAATCTTTTGCATATATAAAATTTTTATAATAATCTCCAAAGCTTAACCTTATTGGTTCTCCAGAACCATCATAATGACCCCATATATATTTTTTTGAGCTAGAATAGGCTTTTTTAAATGCTTTAGTGCTGAAACTAATGCCACACCAATTTTGCTCCACATAAGGCTCAAACCGCAATCCTTTTTTGGGATGAATTATTAGTGATAAGTTTTTAAAATCGTTGTTGTTAATTTGTAAAAGTACTTTATGGGCAATGGGTGAAATATCTTTTTTAGGAATTTTATTTTCTACTGAATCTAAGGAATTTGTTGATTGAGCCTTAGAGGGATTGCGTTGCATTAACGTTAGCAATAGTACTAATAAAAATGCGAGTATATTTTTTATCATAAAAATAAATCTTTTAATAAATCGGTTAAGTTTAGATTCTCAGTACCCATTTTATATCTTCTGTGAAGGTAAACTTTTTTAAGTGAGGCATGCGAATTTTTAGGTATATTGCAATAGTAAAATTTATAGTGGTGTTAACAAAAAATAAAATACTTAGCACCATTAAACAACTACCTGATCATTTTTCTATTGATGATTTATTAGATAGCATTATGGTGTTACAGAAAATTGAAACAGGTATACAACAGTCAAAAGATAATATGATTTACTCTACAGTACAAGCTCAAAACAAATTGAAACGATGGTTGAAATAAACTAGATTAAACAATCTTTGAAGACCTAAATAATATTGCCGTATTTATTTCTAAAGATTCCTTCAAATACGCACAAATACAGGTTGAAAGAATTTTCCTTCTAACAGAGATTCTCCACTCATATCTAGAAGCTGGAAAAATTGTTCCGGAAACGAATAATAAAATGATAAGCGAATTACTGGTAGGGTATTATCAAATTATTTAAAAAATAGTTTTGATATTTTGTTAGATTAATATAGAGGCACTCCTCAATCATTACACTTAATTACAAATAATTATATGCTAAGTAGTAGAATAAAAATTAAAACATTGCTAACACAATGTCCTATAGGTGAACAAGTAATTGTAATGGGCTGGGTACGTACTTTTCGTAACAATCAATTTATTGCTTTAAATGATGGTAGTACAAACAATAATATACAAATAGTAGTAGCATTAGGATTATTGGATGAGGCTACCTTAAAACGCATTACTACAGGCGCATCCTTAAAAATACAGGGTGAGGTAGTTGCTTCTATTGGCAAGGGTCAACAAATAGAAATAAAAGCAAAACAAGTAGATATATTGGGTGATAGTGATGCTGAAAAATATCCCTTACAACCTAAAAAACATAGCTTAGAATTCTTACGAGACATTGCACATTTGCGATTGCGCACCAATACATTTGGATCTGTTTTTCGTATAAGACATGCCTTGGCCTTTGCTATACATCAATTTTTTAATGATAAAGGATTTGTGTATTTACATACACCTATCGTAAGTGCAAGTGATGCAGAAGGGGCAGGGGAGATGTTTAGAGTAACCACATTACCTTTTGATAATCCGCCTCGCAATCAAGATGGAAGTGTAAATTTTGCAGAAGACTTTTTTGGACGTTCCACAAACTTAACCGTAAGCGGACAATTAGAAGGAGAACTAGGTGCTATGGCGTTTGGGGAAGTGTATACGTTTGGCCCCACATTTAGAGCAGAAAATTCAAATACAACCCGCCACCTGGCTGAGTTTTGGATGATTGAGCCTGAAATGGCTTTTTGTGATTTAGAAGATAATATGAATATGGCTGAAACCTTTATTAAATACATTATTCAATATGTGTTAGATCATAATAAAGATGATGTAGATTTTTTAGCACAGCGTTTAGTTGAAGAAGAAAATCAAAAACCACAAAATGAGCGTAGCGAATTAGGCCTTGTAGAAAAATTACAGTTTGTATTAAATAACGCTTTTGAAAGAATAACGTACACAGAAGCCATTACTATTTTACAAGCAAGTACACCATACAAAAAGAAAAAATTTCAGTATGACGTACAATGGGGTATTGATTTGCAAAGCGAACACGAAAGATATTTAGTAGAAAAATATTTTAAAAAACCAGTTATCGTTACTAACTATCCCGAAGGAATAAAAGCTTTCTATATGCGTCAGAACGATGATGGTAAAACCGTTGCAGCCATGGATATTTTAGCACCTGGTATTGGAGAAATTGTAGGGGGAAGCCAACGAGAAGAAAGATTAGATAAGCTGGAAGCCAGAATGCAAAAAATGAATGTGCCCCTTGATGAATTAAGTTGGTATTTAGATACTCGTCGGTTTGGAACCGTTCCACATGCTGGTTTTGGCTTAGGTTTTGAACGCATGGTTCAATTTGTAACTGGTATGACGAATATTAGAGATGTTATTCCGTTTGCTAGAACCCCTAAGAATTGTGCATTTTAGTTAATGGCTTGGTTATTGGTTGATTAATGAAATTGTTATTTGGTTATAAAATTATTTTTAGAGATACTCCTAAATAAACAAACTCCTTTGTATAACCTATGCGAATCAAGAGTTCAAGTGCAAGTGGGCAGTGGGGACACTGCCCACGGCAGCCTGCCGTGGCGAGTGTTCTCACTCGCCACCCATGCTGATCCTGAACCCTTGATGCGCATAACTTGTTTCATACGCCTTTAATACATCAATTATTTTTACACATATTTTTTTGTGAATCGATTTTATCGTAACATTGCATTCGTAAAATTGCTGATCAGCAATTTTATGGTTACCACTCATCACTAATAACTTTTTCCACTAATTATTTTATTCAAATCTTTTTTAATCATTTACCCGCCTTCGCTTTTTTAAATTGATCATTTCTATGTATGACATTATCCAACTCAGTGATATGCTCTTGCCTGAGCTTTTAGATATTGCTGAGCAACTCAACATTCCTAATCACAAACAATTAGACAAGCAATCTATCATTTACAAAATACTAGATTGGCAAGCCATTGCAGCTGGAGAAGCTGCCAACAACACTACTGAAGAATCAAAAGTAAAAAAGAAACGTACGGTTAAAGCGACCACTAACAACACTACAGAAGAAGCTATTGTTGAATCAGGTATGCCCGAAGAAACAGAAAAAGAAAATCGCAAAAAAACAATTGATGCTGCTGAAAAAGAAAAAACAACAGGCACTCGTAGGTCTAGTAAATCTAAAACAATAGCAGCAGATAATGCATCTACAGAAAATAATACTACTACAAACACTTCTGAAATTACCGATGTAGAACAACCTATAGAAGACCCTGCCCTTCCCCCATTTGTTAAACAACTGTTTAAAAAAGATCAACAAAATAATACTAAAGAACCCAATTTTAATATTGAGTTTGATGGTGTTATTCATGGTGAAGGAGTATTAGAAATGATGGTAGACGGCTATGGTTTTTTACGCTCTAGCGATTATAATTACCTATCCTCACCAGATGATATTTATGTATCTCCCTCTCAAATAAAACTATTTGGATTAAAAACGGGGGATACCGTTACGGGTTCTGTACGTCCACCCAAAGAAGGCGAAAAATATTTCGCTTTATTAAAAGTAGAAAATATTAACGGTAAGCTACCCGAAGATGTTCGAGATCGTGTACCTTTTGATTATTTAACACCTTTATTCCCCTACGAAAAATTCAACTTATTTACTACCGCTAGCAACCATGGCACCCGCATGATTGATTTATTTACACCCATTGGAAAAGGCCAACGGGGCTTAATTGTAGCCCAACCAAAAGTAGGTAAAACCATGTTGCTTAAAGAAATAGCCAACGCTATTGCCAACAACCATCCAGAAGTATATTTAATGGTTGTATTGATAGACGAACGTCCTGAAGAAGTAACCGATATGGAGCGTAGTGTAAAAGCAGAAGTCATTGCTTCTACCTTTGATGAGCCTGCAGAAAAACATGTAAAAGTATCTGCCATTGCACTACAAAAAGCCAAACGATTGGTAGAGTGTGGACATGATGTAATGATATTATTAGATTCTATTACCAGATTAGCTCGTGCACATAATACCGTTTCACCATCATCGGGCAAAGTGCTCAGTGGTGGA
>Ga0209480_10002615_pt1 | contig 12193 bp, 7 predicted proteins | sample JI61114C2DNA_FD_187501 | JGI IMG/M metagenome (GOLD analysis project Ga0209480, IMG submission 187501) | Wastewater effluent complex algal communities from Wisconsin, to seasonally profile nutrient transformation and Carbon sequestration -... | ecosystem: Engineered > WWTP > Effluent > Algae...
ATCTATCTGCTCATATCCCTGATAGGCATAATTCCTGAATCGTAATACATTAGATGACTGACCGTCTGCTCCAATAATATTTGCAAATTCCCAGTTCCTGCCATTATCGGGATTAAAAAATTTCCAGCCGCCGGGCAGTGAAGTGCTGTTATTGAAATCATTTAATTTGGGTAATTTATTAGACACAGAGATTTCAACAGGCTTATAACGCATATAAGTTGCACCATTTGCCGTACCCGAGAGTGACACCCATTTTATACCGGGCGAACCGTAGGCATGAGATGGGTTATTAGTAGTATAATCAGTTACACCGTCATCATTCACATCCCACTGCAAGCCAACTACACCGGTCGTCTGTTTTTGGAATTGAAACACATAAGGACTATCACATTTTATAGAGTTAGACGTATTGAAATTTACATTTACAGAACTGCAAGTGAGATTGGATCGCTCCGTAATATATACCCAGTTCATAAATGCCAATTGCTCTGCTGAAAAATGCGAAACACATTTATGTGGTGCATAACTCATAATATTAGTTGCATCCGGCACATACACCTGATTATGGCCGTCTTTTAAATTCCCGAAATACAGACATTGTGCATTTACGTTTGCACCATTTACAATGGCAATGCTCAGCATCGGGTCGGCTGGCGTATCACACATATAATCCCCCGATTCACGGCAGTTGGAGCCGTCCACAAATTCACCGCTTCTTACCGTATTCGAATATCCGTGTGTGTGCAGCAGACCGAAAAAATGTCCCATTTCATGTGCGTATACCGTAGTATCCGCATTATTGCGCATCATCACCCAAGACGAACCTCCGGGAGTAGGTGCAACCCCCTGAGCGGAAGACCCAAGGTGGTTTATTGAATTCACCAAATACATATTAATAACATTTGCGGTGCCGTATGTGTTATTAAGCGCCTCATATTCCGTATTATCTACGTTATAATAAGTTGTGTTATTTATGTAGTTATACGTTCCACACACATAAAACTCCAGACCTGAACCGGCAAATAGTTTATTCATATACACCAATCCTTTTCGTAAAAATGATGTATCCAGCGTGGTTACGCCTGCGTTGTCTCTGACAATATAAATTTTTACTGGAATACTATTCTTCTTTAATCCGGTTGTAATCCGGCTGTTTGCCGACATATTCTTTTTGAAAGATACCTTGAACTCCTCAAATTCGGGCATGGCATTTTTTACTTTTTCTGCATATTCTTTGCTTACCTCCGTTGCACATGGAATGTCTTGGGAAAATAAACGCAGAGAAGACAGCAACATTATACTGAACAGAATAAAATACTTCATAATTGGTAATCGTCTTTCCATAACTGTTTTTTTTAACATGATGAACAATGTTGGGGCAATTGTCCATGTAATTAGTTCTTATGTCGATTAAAATTAGTCCGGGATTATAGAAATTATGTTCAAGATTAATAAGTGACGGCATTTTTTTAATAAGTGATGAAGCGGGGTAGCTGATTGTGGCGTATCTTAGGATTTAGTTACACAACAAACTCCATGAGAAGGTTACTACTATTCGTTTATTCATTTTTGCTATTCCAGCAGCAAGAAATAATTGCCCAGGATATAACGTGTAAATGCGTTTCTGGTGAGCAAAAATTTAAACAGGTTGATACGCTTTTTGAACAAAAGGAATATGATAAGGCAGCTGACGTACTGGCAAAAATTCCGACAAACACCAACTCCTGTAAACTGGAGGGACTTTGTTATCAATTGCAATTTTCTCTGGCTAAAAACAAAATGGAGAAAGCAGACAGTCTTGTTGAAATACTTCAACACTCCGAAATCCCCAAAAACTGCATTGAAATTACGATGCATTATCACTTTCAGCTCGGCAATTATTTTATAAAGAAAGAAAAAAATGACGAAGCGATGCAGCAATTTATCTTAGTAAAAGAATTAGCTGAACAAATAAAAGATACGCTTTTTCAGATAAAAGGGATTTCCAGAATAGCATATGTATTTAACAAAATGCAGCAACCCGAAAAGGCAATAGAATATGATTACATGTCGCTGCATTTGGCTGAAAAAATCAACAATCAAAAAATAGCGCTGAGTATTTACACAAACATACAAGCTCGTTTCGGTGTCTGGTTTGACATAACTCAAGACCCGAAATATCTGGACAGTGTCAGAAAAATCGCCATTCCAACCTTTCAACTTGCAAAAAAATTAAATCGAAAGTTTGAAATAAGTCAAACCTATAGTGTGCTTTCAGGCGTTGCTTTTTTAGAAGGAAAATATGAAAAAGGCTTAATACTTTGTGATAGCGGATTAATGTTTCTGGATAGAAATAAAGAATTCAGGCTGACTCATTCTTTGTTTACAAAAAAATGTGATTTATATATCGCACTTAAAGATTACAAGAAAGCAAATCAATATGCAGATTCTTCTTTAAGATATGCAACACTAGAAAACAGCGTTTTGAGCCTTGCTTATATCTATGAGCGCATGTACGAAATTGCTAAACTACAAGGAGATTTTTCTAGTGCATTGTCGTATCACGAAAAGTTCATTAAAATACGGGATAGTGTTCGTACAATAGAAAAGACAGAAAAAATAAACGAACTGGAACAAAAATACAACAAAGCACAAAATGAGAAAACCATCAAAGAATTAAGTCAGGCAAAACAAATTGCATCTTTACGAAATAAGATATACATCGCAGGCATCATACTGGCACTCTTAATTATTTTTCTCATCATTATATTCAACCGTCAGCAAACACTAAAAAGTAAACAGGAAAATATGGAGGTAGAACAGCGTTTAAACCGTGCCCGTATGAATCCGCATTTCTTCTTTAATACGCTCAATTCTCTGCAAACCTATTCCATGCAGGAAAACAAAGACTCTAAAGTAGCGCGCTACCTTTCCAAGTATGCCAAGATAATGCGCGAAACGCTGGAGAGTACCTACAAGGAAATGAACAGCGTGGAGCAGGAAGTAGATTACCTCACAAATTATCTCGACATACAGAAACTGCGATACCCCGATAAATTTGAATATCATATAGATGTAGATGAAACGGTTGAACCGGATGAGACATATGTGCCATCCATGATTATTCAGCCGTTTATTGAAAACTCCATCGAACATGGCTTAAACACCAGCCAGGAAACCGGCATTATAAATATCAGCATCACAACAAACAACAATCGGCTATTGATTAATATTACAGACAATGGTTCAGGATTTACGACCGACAAAAAAGCAAGGGAATATCCGTCGAGAGCGACGCAAATCATTAAAGACAGGCTCTTACTGCTGAACAAAAAACATAAAACAGATGCCTCCTATGAAATAGGAAAAGGAAAAAATGGTGTTGGTACTTCTGTAAAAATTATTTTACCTTTAATCCATACCCATGAAGGTTTTAATAATTGACAATGAAGCTCCGATACGTGCAGGCTTGCGGTTGCAATTGGAAACGTATTGTCCGGAGATGGATGCTTTGCAGGAAGCTACCGGTATTGCATCCGGATTGCTGGCTATCGATAATTTTCAGCCGGATATTGTTTTTTTAGATGTGGAAATGGATGATGGCACTGGCTTTGATTTGCTGAAAAAATCCGGCAGCTATAATTTTCAACTTATTTTTATTACTGCTCATAATAAATATGCCGTAGATGCTTTCCGGTTCAGTGCCATTGATTTTTTATTAAAACCAATTGACACAGATGACTTACTTATCAGTCTGGAAAAAGCTATTTCTAATCTGAAAAACAAAAATCTAAAAGAACAGATCCAGGTGCTGAATGAAAGCATGAATGCTATTTCAATGGAGCATAAAAAAATTGTTTTAAAAGACAAGGACTCCATTTATTTTATTAAAGTGAATGACATTATCCGTTGTCATGCAGAAGGACCATACACCGAGTTTTTTACTTCCACCGGACAAAAAATCACTATCTCTAAAACCCTGAAAGAATACGAGGAAATGCTGGAACCATTCGGTTTTATTCGCGCACATCACTCCCATCTAATTAATATCCGAAAGATTATTCGTTTTGATAAAACCGATGGCTGCAATCTTATTATGGAAAACAATGATGAAGTTCCGGTATCACAACGGAAGAAAGAGCACCTGCTCGAAATGATAGCAGGATTGTAATCCGCACCATCACTTATTAATCAATGTTCATCACTTATTAATCTCTGCATTAAAGTGTCTGTACAATACATAAATTGCACTCTGTAATTCTTTTGTAAAAACCATAAAACACTATTCTCTCATTCCCATTTAAAGGGGTTTTTTGTTTCTCACTTTTACCATTTCAACAGGTTGCGTCGGGTAGCCCGAAATGGTAAAAGTGTTTTTTGCTGTTTTTGGATTGAAGGTAAAAATTGTAACTTGCACATCAAACAGCAGTATTGCACAATGACCATTCTGGAATATCTTTCTTTACAACCTTTCAACACCTTTGGAATTAATGCCTGTGCGCATTATTTCTGCAAAGTACAATCAAAAGAAGAAATCCTCCACATTATACAGGAAGAACTACATTTCTATTCAAAATTTCTGATTATTGGCGGTGGTAGCAATATTTTATTGTGTGATGATTATGATGGACTGGTAATAAAAAATAAAATTACAGGAATCGAAGTCATTAGGGAAGATGAAGAATTCGTCTGGATAAAAAGTTACTCCGGAACAGTATGGCATGAACTCGTTCAGTATTGCGTTCAGCATAACTATGGCGGCATTGAAAATCTGTCGCTCATTCCCGGAACGGTGGGTGCCGCTCCTATGCAAAACATAGGCGCCTATGGTGCAGAGATAAAAGACACCTTTGAAGAACTGGAAGCTATAGACTTACAAACAGGAACAAGCAGGATCTTCACAAAAGAAGAATGCGGGTTTGGCTATCGGGAAAGCGTTTTTAAAAGAGAAGAAAAAGGAAAATTCTTCATTTATTCCGTAACGTTCAAACTATCAAAAAACCCTGTTATCAATATACAATATGGTGACATTCAGAGAATCCTACAGGAAAAAGCAATCTCTCATCCAACGATAAAGGATGTTTCGGAAGCTGTGATTGCAATTCGTCAAAGCAAATTACCCGATCCGAAAGAGTTAGGTAATGCCGGAAGTTTCTTCAAAAATCCTGAAGTGGAAAAATCAGTCGCAGAGAACATCCAACTTGAATTTCCGGCAATGCCGAAATATGAACTTCCGAGTGGAAAGGTAAAAATTCCTGCTGCCTGGTTGATTGAACAGGCAGGCTGGAAAGGTAAACAAGTCGGGCATACCGGTAATCACGCCAAACAGGCTTTAGTAATTGTAAATTATGGAAACGCCACAGGCGATGAAATCTGGCAGCACGCTATGAATGTACAAAAATCAGTGCAGGAAAAATTTGGAGTTTTGTTAGAACCCGAAGTAAATGTGATAAAGTAATTCTAAAATAAATAAAAGGTCATTGTTTTAGCAATGACCTTTTATCTTATTTTTTATATCTTTTCTTGGTAGCTTTATCTACTTCATCCACTCTTTTATTCATATCAATTCCCGGTGTTTTTACTTTTGGCGGCTTAGGCGCTTCTACTTTATCTGCTTTTTTGGATTCCTTCTTCTTTGCTGCATCTTTTTTGAAAGCATACCCTAACTCTACATTTAACCCGAAGAAATAGTTTTTCGATTTCTTATAATCCGGATGTGATTTGTAAGCCGCAGCATTCAAATCATTTAATCCAAACTTAGTTTCTATAGCAATTCCAAGAAACATATTGTTATTGAATATGTAATCAAAACCGTATCTGATTACACCCACTCCCTGTATTGTTTTAAAATAAGATTTGTAGTTATCACTATAATTAGGTGCATATGCAGGATAACCCCCGATTGTTGGATCAATCGGATAAGCAACCGGTGTCGCAACACCTCCAACAGGCGTAATCTTGTAGGTCATCTGCGCTGACAATAAAAAGTCTGTCTCAAATCCTACAAGCAATTTCATACGCCAGTGAAAATTTTCATCTTTTACCAAAACATGGTCCTTTTGTCCACGCAATAAGGGGGCAAATCGATACAACACACCAAAACCCATATATTTAAAATCAACCGTCTTATTATGGGTACCAATTAATGACGGATATTTCTTCCATTTAAAATCATCCTGGTATTTCTGGCCTTCATCGCAAAAATTGGCAAATGCCACCACACCATGTTGTTCCTTGAAATTATAAGCGCCCTGTATAAAAACATGGTAACTGAACTTCGGTTTATAGTCCAACTCTTTACTATTTTCTGCTAAAAAGTAGGTGTTTTGTGCCAGCATATACGACAAACCCGGTGTGGCACCAATACTGATGCTGCCACCTTTTTGTGCATAAACACCTGTTACTGTAAAAATAGAAAGAAAAATAAATGTAAATTTTGTTAGTTTCATCTGAATAATTTTATTGATTTTTTGAACAGATGGAATATCCTTGTTATTCATTACTTTTGGTAGCAATTTATGCTAGGATATTTCATGCGGTAATTTTTATTGGTTTTAACCAGCACATAAAATCCAGTAAAAATTGATTTTACAGCTGCATACTTTCCTCAAATATAGGAAAATGCATTAAAATATTTAGTTAAAACACTGATGAGTTCTAAAAAAAGCAGCCTTAGTAAATCCACATTGATTCGAAGTATACAATGCTCTAAATCATTGTACCTGTATAAAAACAACTATAGTTTACGCGACAAACCCTCCACGACACAGCAACAGAAATTTGACCGCGGGCATCGTGTTGGAAAATTGGCACATCGGTTATTCCCAAACGGAAAAGATTGCTCTCCGCCCAATCCTTTCAGCTACGATGAATCCATTGCCGCCACCAAACTGCTGGTGCAGCAGCAATTTCCGGTGATTTATGAAGCCGCATTCAAATACAACGGCATCATGGTAGCGCTTGATATCCTTGAAAATAAAAATGAAAAATGGTATGCACACGAAGTAAAAAGTTCGTTTCGTATTACCAATACTTACTTATTAGATGCCGCCATTCAATATTATATCATCACTAAAAGCGGCGTGCAATTGGAAGACTTTTCCATTGTAACTATTGATAATGAATACGTGTTTAATGGAACACTCGAAATTTCGTCTTATTTCAAAATCACATCGGTACTGACCGAAATTCAAGAACGCATTCCCTTTGTAGAAAAAACCATTGAAGAAGCTATTGCCACCTTAAGCGCAAAACAAATGCCGGAAATTGCCATAGGCGCTCATTGCACAAAACCTTATCCCTGCGATTTCCAGAGTTATTGCTGGGCAAACATACCCAAAGATGCAATCTGGTATTTGCCCGGAATTTCCATGCAGGAGAAAAGCAATTTCGTGGAAAAAGGCATTAGCACTATTCACCAAATTGACAATATGGATGAATTGAATGCGCGCCAGAAAGTAATCATAAAGAGCTTTCAGACAAAACAGGCACATATTGTTAAAGAAAAACTGAATGCATTTACAGAAGGCATTCACTATCCCTTATATTATTTTGATATCGAAGCATTTCAACCGGCTGTTCCTATATTTTTAAACACGAAACCATACGACCGTATTCCGTTTTTGTACTCGCTGCATTACAAAGAAAGCGAAAACAGTGAATTGCAGCATATCAGTTATATTTCGCCGGTGGGCAATGATGACCGGATTAACTTTATAGAACATTTTTTAAACGCCACGGAAAAAGAAGGAAAGATTTTAGTATTTAATACTTTGATGGAAAAAGGCATTTTATTTAAAATGATGAATGATTTTCCGCAGTACAAAAAACAAATATTAGAGCGCATCAACCGCATTATTGATGTGGAAATTCCGTTCAAAGAACTGTACTATTACCATCCGGCGCAGCAAGGCAGTTTTTCCTTAAAAGCTATTGGAAATGCCTTGTTGGGATTTGATGAATTTTCTAAAAGTGCGGTGAAAGACGGTGAAGAAGCGATGGCTGTGTATAACGAATTATTTTATTGGGAAAACAAAGACGAAGTAAATGCCAAACTACAGCATTTAAAAACTTACTGTCAAACCGATACATTTGTGTTGTATGAAATTTTTGAGCGATTAAAAATATTGGTTTGATTATGGATGGATTTTCAAGACACAGATCAAGCTTTACTTATCCATGAAAAATACGGTAGAATTAATTTATAATGGTATCAAACAAAACCTTAGCGTTCTCAGTATATTAATTGTCGTTACAATATATTTGTTCGTAGCTAAAAACGAATATTGTAATAGTGAAAAAAAAATTAATGTAATTACCTGGGACGGATACGGATATTATGTCTACCTGCCGGCTATTTTTATTTACAAGGATATTAAGGAATATAAATTCGTTGAAACACACTTAAAAAAAACCATTTCTCAGATGCTCTCTATCAAATAAGAACAAAAGATGGAATTACATTTCCCATCTACAATATTGGCTTATCTGTATTATGGTTACCCTTTTTTTTAATTGCTCATGCTTTTTGTAAACTTAGTGATTATTATACAGCTGATGGAATGTCTGCACCTTATCAGATTGCCATAATTTTCGCTTCTTTCTTTTATTTAATTTTGGGCTTATCATACTTGCGGCGATTTCTTTTGTTATATATTAACGAAGCAAAAACAGCTATTGTTATCATCGCCATTACATTGGGAACAAACTATTTTTATTACTTCAATTTTGGGAAAGAATTAACACATATATACTTATTTAGCTTATACGCAGTATATCTGTACTATATAAAGCAATATTTCAGTGGTTTCAAACGCAAAAGCCTGATCCTGTTTTCCATAGTTGCTGGTCTGATGATTCTGATAAGAACTTCAGAGATTATTGCATTCATTTTACCTTTAGTCTATAAAATTAATACCAATAGATTTGATGAGAAAATAAAAATAAAAAACAAGGTGTTGTTTTATCTTATTTTTTTCTCATCAGTAGTATTTTTAATACAAATCCTGTATTACAAGACAGGTACTGGTCGTTTTTATATTGACGGATATTATGACCATCATTTTAATTTTTCCCATCCTAATATAGTTAAGTTCTTTTTCAGTTACGAGAGAGGATTTTTTGTATATACACCAATAATGCTTATTGCTGTTTTGGGAATATATTACATGAGATATAAACATCAGGACTGGATGTTCGCTGTTTTGTTGTTTTTTATTTTCAACTTTTATATCCTCTGCAGCTGGGATGACTGGAAATACGGAAGCACTTTCGGATCCAGGCCTGTAGTTCAGATGTATGCAATACTGGCTTTGCCTTTAGGTATTGTAATAACATTTTTTTGGAAAAAGAAATTAAGCTGGATAATTAGTATAATAATACTTCTAGCCATATTCCTAAATCTATTTCAAACATATCAATTTAACAAAGGAATAATTCCATCTTTTGGTTCAAATAAAACATATTATTGGCATTCATTTTTTGCTTGTAAAGTAAACGTTCATGATAAAGTATTATTAGAATTAGATCAAAAGTACACTCTTAAAAATCAGCAGCATTACACTGTATTTAACTTAGAGAATGAAAGACATATTTACAACAAAAAACATCCGGAATATTTGGAATACTACGACTTCTTCAATTATAATATAGATGCAAAAGAAGTAAATTTATACTCGGATAAGTGGCTTGAATATAAACTTACCCACAGTTACTATGGGGATAGTTACTCAGAGTGGAATTCCATTAATCTCATTACAGAGATTGACAACAATGACAAAGTAATCTATTGGTCTCGCGTACGTTTGCCTTATATTATTGACAAAAAGGATAGAGACAGCATTACATTCTTTCAGAAATTGCCCAAATTTTCATCACCATCCGTAATCAAAGTGTATATTACAAATAATTGTGACGACAGCAGTATAATACACAACTTAAAGGTTTATAGACTAAAATAGCGTAAAAAAAAGATAAAACAGAAAGTTTTTTGCTCTAAATTCATGAATACTTACAACACTTTTCTCGTTAATGTATAAGCACAAACTTGAGTTTTGCCGTTTCTTTTTTGCCACTGCCTTTGCATAAGGCAAAATACACACCGGTAGCAGCACGCTCTCCGTTAATCAGTTTTCCATCCCAGACAGCTTGTCCGCCTAAAGCAGTCGTCTCATATACCAAATTGCCGCTCAGGTCAACGAATTTTACGTTACAGTTATTCGGAATACCTTTCACCGCTATTGGTCCGTCATAATCTTCCCTCACAGGATTAGGATATACGTAAGGTTCTTCTGTATTATCGGAAGTTGTTGTTGCATCCGCTCTGTAACTGCAAATACCTTTTCCGGTACCGATAAATAAATCTCCGTTTTCCGGATTAATGGCCAATGCCCGGATATAATTGGACAACAAGGGAGAATTCGTTTCGCTGAAATAACGGATTGTTTTTTGTCCGTCGGCACTTACCAGAAACAAGCCGTTGTTGGTGCCAATCCATTTTCTGTTGGCGGCGTCTACAGTGATGCAATTGATAATTTCATCTTCCAGTAAATTATCGCAAAACCCGCTGCCATCTTTTCTGTCTATACAAATTTGTTCGGCTTCGCAGGCGTTTTCGGTCACATACCCTGCACAGGAAATGATTCCAATTCCCTGTTCGGTACCTAACCATATAACACCATCATTATCTTTTGCCATACAGATTACATTATTGGCCGGTAGATTACCAAAGCCGCTACCTGTAGAGAAATTATAGTATTGATCGTCTGACTTGTCATCAATATCTACTCCATAGTTCAAGACTTCCAAACCTCCCGAAGAAGAATTCTTCGCTATCCATATCTGGTTGTAATCATCCGCTAAAATATCTTTTACCACAATATCGTTGTTTATAAACGGCGACCTAAAATACTGATAAGAACCATCCGTTTTTCTGCAAACAACAGGCAAAGTGGAGTAAGCATTAGACAACCATACATTTCCCTGAGCATCCATATCCGCTCCTGTAACTCTGAAATACTTAGACTCAGGAGGTGTAAAAGTAGATTTCAATCGATTTACCGTAAATGTTTTATCTGAAATATTATACTCCAAAATCCCGTCTGCAGCACCAAAAATAACTTTGTTTTCTGACGGTATAGTTTTTACAACAGCAATATCAATAAAAGAATCCAATGCCGGGGTATTGTAAATATTCAAATTATCCCAGCTATAGTCATTGCAGTAATAAATTCCATTCTTATTAAACGTATAATTCCAGTTGTCTCTGATACCGGAAGAAGCTACCCACAAAATTCCGTTTGAGAATTCCATTTCCTTAGAGGTAATCTGAGGCGGCGCATTAGGATAACTTTGATAAAAATTACTACCACTCTGATGGGTTAAACCTCTGTATAAATCAGCACACCAGATATTGCCGTTTTTATCATTTACTACCTGCAAAGGATAACCAATGTCTCCATCTGTAAAAAAAGTAAACGACGAACCATTCCATTTACCTACTCGGTTGTTCGTAATATTTCCACCCACCTCTTTCTGTTGTGCAATAAGCAATTGACCGTTTGAATTATTTAAATGACGGGTTGCCCAGTTTGCCTCAGAAAAGAGCATGGACCAATTTGTACCATCAAACTGATACAACGTATTTCCTACTGCGGCAATTATTTTATTTTGAAATTGAGTAATGGCTGTTGCTTCCGTTTGCGGTATTCCAACTGAATATTGCGTCCAGTTATTAAAGTTTAACAAATTCAAAGTTGATGTTATTTTTCCACTTACTACGCCTTTTGTCGTAGCACAATAAATAAAATTGTCATCTGCCCAAACAGCATTTACTTTGTAAGTGGATAAACCGTCATTAAAAATATCTGTTTCTGCAATTTCCTGTTTTATCAGATCAATCTTCAGTAACCCGAATCCGGTAGCAACATATGCCTTCCCGTTTATACAATATAAATGGTAGACATTTTTATCACCGGCAATCATTGCGTTTTTCATGTAGGGTAGGTTGGTGATTTTGCCATTGTGTATTAAATCTATATTTGAATTGGTATAAGCAATCACCAATGTCGAAGTTGCCGTATCGTAACCTACCTGAGCGACAAAAACCTCTGCTAGGCCACTAACTTTAGTATATTTTTCCAGAAAAAAATTCTCGCTGTTTACCCCAATGACTCCGTTTCCACATCCTGCATATATGTAATCTTTACTCTGACAA
>Ga0209480_10002616_pt1 | contig 12193 bp, 10 predicted proteins | sample JI61114C2DNA_FD_187501 | JGI IMG/M metagenome (GOLD analysis project Ga0209480, IMG submission 187501) | Wastewater effluent complex algal communities from Wisconsin, to seasonally profile nutrient transformation and Carbon sequestration -... | ecosystem: Engineered > WWTP > Effluent > Algae...
CCGGGTTCCGAGGCGGGGTCGGCCTCGGGCTCCGGCGACGTGGTGCCCTCCTGCGCGAGGTCGTCAGGGGTGCAGGCAATGGACAACAACAGGGCCGACGCGGCGGCCCGGAACATGAGCGTTCGTTTCACGGCAAAGCTCTCCTGTTGCGCTCATGAGAGCGCGGTGAATGTCAGCAGTGAGGCCGCGGCGCCGCCAGTCCGGCGGGCCGCTCAGGGGACGAATAAGCCAGGGATGGCGGGATGTTGTGGGGCTGTCTGCCGCTCGCGCGAGGGCACGCTGGCGGGGCGAGTGTGGGGATTCGCGTGGTCGAGATCCGGCGCGGGCTCGGGCGACTTCCGCCCGGCCAGGGCCGCATCGCTGGCGCTGCCCGGCTGCGAGAACACATGCACCGAGCCGGCGTGCTCGAAGGTCCACAGCTCGCCGCGTAGGTGCAATCCCCGGGCGATGTCCGCGGCACCGCTGTCGTGCAGGCCATCGCCGGGCATGCCCCGCGCGCGGCGCAGCAGGACGCCCAGGGCCGTCATGGACGGGAACACACCGCGGTAGTTGCCGCGGTGGCGATAGCACTGAAGCGACGCCGGCAGCGGCTGCGCGTCGTCAAACTGGGCGTCGCGCTGGCCCCGTAGGTTGATCCGCGCGTTGTTCAGCCGGCGGCAGGCGTCACGGCTCTGCTCGAGCGCGGTCTCTACACGCTGCCAGATGCGCTCCGGGTCGGCGCCGGCCGGCTCCGTCTCGCGGGCGATGCGTCGCAGCGCGGCCGCGAGGGACATCGCCACGAGCCGGTGGTCGCGCTCGATCTCCGCGTGGCGAGCTGCCCTGCGGTCCATGGCGGTCACGCGGCTCCCCGGGTGGCCGGCGGGCGGGCGCGCAAGCCCAGGCCCCGACGCCCGACCATGTCCGCCGCCTCGCCCAGGCGCGCGAGGACCTCGTCCGCGACGACGCTGGGGTCGCAGTCGGGCGGCAGGTCGTCCTCCCGCTGCAGGGTGGCCGGCTGCCCCGGCGCCCGCACAAGGTAGACCGCCCCGTCCTCGGCGACGAAGTACGTGCGGGTCCGGGTCGTATAGAAGCCGGGAGCCCGCGCTTGAACGTCGAACACGACGAGATCCACGTCGTCCTCGGCGCTCTGGCGAAGGCTAGCGGCCGTTTCTGCTCCCGATTTGTGCCTTACCATTGAGAACACTAATTCACTGCCATTGTAAACCAGTCAACCGAAAACTTCGCCCATGGCGGGTGAATCCGCGCTCTCTAGCGTCGCAAGCTACTCAGTGGGTCAACACTGGCGGCTGGTGCGTGGCAGCCGCCTGGCGTAGGCTCCGTGCCCGTGGCTGCGAAGCGAACCAGGACGCCGACGACGGCCCGCAAGAAGAAGTCGAAGGTCTTCTGCTACACCAAGGACTTGACGGAGGCGCTCGGCGTGACGCGTCGGACGCTATACAAGTACGTCCAGGCTCGCCTCATGCCGGCGCCGATCCTGGTTTCAAACGGGAAAACCGGCGTTCGGGCGCGCTGGACCATGGCTGCGATGGAACACGCCGAGTTCATCCGCGAGCACAAGGCCATCGGCTACACCCTGGGCGAGATCACCGCCATAATCGCCGCCCGGTGGGGCACCGGTGACAAGGTCCCGCTCCCGGAGCCGGACCAGGCGCCGACGGTGACACCCAATGGGAACTCCTCGCACGAGGAAGACGCTTCTGGCTGACCGGACTCGCGTTCCAGGGCCGTCTGGCCTACCATCCCGGACCGTGGCAGCGAAGAAGACAACAAAGAAGGTGGCCAAGAAGGCGGCCACGAAGGCCACGAGGAAGAAGGCGGCCCCGCCGCGTAGTCCGTTCGTCTACATGACGGACATGGTGGAGGCGCTCGGCGTGTCGCGGATGACGATCCACAAGTACGTGCTGATGCGGCTGCTCCCGGCGCCGGTCATGGTGTCCGACGGCAAGTCGGGCGTCCGTTGCCGCTGGACGCCGATCGCCCTCGACCACGCGGCCTACATCGTCGAGCAACAGGAGGTCGGCCACACCCTCGCCGAGATCTCGGGCATGATCGCGGCCCGCTGGGGAACCCTCGACAAGCTCCCACCCAAGGCTCCGACCAGTGAACCCGGCGCCGACTCCTCCGCGTGATCCGTGCCGCCGCGCCGGTCTGCCGCTCGGTGGACGTGAAAGGCCGCGCTGGGCATGTTTGGGGCATGCCGAAGACCACCGCCGGACACTGAGCACGAACGCCGGGCGACCGTCCACGAGCCGTCGCCGCCGGGTGATCAACCGAGCTCGGAGGACGAGGTGATAGCCGCGATGATGGAGGTCTTTCGACGAGCCAAAACACCTCCGCATATCTTCTACGCGGCGCAGAAGACCGGACGCATCGTCACCGCGGAGAACCAGCACCTGCTCAGCAACGAGGAGCTGGCCGAGTGGGATGCGGCCGTCGCAGAGAACCGGCTGCAACAACGCGGGCGCCGCAGGTGGCGTCGGTGACGAGCCGAGCGGCACCGCAGGAGTCTTCGCTGCAACGCCCGCGACTCGGCGCAGGTCCCAGACCCCGAGCATGTCTTTTCATGGAGTGTGCGCTCTATCCGCCAACACGCTGGGCCTGTGTTCACTGAACGGGGGGCCCCAGGGCTGCCGCGGCCTCGCGCACGACCCGCTCGCCGCCTAGCGCGCGCCCACGCTCTCCGGCGAAGACCAGAAGCGAGTTGGTCTTCGCGTTCGGATGGCGGCCGGGGGCTTCCGGGCGGCGCAGCCAGTTGGCTGCGAGAGTCCCGAACCCGCCGGGTGACAGCGAGGAGCGATGGCCATCGCTCGACTGCCGAGCGACGCTGCCTTGACTGGGTGCCGTCGCAAGCCTAGAGTTAAAAATCTCTGAATACCGTCGGCGAGGGGGCAAAAGATCATGCGGACTTTTCTCGGTGTGACTTTTTGCACTCTTTTTGCATTCTCCGGTTGCACTGCTAGAGAGGCGAACGCAATCCAAGCTGGGGCTGCTCTATTGGGACTTTTTGGCTCTCAACATGGGGGACAGGAATCCGATGAAACGCACTCTAGGGATGCACAGCCTCGTGTAAGAGACTATGCCTCTTCTCCCACGCCCAGCTCCTCATACGAGGTCAGTCCCAAGACTGGACGCGAACGCCGGATTGAGCGTCGAGAGGAACGACGCGATAGCCGCCATGAGCGCCGGGAGGAACGGCGTGAGAACCGCTTCGAGCGACAAGAGGCCCGACGCGAGAGACGCTTCGAGCGACAAGAAGCCCGACGCGAACGCTGGTTTGGATCGATCTAACTGGTTGCCTGGAGCGTGAGCCAGGGCCGCGAGCGCCGCTGCGGGCCGAGCTCGTGGCTGTCGTTGACTGGCTTGAAGTCCCCACCCGCGAGGGCCAGGTCGTTCGCGGCCTCGCCGGCTCAATCGTTGGCCGGGGCGGGTGCCAGGGCATGACCTTGCGGGCATGTCACACGGGACAGGTTGAGCGTCCGCGCTCGCGTCCCAATTGGTGCCTCATGGGGTCGCTTGGGGATCGACAAGCCCAGGGGCCTTCGGTCTCTTCTCGGCCGAGTGGCCGCCGACTCGGGCTGGGTTCCGCGGTCCCACGTGGGGGCTTGCGCGGGGACGCGATCTCCCCCGACGGGTCGAAATTGGTTCACTTCTGGTTCGTTTTCCCAAAGCGCCGGATCAAAGTGCCGAATTCGTGCGAACTGGGGCCGCTGGCGGGCGACGTACACGACAACGGCAACGACGACGACACCGACGAGTGCGTCATGGGCTGCAAGGCCGCGAGCTGCGGCGACACCTTCGTGCAGGCCGGCGTCGAGGACTGCGACGACGGCAACATGGTCAACACCGACGCCTGCGTCATGGGCTGCAAGGCCCCGACTTGCGGCGACACCTTCATTCAGGCCGGGGTCGAGGAGTGCGACGACGGCAACAAGGTCGCGGGCGACGGCTGCGACGCCAGCTGCAAGTCCGAGTTCTGCTTCAAGCTCACCAACACCAACGCCGAGGACCTGATGGGCAGCGGCTGGTTCGACGCCTGCGTCGCCGCGCCGGGCAACAACGTCGAGATCGTCGTCCGCGACGGCGGCAACAAGGTCGTCTACCAGGGCAAGGGGCCCAAGGTCGGGATGTGGAGCGTCGACCAGCTGACCTCGACCGCCCCGCTCGGCAACCAGTACGACATGGGCCAGCACGACCGGGCCATCAGCCTCGACAACGGCGACCTGCTGCGGATCTCGGGCAAGAACTCGAACAACGGCGGCTGCGGCGGCTCGCAGGGCAACGGCTACGTGATCATGGCCTACGACAAGCCGTTCATGCAGCAGTACTACGATCGGATCAAGCTGCTGGTCGCGCCCTTCAATCACACCGTCGGCGGCGGCCCGCGCAACTTCGGCGACTGGACGGCCGGCGGCGAGATCTCGTTCAACAATGACCAGAACATGTACAGCTGCTTCCCCTTCTTCGGCCAGGGCCCGGCGCTGACGCCGTTCATCGGCTCCGTCACCTTCCGCGTCTTCTGATCCGGGCTCCGACCGCACGCAGCGGCGGCCGGGCCAACGCGCCCGGCGCCGCACCGCTGCGGGTCACCAGTCGCCGCTGCTCGGGCGCAGCCGCTGCAGCAGCACGTCCTCGTCGCCCTTGGCGGTGAAGGCCAGCTCGCCGACGCCGGCGTCGGCGTCGATGTCCTCATAGAAATTGATCTGCGCGTGGACCATCCGCTTGGCGTCGATGCCCACGCCCTGGGTCACGCCATATTCGGCGTTGGGCCAGCTGCGCGACCAGCGGTAGTCGCCGGCGTCATCGAGCGCCAGCAGGAAGGCGTCGCTCTGGCCCCCCGACGTGTGCATCGCCGTGCCCGCCCCCGGATCGAGGTCGATCGCCTGGCTGAAGTGCCCGCCGATATACACGTCGCCGTCGCAATCGGCGGTGATGCTCCACAGGTTGTCGTGGTCCTTGCCGCCGATGGCGAGGGACCGCTGGTACTTGCCGTCGGGGCCGTAGCGGGCGACGAAGCCGTCGTAGTTCTGGCTCATGTTCATCTGCACGGCCATGCCCGGCCCGGGGTCGAGGTCGATGCTCGCCGAGCTGGTGCCGCCGGCGATCCACACCCGGCCCATGGGGTCGACGGCGATGTCGTTGATCTGCTCGTAGTTGTCGCCGCCGACGGCGAAGGCCCAGCTCCAGGTGCCGTCGGCCAGGAAGCGCTCGACGAAGGTGTCCGCCAGGCCCAGGCCGTTGTGGACCTGCATGCCCGGCCCGGGGTCGAGGTCGGACGGGCCGCCGGTCGTGCCGCTGACCGCCGGGTTTCCCTCCGCGTCCACCGCCACGTCATAGCTATAGACCTCGCCGCCCGCGCCCCACGTGCGACCCCACAGATAGTTGCCGTCGTGGTCGAACTTGCTCAGATAACCATCGGTCGCGTTGCCGACCCCGGTCGCCGTGCGCGGGTCGCTCCCCGCCCCGGGGTCGAGGTCCATCATGCCCGCGAAATAGCCGGTCACGTAGAGCGCGCCGTCGGGCGCCAACGCGACCCCGAAGGCCGTCGCCGACTCACCGCTCGGGCCCCAGTGGCGCCCCCACTGGTACTTCCCGTCGGGCCCGAGCTTCATCAGGAAGCCGGCGAGGTCGCCCTTGCCGCCGCCCGCCTTGTGCTTGTCGACGCCGGGGCCGGGGTCGAGGTCGAGGTCGCCGACGAAGTGGCCGACCACGTACACGCTGCCGTCGGGGTCCGGGGCGAATCCCCACACATAACAATGATAGCCTTCGAGCGTCGGCCAGGTATATCCATACTCATAGCCGCCGTCGGCCGCGACCTTGTTGAGCCACATGTTGCCGCTCTCGCCCTGGGCGGGGAACACGGCGCCGCCGCCGGGCTTGAGGTCGACGCTGGGGCCGAAGAAGACCCCGCCGCTGTAACGCGCCCCGTCCGCGCCGACGCCGAAGCCGAGCGCTTGCTCGCCGCCGAGGCCGCCGAAGACCACCGCCTCGCCGTCGCTCTCGAGCGGCGCTGCGCAGAGCTGCGGCTCGCCGGTCGAGCTGTCCCCGCCGCTCGAACCGGTGCTCTCGTCGCCGGTGCTGCTGCTGCTGCCCGCCCCCGTGCTGCTGCCCTCGCCGGTGCTCGTGCCCTCGCCGGTGCTCGTCTCCGCCGCGCCGCTGCTGCCCGTCTCGGTCACCGTCACGGCCCCGCTCGTGCCGGTGCTCATGCCCTCGCTGACCGTGCCCGAGCCATCGCCGGTGGTGGTCGGCGTCGAGCCGCTGCCCTCGCCGCTGCTGCTCGGCCCGCCGCTGCTGCCGGTGTCGCTCCCGCCCGTGCTCGCCCCGCTCGAGCTGGCGACATCGTCGCCGCAGCCCGTCGAGATCGCCGCAACCACCCACCACGCGCCCCGCTTTCCCGGCTTCTTCATACCCACCCCCTCCACGGCCGCCACGCTACCGCCGGGCCCGCCGGCTGTCGATGCGCGCGAGCCTCGCGCGGACGGTTCTGCGCGCCGAGCTTGACGGCGCCGCGCCTCGCGTCACCGCAGCGGCCGGGGATCCTCGCGCGGCGTGTCGGGCGAGTTCACCGCCGTGCTCCCCGGTCGCCCGAATGTCCGTCTGCGGCGGCCACTCGCGATATGTAAACACTTGCAGCCACCCGCGAACCTGTCAATCTCGCGAGCTCCCGCGGCCCTGTCGACGCTGAACGATCCCCGCGCCGCTGCGCCCGGCCGCCGGCAACGGCAACCTGGCGAGGTACACCCCCGAGCGCTCCCCGTCGGCCACCGAATAGCTGATGATGCCCTCGTCGTTTACCCGCGACTGGTCGATCGAGTGGACGTGCACGTGGTCGTCGATCCGCGATTCATCGCGCGTCCCGGGCTCGACGAGCACCAGCGCGCCCAACCAGTGCGCACCGACCCCCACCGGGCCCAGGAGCCGGCCGTCGTCCAGCCGCTCCATGTCGCGGGTCGCCCGATCGGCCAGCTTCGTCATCGCCGAGCCGTCGAGGGGCACCCGCCACATCGGGCCGTCGTCGCGCGAGTCGCTCTCGAAGCAGCACGGCACCTCGATCACGTGGACCGCCTCGTCGTCGTGGCCGACGACCTTCGCCTCGCGCGGGAACAGGCGCGTCCGTTCACCGCTGGATAGATCGATCGCCTCGGGGTACACGCCGAAGATCGACACGATCACCCAGCGGCCGTCGGGGAGCTGAAAGCTGAGGTGCAGGTCCCCCGGTATCTCGACGAAGTTGAAGCTCGGCAGGAAGAAGACGCGCTTCGGGTCATTGGCGTACTCTCCGAGCGAGAGCTCGACGAGGCCGCTCTCGATCCGCCACAGCGGCAGCGCGCTGAACTGCAGCGAGGTCTCGCCCAGCAGGATGTCGCTGCCCGCGGATCGGTCGCGCAGGAAGACCTTGCCCTCGGGGTGCTCGGCGTCGCCCCCGGTGATCGCGGCGTCCTGCCAGAGCAGGTACGCACCGTCGCGCGAGGCCTCGAACCCCGCGACCGCCGTCTGCACCGTCGTCACCGCGCCGTCGGCCAGATCGACGCGGACCAGCAGGTCCTCGGGCGTCAGCGCGAGGGCCTCGTCCGGGTAGCTGAACAGCACGTTGCCGAGGAAGCCGGGGCCGCTGCTCCTGCTCGGCCCGACGCGGATCGGGTCGAGCAGCACCTCGGGGACCGCGGTCTCGGTGCGCGGGTCGGCCGGATACGGATATAGCGTCAGCGCGCCGAACTCCTCGTCGTGCTCCTCGAGGCTCAACAGCCCGAAGTCCGTCCAATTCAGCCCGCAGCCCTGCCAGTTCAGCGAGGCCCCCGGGAACACGACGTGCGGCGCCGCGGCGCCGGTCGGGTCGAGCACCACCACGTTGCCGGTGGCCTTCTCACAGCCGAGCGCGACGTCCGGCCATATCTCCAGAGTGAAGATATGCTCGATCCCGGCGGCCACCTCCACCGGCGCCTCGCCGCAGGGCCCCACGGCCCACACCGTCGACTCGGCCGTCAGCGAGTACGGGACATCGGCGCGGCTCTCGTCGAAGCGGCTGACGACGTAAAACACCCGGTCCTGCACCCGCAACGTCTCGAAGGCGCGCACCAGCTCGTCGGGCCCCAGCTCGAGCACGCGTCGCGGGCTCGGCCCGCCGCAGACCTCACCGAGCTCGACATACTCGACCGGCTCGGACGCACAGGCGGACAAGCACGCCGCGTAGAAACCGAGGGACCGCGCGCAGGCCTTCATCTGCGCATGATAAAGCATGATAAAGCATGATAAAGCATGCCGCACCAGCAGGGCCGTGTGCTCGCGCACGCCTGCGCTGACGCTCGCCGGATGAACCGCGCCGCGCCCGAGCATTGCAGAGGGACCATATCCGACGAACACTGCCGGCGCGAGCGCGTCGACGCGGCACGAACCGACGATCGATGTCCGCGCGGCGAGGCTACCATGTCGACATCCCCCCGCATCGGACTCGCTGGCACTTCACGTGGAGGGCCGCTCGTCGGCGCCGCCCTCGCCCCGGGCGAGCTCGACGAGGCCGCGCTGCGCGAGGCCTGGCGCCTTCGCGGCAGCTTCGTCGACCTCAAGCCGGAGGTCGAGCCCGAGGCGGACTACCGGGCGTTCTGCGCGACTGTGCGGCGAGGCGCGCTGCTGTGGCGCCTGCGCGACGGCGAGGGCGCCCTGCGGGCGATGCTCCTGGCGATCGTCGAGCCCGGCGAGCACGAGGGGCGGCCCTATGTCCGCCTCGAGTTCGAGTATGCATTCTTCGATCGAGCATACCGGCGCTCGTTCGCCTCGCGGCTGGTGTTCACCGCGACGATCGCCCGCGCGTTCGCGCAGGCGAGGGGCCGGCCGATCTACCTCGTGGCGAGCACCTACCCCGCCGGCGCGACGGCGCTCGCCGAGTACTTCCAATTGTGGCTGCCCGGCGCCGACGCGGGCATGTCAACATGGGAGCGCGGGCTCCGGGCGGCGATCGGCGCCGCGTGCAAGGGCCACGACCCCGCGACCGGGCTGGTCACGATGCGCACCCTACCCCGCGAGCAGCCTCGGCCGCCCACGCGCCCGCGAGCCCGCGCGACCTGGGACGCATATATGCGCTGCTGTCCGCGGTGGGCCGAGGGGGTCACGCCGCTGTGCCTCGCGCGCGTCACCCTCGGCGGCTTCGTGCGCACGACCCTCGCGCCGCTGCCCGGGATGCTGCTCCGCGACGCGCTGATGATGCGATAGTTCGCCGCGCGAGCCGGGCGCGCTGGGCGTGCTAGGCGTGCTGGCACGCGCCGATTCGTGGCCCACGAGGATGGCCCGTCGCCGCGAACGGGCGCGTCGGCGCACATGGACCCGCGAAAGCGCTGGCGCGCCGCCGCGGACCATGGGACGGTGAAGACCCTTGCGCGCCCGAACCATCCTGCTCCTGTCCGGGTTGACGGCCGCCTGCGGAGACCCGGCCGGCGGAGGGACCGGCCCGACGAGCGCCGCGGAGACGAGCGCCGCGGAGACGATCACCGCGGGCACCACCGCTGCAACGAGCGGCGAGGCGCCGACCGACGGCGGCAGCGAGGCCGACGCGGGCGCGACCACCGGCGCCGCGAGCCGCACGATCGGCGGCAGCGTGCGCGGCTTGCAGGGCTCGGGGCTCGAGCTCTCCCATGCCGGCGAGACCCTGGCGATCGCCGCCGACGGCTCCTTCACCTTCGCCCTGCCCGTGCTCGACGGCGCGGACTACAGCGTCACGGTCGCGACCCTGCCCGCCGGGCCGGAGCAGCAGTGCGCGCTGAGCAGCGGCGAGGGCACGGTCGCGGGGGCCGACGTCGCCGACATCGTGGTCACCTGCGTCACGCCGGTCCGGCACGTCGTGGTCATCGGCATCGACGGCTTCGGCGGGGCGTACGTGCCGATGGTCGCCACGCCGGTGCTGGACGGCATGATGGGCGCGGGCGTGTATTCGCTGGCGATGCAGAACACGCTGCCGACGATGAGCGCGCCCAACTGGATGTCGATGATCGCCGGCGCGACGGCCGATCAGCACGGCGTCGACTCCAACGATTGGGAGCCCGGCGACTCCCAGCCGACGCCGACCGTCTTCGCCGCGCTGCGCGAGCAGCGGCCGGACGCGCGGATCGGCGTGTTCCACGACTGGGACGGCTTCGGCGCGCTCGTCGAGCCGGGCGTCGCGGACCGCCTCGAGAGCCCGGGCGACGAGCAGCAGACCGTCGCCGCGGCGCTGACCTGGATGGCGCAGACCAGGCCCGAGCTGCTGTTCATCCACATCGATCTGGTCGACCACGCCGGGCACTTCAACGGCTGGGGCACGGACGCATATATCGCGGCCGCCGAGGACGCCGACGCGCTGGTCGGCGAGGTGCTCGCGGGCATCGACGCCGCCGGCATGCGCCCATACACGGCCGTGCTGGTCAGCGCCGACCACGGCGGCGAGGGCCTGTTCCACGGCGCCGACACCTCGCTCGAGCGGCCGATCCCCTTCATCGCCACGGGCCCGCAGATCGCCGGCGGCGAGGTCCGGCGCGAGCTACGGATCTTCGACATCAGCGCGACGGTCACGGCCCTGCTCGGCATCGAGGCGCCCGCGAGCTGGCTCGCCAGCCCGGTGATCGAGGCGCTGGCGTTCGCGGAGCCGGCCGGCGACCCGGCGGCGACGCTCGAGCTGCTGCCGGTCAGCGATTATGTCTGGGTCTACGACGACACCGGCAGCGGCGCCTTCGCGGACGGCTCGATCTGGCGCCCGGTGGTGCCGGCCGGCTACGTGGCGATCGGCGACGTCGCCCACGCCAGCCACGCCGAGCCGGGCTTCGCCACTCTCGTGATCCGCGACGACCCCGACGCCCTGCGTCCGCCGCTCGGCTACGAGCAGATCTGGAACGACAAGGGCACCCTCGGCGCGAATGACGTCACGATCTGGAGCCCGATCCCGCCGCTCGGCTACGCGTGCCTCGGCAGCGTCGCCACGCCGGGCCACGACACACCGCCGCCCACCAGCCAGATCCGCTGCGTGCATCGGCGCTATCTCGTGCGCGGCAAGGCCTCGCTGACGTGGACCGACGCGGGCTCCCTGGGCTTCCAGGACGCCGGCCTGTGGACCTGCGGCGACGGAGCGGAGGGCGGCCTGGCGGCCCGCAGCTTCATCACGCGGCGCCACCACAGCGACCCCGGCTACCCGAAGTGCTGGTCGCTGGTGACCGACCCCTGACGCCGGCGAAGTCGGCCGCTCGCCTCAATGCGGGTGCCCGGGCCCGGACGTGGTCGCGTCACCGCGGACCAGCCGCAGCGGCCCGCCGTTGCCCCCCACGAGGCCGAGGCGCTGGCGCTGGCGCTGGCGCTTGAACTGGTCCATCTCGTCCTCGAAGAAGAATTGCGCGGCGCCGCCGGCCGGTCGCAGCTCGTCGAGCCAGGCCGCGCGATCGCTGTATTCGGCGAGGAACAGCCGGCCGACCCACTCCGGGTTGCGGGCCTGCAGGAACTTGAGCACGAAGTGCGGGCGACCGTTGACGTCGATGACGCCGTCGATGAGCACCTTGCCGGGCGTGGCCGACATCGAGGGGCCGCGGACGCTGCGGCCGAGGCCCGAGACCTGGCGATAGGCGTCGCGAAAGATCGCGTGGGCGCGCGCGAGCGGGACCTTGAAGTACTCCTTCGGGCCGGTGTCACGCTCGACGAACATGTAGTACGGCACGGCGCCGAGGCGGACCTGCTCGCGCCACAGCTCGGTCCAGATCGCCGGGTGGTCGTTGACGCGGCGGATCAGCGGGGCCTGGCAGCGGATGACCGCGCCCGCGCCGCGGACCCGGCGAAAGGCCGCCTGCGCGAGCTCCGTCTGCAGCTCGCGCGGGTGGCTCGAGTGGGCCATCAGGGCCATGTGTACGCCCTGCGCCTGGACCTCCTCGAACAGGCGCATCAGGTCGTCGGCGTCCGGTCCTTCGACGAAGCGCTGCGGCCAGTAGGCCAGCGCCTTGGTGCCGACGCGGATGCTGGCCAGCTGCGGCAGCCGGGCCGCGAGGATCGGCTCGATGTAGCGGCGCAGCAGCGCCGTGCGCATCACCAGCGGGTCCCCGCCGGTGAACAGCACGCTCGTCACCTCCGGGTGGCGGCGGAGATAACCGACCAGCTGGTCGGCCTCGCGCGCGGCGAACTTGAGGTCCTCGAGGCCGACGAACTGGGCCCAGCGGAAGCAGTAGGTGCAGTACGCGTGGCAGGTCTGGCC
>Ga0209480_10002617_pt1 | contig 12193 bp, 8 predicted proteins | sample JI61114C2DNA_FD_187501 | JGI IMG/M metagenome (GOLD analysis project Ga0209480, IMG submission 187501) | Wastewater effluent complex algal communities from Wisconsin, to seasonally profile nutrient transformation and Carbon sequestration -... | ecosystem: Engineered > WWTP > Effluent > Algae...
ATCCGCGCTAAGCAGACGCTTTTTGAAGGCATCCACGGCTACGAAGACACTGTTGTGCCCGCTCTCGAGCGCGCCATCCTTGCTGGCCACAGCATCAACTTGCTCGGTCTGCGTGGCCAAGCAAAAACGCGCATGGCGCGTTCGCTCGTGCAATTGCTGGATGAATGGATGCCCATCGTGGCCGGAAGCGAGCTGAACGATGACCCCTTTGCTCCCGTGTCCCGCTTCGCGAAGGACCTTGTGGCCGCCAAGGGCGATGACACACCGATCGCCTGGGTACACCGCAACGACCGCTACACCGAAAAGCTCGCCACGCCGGATGTCACCGTGGCGGACCTTATCGGCGATAGCGACCCCATCAAGGCCGCCAACCTCAAGCTGGATTACAGCGACGAGCGTGTGATCCACTTCGGTCTGGTGCCCCGCAGCAACCGTGGTATTTTCGTGATCAACGAACTGCCCGACCTGCAGCCGCGCATCCAAGTGGCGCTGTTCAACATCCTGCAAGAAGGCGATGTGCAAGTACGCGGTTTCAAAATGAGGCTGCCGCTGGACATCCAGTTCATTTTTACCGCCAACCCTGAGGATTACACCAACCGTGGCGCCATCATCACCCCACTGAAAGATCGCATACAGAGCCAGATCCTTACGCACTACCCGGAGCGCCTCGAGCTGGGCATGGCCATCACCGCGCAGGAAGCCCGCACCACGCCTGAACAACGCGCCACCGTTCGCGTGCCAAAACTCTTGCACGAGTTGGTGGAAAGCATCGCCATGGAAGCCCGAGAAAGCGAATTCGTGGACCGCAAAAGCGGCGTGAGCGCACGTTTGGCCATTGGTGCGCTGGAAAGTGTGACCGGTACAGCCGAGCGCCGCGCGCTTTACGCCAACGAAAAGCAGACCACGGCGCGCATTGCCGACCTCTTTGCCGTTACACCCGCCATCACCGGTAAGATCGAACTGGTGTACGAAGGCGAACAGGAAGGCCCGGAGAAAGTCGCTGAGCACCTCATCGGCCTTGCCGTGCGGAACACCTTCCTGCGCCACTTCCCGAACCCTTCACCCAAGCGCCGCGGCACTGCACCAGATCCCTATGCTGACGTGGTGGCCTGGTTCAACGAGCACCAGATCGAACTGCGCTCCGATGGCTCCAATGCGGAGTACGCTAAAGCCTTAACGAAGGTCACCGGATTGTTTGGTCTGCTGAAGTTGAACGATGATCCCGTTTCTGTGGAAGACCGCGATACATGGGCGGAATTCATTCTGCACGGGCTTGCTGAGCACAGTCGCATCGGTCGCTCCGGACCCGGCGGCAATGTGCGTTTTGGCGATATGTTGAGCGATCTTTTGCCGGATGTTGATGGGCTGGATGAGGAAGGGGAGGGGATGAATAAAGCTACTCCACCACCATGTTCCCATGATAAACCCGCCGGCCATCCGTAAGCGTTACCGCATAGAAACCAGAACCGATGCCGTAGAGATCGAATTGCGGATGGTCTTCCGAACCCATGGGCTGGACCAGTACCATACGGCCCGTGGCATCATAGATTCGTAGCTCCAAGTGCGGAGAGTTGACCAAGGCATTCGGAACCTCGATCTGGAACGAACCCTGATTGGGGTTGGCATAAATGTTCAGGCGATCATTCCCACCCATGCCCAATGACTGCACGCCCAAGCTCAGGTCCAGTTTGGCCAAAAGCACATCCTCGAAGCCATAGCTGGTTACGCTCTCACCGGCGAAGGTGTTCGTATTGAACTGAGGTGAGCTCGGAGTAGCAGCAGCTATATAGATATTCTGAGGTGTTTGCATAATGTTCATCCCCGTTGCATAACCGGTCTCTATTTTATCTTTGCAAACACCCATACTATCCATGCGCAATACAAACAAGCCGTGATCCAGCCCGCAAACGTTGACTTCGCCAGAGCCGTTATTAGCATCCCCAAGAATAAAAAACGAATTATTATCTACTGCGATGATATCCTGAAAGATAACATAACGATCATATGTTGAAATCCGAGAAAACTCACCAGTGGAACTATAGGTGGCGAAATAGCTAATGCCGCCGGATTGAGTGATAATCGTAGTATCTGACCCAAAACGGGCAGTGTCCCCATCAGTATACCCGACGCAATAAATCCGTTCACTATCCCCAACGGTCATTCTATTCTCAAAACCATAGTTCGTTGAGGAATAGGGCAAGGTCTTGATCCATTGAGCTACACCGTTCAGCCCATCCACCGAAATCAGGGCATGTACACCATAAGATACAGGCACCGTGATGGTATCTGCAATTATTGGGTCACCATTCGCTGAAGCATCACAGGGACCGTAGGCAAATATGGAACCATTAAGATATTTCAATGAAAGTGGAATATATCGCGGGTAGTTTGACGAATTCAACCCACTTATCAAAGACTTAGCCCATATTTGAGTTCCGTCCATTGCGAATTTGGCCAAAAATGCACCAGGGGGGATTTCAACATTTCCAACAAAGGAAGTTCCACTTTGAGGGACCACCCCGCTCACAAAAATCTCACCCAGATCATTGTGGATTATTTTCCTGCCGATGGTACCTGAAGTCCCAATATTTGAAGCCCAAAGGCAATTCCCATTGGGATCAACTTTAGCTATATAGGCCCCGCTATCAGCAAGCACCACTGCTCCAATTGCACAGGTAGCCGAATGGGCGCCCGTTATGAATAAGGCAGTTGAATCCACATTCATGGATATTGATAATACTGAAATTCCAAAATCCGGATTCAGACTTATTATGTTAAGCGCCCAAAGCAGATTGCCATCACCGTCATGCTTCGTTAAAAATCCAGCTCGGGACCCTCTTAGTGTGTCATTTTGGATATACAAATCGTGATATTGGCCCGGCCCAGAGCCTCCATAGGTGCCAAAACAATAGACATTATCTGCCGCATCTACTGCGCCTATTTGGCCATAATCATGACCTGGCCCACCGAAATGTCGCGACCACTGCCACCCTTGTGCGAAAGATGAGTTTAATGCAAAGAGAGAGAGAGTGAAGAACAGGATGGTAGAATGGAAGGCGCGCATGATTAGTGGGTTATTGGATGACGATCCGGCGGGTACGGATCTTGTTGCGAAATTCGATGCTCACGTTGTAAGTGCCGGACGCGGCAGGGCGCAAGTTCAATTCGGTCCTTCCCGGTGTGATCGTGCGCTCAAGCAAGACCGAGCCCGAAGTCGTGGTGAGAGTTAATTGAGCAGGGTTTTCGAGGGTGTAGTACGCACACTCCCAAGTCACGTTGAAAATGCCGTTCGAGGGATTGGGCGATATTTGGAATTCCTCAACCTCTGGATCCGGATGAAGAACCAAGCCGATAGACCGCTGCGGCTTTCCGACCGGTGTGGATGCTCCATCGTCCACAGGAAACATCCTGCGCAAATTGCCGGCTTCCACGGCTCCACAATCCATCAGTACCGACTCGGTGTAAACGTGTACCTCCGAACCCTTTTGGGCATGAAAGCCCGGCAACAAGTGGTCCTCATACGTGGCCTTGAGCACTGAAGTGCCGCCCTGCGTGCTTCCGTCCCCCTCCACCGTGAAATGCTTTGCTGTCAAACTGGCCGTGGCCTCGTAATTCTGTTCTTCGGTCAATCCCACGTTCACCCCGTCCAACACCCTGTCAATACTGGAGAAGGCAGAGTGTAGGGGATAGGTTTGGTTTTGCAAAATGGGTGTACTGCCGTCCCAATCCCCATATTGAGTCCAACCTGCGCCATAGGTGCCTATCTTCAAGTCCATGATGCATCGGTCTCTTGTAGAGTTGGTCGGGGTTCCTTTATGATCCTCTCCTGGAGCAGTATCAAAACCGCGCAAAATAAACTCCCCATTATCGTCAGTGAACGAATATGTCGAATGATACATTTCATTGAAGGTGCCATCGACGTTATAAATTCCATCCACAATACACGTTCCCTTGACTACCACACCAGCGATGGGCATACTAGTGGATTGGTCCTGCACATGGCCGGTCAATGTACCATAGTAGAGTGTACCTGAGAAGTTGGTTGTTGAGTTATTTTCAGGGTGGTCATAAGGATTGTAATACGGGTCGCTCATATCCACTGTTGGTGAGACGGGGCCGAAGGCCGTAGGGCTGGCTGTGGGCGGGTTTACGGCATAGTTGGCGAAGGTCAAGGCGGCATCCTTGCGATAAGCTTCATAGCCGCTAATGCCGTTGGCCATGTCCATGGGGCCGGGGTTGCCATAATTCAAGAGGCCCATATAATCCTCTAGGTAAGCTCCAAAACCAAAATCGGGTGAAATGGGCGGGTCAGGGTACCAATGCTTGTTCTGGAAATCCCACCACGCATAACCGCAGGCTCGGGTTGCCCGCACTGCGGGATAGGTCTGTTGAACGAAGTTGTCCTGATCCGCCTCGTTTCCCAAGACTGATACAGGATAAACATAGGGAGCGGGGCCGTCGTGAGCTGAATAACTGGTCTCCGCGATCATGTAGGGTTTATGCAGAGTCCGGTCCATAACTGAGAGCTGGTTGTTGTAGCGATCGATCATTTTTTGACGGAAGGTCAACGGGTTGGCTTCAAACTCCCAGATCGTTTGATCCGGGTAGATATGGAAGGTGGCAAAATCGATCTTTGAAAGTTCCGGGTCCCAACCACCCGCCATCCCATCATTCATCAAATAGCCACCAGCGGTAATAAGAGCTTGAGGATCACCGGCGCGAATCGCCGCACTCCATTCATCCACGATGTCGCAAACTTCGCTTTTGGAGTGCATCCCTTCTGCCGAACCTTTTAACTTGCCCAACTCGGCAAGGCCTGGTTCCCCATAGACATCATACCCTAACAAGTTCGTTGCTTCGTGGGCGGGATCGTGTAGAAATTGCGCCAGAGCAAGGAGGTAGGCACTGTAGTCAGCAATCTCCGTGGAGCCAGCATTGCCACGGATCAATTCGGGAAAGTCGCTCGGGCTATCCGCTGTAATCAACAGCACCTTCATGTCCAACGTGTTGGCCAAGCTGCACACGGCCAATACCGTGTTGAAATGGAATGCCGCAACAGGATTTGTGGCAGGATCATACGGTGGGTCCAAATTAATCTCCGCATTTGGTTGGCCACTTGCAGGCGCGGCGAACTGACTTACCTCGATGCGAAATCCAGTGCCCTGCTTCTTAAGTGGTGTCATAACAAGCCGAATGGTGTTGAAGCCGAGCAGTTTCATTTCATATAGATCTTGCTGGATCCTAGTAGGACCGTCCAAAAGATTCGTATAGCTGTAATTTCCTTGTGCCCCATAGAGACTGGTTTGCGCCATGTGGACATTTTGCAATTCGACTTGGTCCGGATACGGATCCGGTGCTGAAGGATACCATGCATAGTTCACATAGTAGTTCATCACCATGGGGTAGAAGGGTGAGCCTTGTTCATCAATGAACTGATCTCCGGCCATGGAGATACGATTTTGTCCCTTGGAGGCCATGCCTGCCATCAACGACGCGCAAAGGCAAGCAATATGGACAATGCCCTTAATGGTCACCATTCTTCAAATCTTGAATCTGTAGTTTCATATCATCAATTTGATCTTGGAGATTCAGAATATACAATGCCTGATCCTCCACCACTTTAAGCATCCGCACTTGGAGATCGCCCAATTCAACGCCGCCATCAGTATTTATTTGCCCAGCGGAAGGGATGCCCGGTAAATGCCCGTAATCCTGCAGGTGTTCACGCAAGTCTTTTAGCGTCATCAAGGCATAGTTCGGCGCAAACACATAATCAGGGAAAGGTCCGACCATTACTTTCACATCTCGGGTTACGATTCCACCCTCAACGTATAGTTTATACAGCGAACTCGATCCGAAATCCACATCCCCAATTCCAACCCGCCCATCTGCATCAACAGTGAGGCGTTTCGATGCTGCAGTGTGGTCCCACAAGAAAAAATCCTGCCCACCGTTCGCTTCGAAATCGCAACCCAAGGCCCAGCGTTGCACGTTGTTTTTATTGAACCGGATCTCGGTATGGGCGTTGGCATCATTTCTGTCATTGTTCAAGGTGATGCCTCCGCGATCCAAAGTCGTTACAATCTCCAATTGATTTCCCGGACTGTCCGTGCCGATACCGATCAGACCAGTTGTAGTGACGAAAACCCGATCAATATCATTGGTAATGAGGCTAAATGGCGTGTTCACTTTGGTGCCTAACCTGGGTGGCCGTACTCCTGCACAGAGGGGGGCGTTGTAATTCCCGTGCGTAAACCAAATATCTGGAAAATCAAGGGCGCAAGGGGTTGGTGGTGGGTAAATGGGATAAGAGCCCGGCCCACCGCCGATCTTCAATGTGCCGTCAATATCGCGATAGAGCATGCCCACGGTTGTGTCATTCCCCATTAAACCAATGGCCCCATTCGCCTTGAGCCGCAACCGCTCCTGCCCATTGCTTTTCAGCACCAGGTCTTTGTTGTCCGTGGTGCCGATGAACTGGTTGTTTGGGTCGGAGTTGGGGTTGCCACTCATGCTCCAGTCGCTGCGGTCGGGTCCGCGTAGGTAAATGGTGGCTTTTTGCGTAGAGCACCCATTGGCATCGGAAACCACCACACTGTAGTCTTTTGGGCCGAGGTTGTAACGGTTGGCGGCCACAGGACCATCTTCCCATGTACATGTATAAGGTGATGCTCCACCTGTCGCTACAACCGAGGCGTTGCCATTGAAGCACTGAAAACAAGAGACGTTGTAATGGTTGGGATATTCGTAGACGTCCACATCCATCTTCATGCCGAGGGGTTCGTCTAAGGTAACCTCAACAGTTTCTATCACCTCCTCCGCATCAATAACGTCCACCTTGTAATAGCCAGCCGGAAGGTTCGAGAGATTCTGCGTGCCGCTGCCGTTGCTCCACTTGTAATGGTAAGGCGCAACACCTCCGGTAACAGTTAGGTGTACCCAACCGTCCTTGTTGCCGAAGCAGCTAACCTGATATCCGTTGTAGTTGCTCGTTTGCACAAGGACTACAATGGGATTCGATGCGAAACTTGCACTGCCGAATGCAACTGCGTAGAGCAGTGAGACGGCTATTTTCTTCAGACCGGTTACGCCGGGTGTAGTCTTTAGAGAGGAACTCAGCAGTCTTTTAGGCGAGGGAAGCCCTCCACTTCGCACGGCGCATGAAGGAAGGAAGGAAGGACACCTCGGCTTCGCTCGGCGCACATGAGGAAGGAAGGACACCTTGGCTGCGCTCGGTGGGAGAGGGGTGGGTAGAAGACCTTTTCATATTTATACTGGTTAAGTTTTTCGATTCGATGCCGAAATTAGATGGAACAGGGAATGAAAAACAGCCCTAGATGTGGCGCGATTTTTGCAATAACTCAGAAAAATTTTCCTCTTCTCAATACTGTCGAGGCATTCCCATTTCTGGCCCCAATTTTGATGTGTTGAAAGAGAGTTCATAAGTTGACGTGATAGTGTGCGCGAAAAGGACTGTTTTTGCGCGGTTTCGCAGCGGTTGAAATTCAGTTTTTTATACACTTCATACCTCAGTTTGTATGGGCGCACGGCACCAAACCGCTTGGAAGAATTTGATTGTTCCACTCCGGTTTTGGGTTGTTGGTAAACCCTTTTCGCAATCCTTCCTCCATCTCCCGCAAATGCTACCTTAGCACCGCCATGGCGGCCGCAGACATCCAACAGAACGTGCAGCATATTTTCCAGGACTACCTGGAATTGCAGGGCCACCGCAAAACGCCGGAGCGTTTCGCCATCCTTAACGAGATCTACGCGCAGGACGGCCACTTCGATATTGAGCGGCTCTACCTGCGCATGAAGCGCAAGAAATACCGCGTGAGCCGCGCTACCCTTTACAACACCATGGACCTGCTGCTCGATTGCAAGTTGGTGCGCAAGCACCGCTTCGGTAGTGCGCAGGCCCAGTTCGAGCGCGCCCATAGCTTCCGCCAGCACGACCATGTGATCTGCACCGCATGCGGAAAAGTGATGGAATTCTGCGACCCCCGCATCCAACATGTCCGCGCCACGGTGGCGGAGGTGATGGGCTTTCAAGTGAGCCACCACGCGTTGCACATCTACGGCCTCTGTCCCGACTGCATACCCAAAGAAAGTAAAACCACATGACCACCGCTACCGACAAGTCCCCGTTCGACCTCTCCGTTTCCGATGAAAAGGGCGCCAAGGTGTTCCACCTTCATGGCCGATTGATGGACCAGCAACAGGCCGACCACCTGATGAAAGTGCTGGACGAAAACCTCAACGGAAAAGAAGGCATGAACGTGGTGCTGGACATGGAAAAGCTGCTGTACATGAACAGCACCGGACTGAACATCATGATCAGCGTGCTTACGCGCACCAAGAAAACCGGTGGACAAGTGGTGCTTGCCGCCGTTTCGCACGGTGTTCGCCAATTGTTCGTCGTCACCAAGTTGGATACGGTATTCCCCATTTTGGACACGGTGGAACTGGCTTTGGCCAAGCTGAACGCGTAGATATGGCCGGTAAAGTGGACGTGCTGCTCGGTGCCCAGTGGGGCGATGAGGGCAAGGGAAAAGTAGTGGACGTAATCGCGCCGGAATACCAAGCCATCGCCCGGTTCCAGGGCGGGCCGAATGCCGGGCATACGCTCATTTTCGATGGCAAGAAACACGTGCTGCACACCATCCCCAGCGGGGTGTTCCGCAAAGATGTGTGGAACCTTGTAGGCAACGGCGTTGTTATCGACCCGGTGATCTTCCTCAAAGAAATTCACGGATTGGACGCAGCCGGCGTGGACGCACGCCCTCGGCTGCTCATTAGCCGACGCGCGCATTTGATCTTGCCCACGCACCGCGCTTTGGACCAAGCCAGCGAAGCCGATAAAGGCCAAGGTAAGATCGGTAGCACCTTGAAGGGTATCGGCCCTACTTACATGGATAAGACTGGCCGCAACGGCCTCCGTGTAGGCGATATTGAGCGACCGGATTTTATGGAACGCTATGCGACATTGGTGGCAAAACACGAACGGCTGTTGGGCATCTACGACCACAAGGTGGATTGGAAGCCCATGGAAGCCGAATGGTTGAACGCCATTGAGGAGCTGCGAAAATTCACGCTTGTGGACAGCGAATATTGGATGGACCAACTACTGCGTGCAGGCAAGAACATTCTTGCGGAAGGCGCACAAGGAACATTGCTGGACATCGAGTTCGGTACCTATCCATTTGTTACTTCCAGCAACACCATTACCGCTGGTGCTTGCATTGGCTTGGGTGTGGGACCTGGACGCATCGGCAAGTCCATCGGCATCTTCAAAGCATATAGCACAAGGGTAGGCAGCGGGCCGTTTCCTACGGAATTACATGATGCCGACGGCGAGTACATCCGCAAAGCGGGTAACGAATTCGGAAGCACTACCGGAAGGCCCCGCCGTTGCGGTTGGCTCGATCTGCCAGCACTGCGCTACGCCGTAATGGTGAACGGCCTCACCGAACTCGCCATGATGAAAGCCGACGTCCTCAGCGGCATGCCCATCGTGCGCGTGTGCACCAGCTACCGCATCAACGGAAAGGAAACGGACCGTTTGCCGTTCGATATCACCACCGGCGTTGAGCCGATCTACACGGACATGCCCGGTTGGGGCGATCTGGATCCCAAAGTCGCATTGCCCAAGGCGATCGAGGAATACATCCGGTTCATCGAAGAAGCCGTGGAAGTGCCCATACGCTTGGTATCCACCGGCCCGGACCGCACCGCCACGTTGCTGCGCGAAGCCCCCGCCATGGCGCGCTGATCCACCGCATGGCCAAAGCCCGTGCGCGCAAAACACAGGTGCCTGCCACGCCATTGGCTTTGCCGCCAGTCGTGCTGCAATTGCTGGGCGATGAAGCTCCGGTGTTGTTAAGCGCATTGCGTGAACCACCGCCGGTGAGCATCCGTCAAAACCAGCTGAAACCCGCGCCGGAACAAGGCACACCAGTTCCGTGGTGCGCGCATGGACGGTACTTGGAAGAGCGGCCCGTTTTTACACTCGACCCGTATTTCCACGCCGGATGCTATTACGTGCAAGAAGCCGCGAGCATGTTGCTGGAGCAGGCTTTCCGTGCCTGCGGCCCATTACCGGAGCGCGCAGTTGCTTTGGATCTTTGCGCTGCGCCGGGCGGAAAAACCACGCACCTCGCTGCTTTGCTTCCGCCGGATGCGCTGCTGGTAGCGAACGAGCCGGTGCGCGCAAGGCAAGCCGCGTTGCAGGAAAACCTGTGGAAATGGGGGAGGCCCGATGTGGTGGTGACGGGCAGTTTGCCGGAAGCCTTCGCGCCCATGGGCGAATGGTGCGACCTGATCCTGGTGGACGCGCCTTGTTCCGGCGAAGGAATGTTCCGCAAGGACCCGTTCGCCAGAGCCCAATGGAACGAAGAACTTGTTGAAAGCTGTGCGCTGCGCCAGATCGGAATTTTGGATGACGCATGGGCCGCATTAAAACCCGGTGGGCATCTGATCTACAGCACCTGCACGTGGGAAGAAAAAGAGAACGAAGCACACGTGCAACGTTTGATCGATCAAGGGGCGACCTACATACCCATTGCGGTGGATGAAAGCTGGGGCGTGGCCATTGGAGATCGGGGCCTGCGCTGCTACCCGCACCGGTTGCGGGGTGAAGGGTTTTTCATTGCCGTACTACGGAAGCAAGGTGAGGTCGACACGAGGTACGTTGAAGATAAGGAAGTACAACCGTTGGATGCAGAAATTGCAGGTTGGCTGCGGGATCCCGGAGGGCAATGCATTATTCAGCAGGATGGCATTGGCCATTTGATCGCAAGCCATTGGACGGATCTTGTGGATGAGCTGATGCGGTCGGTGCGCGTGCTTTCACCGGGCATTCCCGCAGTGCAACCCAAAGGCGAAGGTGTTGTGCCGCATGCCGCGCTGGCGCTTTCCACGGCGTTGAAGGTGGAAGCCTTTCACCGGATGGAACTTGATCGAAACGCTGCATTGGCGTACCTGCGTGGGGAAGCGCCCAGTGCGCAGCGTGCCGCAGGGCTTGCCTTGGTGCAGTTTGACGGCTTGCACTTGGGTTGGGCGCACGGAGCCGGTAACCGCTGGAATAACGCGTGGCCCGCACCGTGGCGGATCCGGATGCGGTAGGCAACCCAAGCCCCACAACCCAACAACTTTGTAAAATGGACCTGTGGCCCGCAGCTTGTACGCGGTTACTTTGCAATGCTGATGCTCGACCGCACCCTGGATCTTTTTGAACGCCATAAGTATGGCGTGATCGGCACGCTCATGCTCCACACCTTCCTGCTTTTCGCATTGAACATGAGCCAGGTGGACGGTGATGTTCCGCCAGCGCCGAAGGATGAAGTGCAGGTGTTGATGGATTTCACCCCGCCGCCGGAAACCCAGCAGCAGCAGGAAAACGAGACCGAGGCCGGCATGCAACCCGTGACCAACCGCGCCAGCAATTCCACGGCCGATCTTTCCAACTCACCGCCCATGAGCCGTGCAGCGCAGGAACGTATGGGCAAGAACGTGGAAGACGATCTACACGCCATGGAGAAAGAGGAATTCGACAAGCTGGCACAAGAGCGCAAGGAGCAAGGCAAGGAGATCACAGTGCCGCAGCTGGACCCAAGCAAGTTCGACAAGAGCAACTACATGGACAAAACGCCCAAGCCGGTGAAGGTGGAGGGCTTGACCACCGTTTCCTACGACCTCAAAGGGCGAACGGACATCATTCTGGATGTGCCGGCCTATTTGTGCAAAGGCAGCGGGAAAGTAACGGTGCGCGTGGCCGTGGATGCTTCCGGAAGGGTAACAAAAGCCGAGTTGGACGCGTCCCGGACCACTACCCAGGATGCTTGCATGGTGGACAATGCGCTGAGTTCCGCAGGTGGAGCGCGTTTCTCCAGATCGTCTACAGCGCCGGACCCGCAGCGGGGAACGATCACCTACGTTTTTCTTTCGCAGTGAAAGCGACGCTGACTGCCGGGGGGCAACGGTATATTTTGTAACTTCATCCCCGCCAATACGTTCCAACCCTTTAATCTTCTTGAATACAATGGGGTCGACTTTGCTGGACTATCACAAGCAGATATTGGAGAAAATCAGTTTTGCGGACCGCGTAGTATTCCGAAAGGAATTGCGCAAAGCCTTTAAACGGCTTCTGCCGGCGGAACGGGATGAACTGAAACGCTGGTTTCGAGAGACGTGC
>Ga0209480_10002618_pt1 | contig 12193 bp, 12 predicted proteins | sample JI61114C2DNA_FD_187501 | JGI IMG/M metagenome (GOLD analysis project Ga0209480, IMG submission 187501) | Wastewater effluent complex algal communities from Wisconsin, to seasonally profile nutrient transformation and Carbon sequestration -... | ecosystem: Engineered > WWTP > Effluent > Algae...
GCATTAAAACCAGCGCATGCCGGACAGCCTATGCCAGGTGTGCAAGCCATCCTTGTGGACAATGAAGGAAATGAAATTCAAGGCAATGGTGTAGAAGGCTATCTCTGTATCAAATTCCCATGGCCATCGATGATTCGAACTACTTACGGCGATCATGAACGATGTCGCGTCAATTATTTTTCAACCTACAAAGGACTTTACTTCACCGGTGATGGAGCGCGACGTGAAGAAAATGGAATGTTTCGGATCATTGGTCGTGTGGATGATGTGATCAATGTCAGTGGTCATCGATTTGGCACCGCGGAAATTGAAAATGCAATCAATCAAAATAAAAAAGTGGTTGAAAGTGCTGTAGTAGGCTATCCGCATGACATCAAAGGACAAGGTATTTATGCGTATATCATATTGGCCAATCTGGATGAAGGTACCAATCAAACACGCGATGAAATTATAGAGACCGTTGTAGAACATATTGGTCGAATTGCCAAGCCAGATAAAATTCAGTTTGTAAGCGGACTGCCCAAAACTCGCTCGGGAAAAATCATGCGTAGAATTTTGAGGAAAATAGCAGAAGGGGATTTGTCTTCGTTGGGAGATACATCAACCTTGCTTGACCCGCTGGTAGTGGATGAAATTTCCGCAGGTAGAATATAGGATTAGCGCAGATTATGGTTTAATACACCTTGATAGCCGGAGATGATTCTTTCAATTTAAATATGAATCTGAAACGCACTCAATTACTTCTGATCATGTGCAAACCACTCTGCATAAGAAGTGGGTGTCTCCTCTAGGCGAAGTTTCACCAATGTTACATGCGCTGGAAGGTCTTCAGTAATAAGTGATTTAAAATGCATCATTAGATTTTCACACGATGGTTGAACGTGGAGCAGAATGACCTTTTCAAAATTTTCATGTAAAAATCCATCAATAGAATAAGGTGCATCTTTGTGCAGCACCAATGAGTGATCAAACTTGCTGATGACTTTCGCTGCCGTAATTTGTTTGATCACACTGAAATCGATTACCAAACCTTGCGAAGGATCACCTGGTGTCTGATTAATGTTTCCAGCTACCGTTACATGCAAATGATAGGTGTGACCATGAATATTTTTGCATGGCCCATCATATCCGAAAAGGGCATGTGCCATATCGAACGTGAAAACCTTGGTAACTCTAACAATTTCAGACCGCATGGATTTTTTTTTGAAGGCCGCGAAGGTAATTCATTTGTAAGCCAATTCATTGGCTTTTATCTCCGCAACGCCATCATCGGGAAAGTGAGGGGCTGGCGCTCGTTTTACAACCTGGAACATGCACCTGGTGCATCCGCGTTTTTCAGTTTAAATTATGAATTTCATCATCCGCAGCGCGTTGGAAGAAAGGACTTTGATCTGGAAACCATCAGAATCTTATGCGATCACGATGATGATGTGTGCAGAAGCAGAACTAACTTCGCGGCGGAAAAACAATGGCCGCTCTATCGCTCTTCTTTATTGAAGGGAGGAAAGTCCGGGCTGCAATGGGCACCGCACCCTGTGAAAAGTGGGGGATTCATACAGGCGACTGTGTGATTACAGATAGTGTTGCAGAAATTTAAACTGCCTATGTCGGAATTTCCGGCAGGTTAAGGTGAAAAGGTAGAGTAAGAGCCTACCAGTATTTTCGGTAACGGGAATAGCTCAGACAAACCTTGCGGGCTGTAAGACCATGTAAACCGGGAGTGTGCGGAGGGTTTATTTTTTTCCCTTCGCACCGAAGGATGGCCCGTCCGGTCCCGGAGGGTAGGTCGCATAGACAAATGATAGAGGCTTCTGAGCAATCAGAAGAACAGAACTCGGCTTACAGGCGTTGTTTTTTCTTTTTATTCTGGAATGAACTTCCATTTGCTGATGGCCTTCGCAATTTGCGGAGGCCATCGCCATTCTATGACTAATTTCCGCACCACAAGATGAATGCAGCATTTAAACATAGTGTCTTCCAAACATGTCATGATTTAATTTCAGAAAAAATGAATTCTATTCATGATCAAATGAAAGAATTGGTGGAAGAATCCGCAAACGACTCCAAGAGTTCGGCCGGAGATAAACATGAAACGGGCAGAGCTATGATGCAGCAAGAGCAAGCGCAACTCGGAAAAGTACTCTTTGGTTTAGAACAGCAAAAAATCGCGCTCGAAAGAAATAATTCCAACAAGGGCAGTGCTTCCATTGCTGATGGAAGCCTGGTTTTTACGAAAGACCAGATTTTTTATATTTCCATTGCCCTTGGCAAAATAGAAGTAGATGGAAAAACCATTCATGTGATATCTGGGGATTCTCCATTGGCAAAAAAAATGAAGGCGCACACCATGGGCGATACTGTTGAAGTGAATGGAAGTAATCATCATATTCAAACTATACTTTGATGCTTCAGCCCGATTCACGCATACTCCAGGAACTTATAGATTCTGAAATGCCATTTGGCAAATACAAAGGCTGGAAATTTTATCGTTTGCCTGTGAATTATCTGGAATGGTTTGAACGGCAAGGATTTCCTCCGGGCAAACTGGGCATGCTTCTCTCAACTATTCACATCATCAAAACAAACGGTCTTGAAAGTTTGCTTGACCCCCTTTTGAAAAAATAGGTTATTCATGAAAGCTTCATCCGTTCACGAAATAAAAAAGGAACTCAACCAAAAAACACCGGCAGAGTTGGCGGAATTGACGTTGCGACTTGCGCGTTTTAAGAAAGAAAACAAAGAGCTTCTTACCTACCTCCTGTTTGAATCTGAAAACGAATCGGGATATGTAAAATCGGTGATGGAAGAAATGGATGAAAAATTTGCGGAAATACCGTCCTCTCACAATATCTATTTCAAGTTAAAAATGATTCGAAAAATTCTGCGGATGTTGAATAAATACATTCGTTATTCCTCCATCGAATCAACGGAAGTCGAGTTGCGTATACACTTTTGCAAATCCATTCGAAAGCTGCGCATACCTCAAGGAAAAAGTCAGGCATTGGACAATTTGTATCACAATTGCCTTGGAAAATGTTTTACCATATTAGAAAAAATGCATGAAGATCTCCGCTCTGATTATGAAGATGAGTTGAAGAAACTTATGCCTTCTTTGGATTAAAACCACTTCATGAAGTTCTGCGCTCCATGCGTTGCGCGAGCAGAAAAATCACGGCCATCCGAATGGCCACACCGTTTTCAACTTGATCCAGAATGATGCTTTGATCGCTATCGGCTACATCACTTGTGATCTCCACGCCGCGGTTGATTGGGCCGGGGTGCATCACTACAATTTCTTTTGATAAACTATTCAACAACTTTTTATCCAATCCATATTGCATTGAATACTCACGCAGCGTAGGAAAATAACGAACTCCTGCATCCTGACGCTCGAGTTGGATGCGGAGCATATTGGCTACATCACACCACTCCAGTGCTTTCACCAAATTGTGTTCTACTTTAACACCCATGCTTTCAATGTGCTTAGGAATGAGTGTGGTTGGACCACAGACCATCACTTCTGCACCGAGTTTTTGAAGACAATAAATGTTCGAAATAGCCACTCTGGAATGCGTGATATCGCCAACAATCACCACTTTTTTTCCAGCTACTTCTCCCAATTTTTCCCGGATTGAAAAAGCATCCAACAAGGCTTGCGTTGGATGTTCGTGCGTGCCGTCACCTGCATTTACAATCGAAGCATTGATGTGGCGACTCAGAAAAATTCCGGCACCAGGTGAAGCATGTCGCATCACAACCATGTCCACCTTCATAGCGAGAATATTGTTGACTGTGTCAACCAGCGTTTCGCCCTTTTTTACAGAAGAACTACTTGCTGAAAAATTGACTACATCTGCGCTCAATCGTTTTTCTGCAAGCTCAAAACTCAAACGTGTGCGAGTAGAATTTTCGAAGAAAAGATTGGCAACCGTAATATCCCTGAGAGTCGGAACCTTTTTGATCGGCCTGCTCAATACCTCCTTGAATTCATCCGCTTGAGAAAAAATCAATTCGATGTCCTCACGGCGCAGGTCTTTGATTCCAAGAAGATGTTTTACACTAAGCATTCCGCTAGTTTGTTTTTTTTGAATTCGTATGTAAATCGTTACAGCCTTGCCAATGCATCGCAAGACTAAATTAGTTTTCTGTCAAGAGCAATACTTTGTCCTCACCTCCATCCTTCTTCCACATTACTTTCACTTTCTGATTGTCATAGCTGTCCACACTTTTTCCAATATACTTGGGTTCAATGGGCAGTTCGCGTGTAAACCGACGATCAATAAGCACCAATAATTCCACACTGGCAGGTCGTCCATACTCGAGCATACCCTCCAGTCCTGCGCGAATTGTTCGGCCGGTATAAAGAACGTCATCTATAAAAACAATGTTTTTTCCTTCAAGAGACATCGGAATATCCGTAGGCAATGCTATGAGCGATTTGTCACTCCGTCGGAAATCATCGCGATAAAACGTTGGATCGATCACACCAAACTGAATGATACTTTTCGGCTGGATTTGACGCAAACGTTCAACGATATTTTCCGCCAAAAACACACCTCTGGGCTGAAGTCCAATGATAACGGACTCTTTGAATTCGTCGTGATTTTCTATTAATTGATAACAAAGCCTATTTATAATGAGGCGAAGTAATTTACTATCAATTAGCGTGACTTGTCGCATAGACGCCGACAAACCTAATCCAATTTTGTCAATCACTTCGCAAACACGTTCGAAAAAGTAAATTCGAAGGAGTTCAACGATATGCACTGCTATTGTAAAACGAAAACTTCGTGAGAACGAACATACCCCTTTGGCGAATATAAAAAGCGGAGGTTCGGAAAGATGGGCAAAATTGGAATGTGGTAGCAAGAAAAACACCTTCCATCCATCCAACCCTGGCCTAAGCCTCCACTCTTTTTGGTTCTTCCGTGAAATTTTCCAACTCATAATCAGCCACATAACACAATTTCACAAATTTTTAGTACTATGTTTTGCATAGTTCATTGTTACGGATATATCTTTGCATCGTCTTTTAGTGGGTAAAACACCTTACCCTTTAAAACACACTCATCCCAAATACCTTTTGCAATGAAAACAACAATGATCAAATCAGCTTTCATCCTTTCGATGATGGCATCCGGCGGCGCCATTGCGCTCGCCTCCGGAAAAGGAGAAACAAGCCAGTTTTCTTCTCAATTCTTGACGGAAGTATCTGACGCTAAAAAACCTCAAACGTTTTATGGCTGGATTCAAAACACATTGAGTTGTCCAGACTTCGTCGATGCGCATACTGAACATCGGGTAGAGCTTTGGCTCGACGTTGATGCCAACAATAAATTGGTGGTACTCAACGCAAAATCAAACTCAAAACGACTTAGTGACTTCGTCATTAAAGAACTCAATGGCCGTCTCTGTCCTACCGCCAACGAATCTGGAATGCGCCATTTTGCCATCAACTTTAAACGAATTGGATAGAACCAATTAAAAATGAAAGGAGAAAAATGAACGTAGCAAAAATGAACTTAGAGTTGAACTTAAATCACCCATTACTATGGATGTAGAAAATGCAAAAGCACAAATGCGCAAGGGAGTTCTGGAGTTCTGTATTCTAGGTATTCTCAAACGTGGTGAAGCGTATCCTTCTGATATCATGGCCACATTGAAAGAGGCGAAGTTGATTATCGTAGAAGGCACTTTGTACCCATTGCTTACACGATTAAAAAACGACGGTCTGCTCAACTATCGCTGGGAAGAAAGTCAGCAAGGACCTCCACGAAAATACTATAGTATTACAGATACCGGAATCCAATTTCACAGCGAACTGAAAAACACATGGGATGAACTGTCCTATGCAGTAAAACAATCCCAAAAACTTCAATAACCTCAGCCATGAATAAAACAATATCAATCAACCTTGGAGGTAGTGTCTTCAACATTGAAGAAGAAGCATATATTATTTTGAGAAATTATCTCGAAAAGATCAGTGCTAATTTCTCCGACGATCCTGCCACTTCCGAAATCATGTCGGACATTGAAACACGGATTGCAGAAATTTTCCATGAAAAAAACAGCGATCGAAAAAACGTAGTAACGCGCGACGACGTGGACGAGATGATGCTCACGATGGGGCGTCCTGAAGATTATAAAATGGATGATGACGGCGGCAAAACTGCAGGACAAGATTTCTATCAAGCTCCTCGCAACCACCGCCGCAAAATTTACCGCGACACGGACGATGCGGTCATTGCTGGTGTATGCTCTGGTTTAAGTCACTACCTGGGCTGGGATCCATTGGTTCTGCGATTGCTTATTGCTTTTCTCACCATCGTATCCTTCGGATTTCCAGGAGTGCTTGGCTACATTATTTTTTGGGCGCTCGTACCTGCAGCTCGCTCCACCGGAGAAAAACTACAAATGCGTGGTGAAACTGTAAACGTAGAAAACATCGGTCGTTTTGTGAATCATGAAACAAAAGCCGCAGCCGATCGGGTGAATAAATTCGGCAAAACCGCTGCGCAAAATATTCGCACAGGATCCGGTGATTTTTTCCGTGGCTTAGGTAGGGTGTTCTCCGTCATATTCGGATTGTTCATTCTCATGATGGGGCTTGGGCTGCTCGGAAGTTTATTTTCCCTGCTCATCTTTTCGGAATTCAATGCCTTTGGTATTGAAGGCAACAACTGGGAGGCATTGAATACCGTTGTATTTGGCAATGATGGCACTCTATGGGTGCTTGTGATTGGTATTATTTTGCTTCTGGCAGCTCCTGCCATTGCATTGATTTATGCCGCTGTAAAACTCATCACAGGTTCTACCAAACGCATCAAAGGATTTGCTCTTTCATTGCTTTCATTATTCATCATCGGAGTATTAATGAGCGCCTATGGCGGAGTAAAAACCGGCAAACAATTCAGCCGACATGCCGAAGAAACGAGCACTTCTTTGTTGCCCATTTCCAATTCTGATACACTTCATTTCGATGTTATTCCCGATTCAGTATTTATTGGAAGAACTTCGCGTCACCATGACTTCACCGATCTTATAAAAATAGAAACCGACAAAATCTACTACGGTGAGCCGGTAGACGTTCACTTCGAACCGACGCATAGCACTCAATATAAGGTTCAGGTGATACGCAGCAGTCAGGGACAATTTATGGAACAAGCGGGAATGTTCGCACGCAACATCGATTACAACTCTATTATCACAAGCGACTCAATACAACTGGCAGCCTTTTTTACAACGCCTCGCAGTGACGCTTATCGCGGACAAAATGTGGAAGTAAAAGTTTTTGTGCCGATCGGCAAGTATGTCGAATTTGGCGAAAACTCCAATTGGATTACATGGCATCATGAAGATGATGGACCACTCAGAATGTCGGAAGATGGTTTGGAAACATTGGAAGAACAACGCGAACGTGAAGAAGATGAATTGGAACAAAACGTCGATATTGACATTGACGAACCTCATTTGAAAGTTACGGACGACAGCGTTGTCATTCGCTCGGGAAATGTGGAGATCAAGACGAAGCGAGATTGAGATTTAATAATAAGAGAAGAAAGGGCCGTTCACGTGTGACGGCCTTTTTTATGTAGTAAATAGCTTCTACATTGATCCAAAAAGAAGGTTTGCTTTTGACGTTGACTTCATTCAATCATTCCCAGAAATTCAACTCCTCCTTATTTTCCAGAAATGGTTATCTCAGAAATTCATGGTTCAACAAACCATATATGACCGAATCTTCCGATTTTCCATTTTTATAATAATGTTGCCGAAGCATTCCTTCTTCTGAAAAGCCCATTTTTTTCAACAAACGAATGGACGCCACATTCGTTGGGCCGACGAATGCCTCTACCCGATTTAAATGCATCTCTTCAAATCCAAAGCGCAGTATTCGGCGCATTGCTTCCGTCATAATTCCTTGCCGCTTGAACTGGTCTGAGGTCATCGCATAGCCAATCTCCGCCCGGTGATGATTGGTGTACCAGGTGTGAAAACCACATGAACCGATCACTTGGTTTTCGCCTTTCTTTTGGATGAAAAAATTCACAAACGATTTGTTGAACATTGTTGATCCCAGATCAAATCGCATTTTTTCTTTGGCAAATTCTTCCTCAGTATGTAATCCAAGAACTTGTTTGATTTCAGTTTTATCAGACTCTTGAAATAGTTGCTGAAACACCTTGGGGTCGATCTTTTTGAGTGTTAATCGTGTTGTTTCTAATAATTCAAATTGAATCATCCTTACAATTTATAGAGTGGTTTGGCTGCCATGTGATCGGGGAAATATTTGTCGCGGATAATCAAAAACCTTTTTTCAAGCACATTGTAAATGAAGTAGCTAAAGCTAACCGTGATAACGATGCATGCACTATTTCGCAGCCACAACATTTTATCCATTTCAGGAAATAAATACCGAAAGCCTTCGAGAATCTCCAGATGAAATAAGTACAGCGCGTATGAAAGTTTACTGACAAACACCACAATCCTATTGACAAACGCCAACTTTGGATTTGAAAATGCCTGCACTGAGTTTTCGAAGTAAGGCATGGTCAAGGAAATGAGCAAGGCACACAAAGCAAAACTCCAGGTGCGTGTCCAGAAATAATCGTCGATGTGATCTGTTTCTCCGCCTCTTATAAGGTAAATGACATAGACATAACTTATGAATGCCGCGAGCGAACAAACAAAAACCCATCGTTGATTTAACCAATCAAAGATGGTTTGGTAATGCATTTTCAAAAATGCGAAAATGACTCCGATCAGAAGTGTGTCCTGGCGCAACGGAACATTACCAACCAAAGACTCGAATGCTGCTCCGCTGTAATGCACCCACATTGCTCTCAGAATATTGATGCACACTACCACGAATACCAAAAAGGCAAGTACTCGCGCCTTTTCAGACCCAAACAGTTTCATAAATGCAAACAACATAATGGGAGTGCCCAGATAGAACCACTCGTCAATGACTAATGTCCAGGTGACGGGATAAAAACTGATACCCCCAAAGTGATTTTGCAGAAAAAAGACGTAATAAAGAATGTTCCACCCAACTCCTTTTACAATGCAGAACTTGAGTAAAATAGCAAAGTAATAGAGCGGTAAAATTCGAAACCACCGGCGTATCATGAATTTTTTTACCGCCTGAAAACTGAGTTTTTCTGATTGGTAGAATTCCCGCAATAAAACTTGCCCAATCAAATAACCGCTCACCACAAATAGAAACTCCATCGCATAAAATCCATACTTGAAACCATCAGATATGCGGTAATGACGCATAATCACAATGGAAATGGACAGAGCACGAATCAAGTCAATTCCAAAACTTCGTTTCATAAGGAACGCTTTCTGATTTCAGGATTAAGATTCTGATTTCATATTCTTTAAAATCCCGAATAGTAATCACATTCAGTGCTCAGATTTATAAAATTTTCATCCATAAAACTTCAGACTTATCAAAAGAATAATCAACCCTTTTGGTGATTCAACCAAAAACGTTTGGCAAAGAATCGTTGACTACAATTCAAAAATGGTATTCAACTTACTCCACCACAATCTGTCGAACAACATGCTCTTCGCCCATGGCAATGTCGAGTGCATACACTCCTGAAGCAACATTCAAATCCAAAACACAATTTGAAGCTCCGCGAAATACCTGAGTGGCTACTACTCTACCTGACGCATCAATCAACTGAATTAAAGCATGTTCGACGGTCTGATTAAAGTTCAAATTCAAAAGACTGGAGGCTGGATTTGGATAGACTGTCAAGATATTTTTATCCGATTCATTTACAGACGCACATGTTTCGACAGTGAACAAAAACGCGTCAGAATAACTGCATCCATCATCGGTTGATGCCGTCAAAATCAAAGCGTGCGGCCCCAGATCCCATTCTTCTGCATCGATCACATAAAACTGGTTGATACTTCCATCTTGCCATGTGTAATTCAGTCCGGCCGGACCAGAGACAATGACATTGTCTGTCAAACAAATGGTAGTGTCATTGCCAAGATCAAAAGTCAAATTGTTGATTGGATTCAACTGATATGTCTGCACTATTTGACAATCGCGTTCATCCGTGATAGTCACCTGATATGATCCAAAATTGAGATTTGAAATATCTTCTGCCGGACTCATGAAATTGTCCGGACCACTCCAGGCGTATGTATATGGTGCTGTCGCTCCGGTCACTGTCAACGTGATACTGCCATTTTCACTTGCTGCACAATCAGGACCAACTCCAGTGCCCGCAATATTCCAGGAAGATGGTTGGCTTATTTGATATTCGTCGGTGAATACATCTCCACATGCAGTGGTCAATGTCAAATTGTAGGTGCCTGGTCCGAGGTCGGACAAATAATTAGCATCGCTGGTGAAATTGTTTGGACCAGTCCAGGAGGCGGTGAAGTCCACCCCACTGCCAACGACATACGGTGTAATAGCTCCATTGGGAGTTTCCGATTTATCCAAAGGACAGTTAATGTTGTTTACACTGGAAAACATTTCTATTTCGCCTATGTATGTGCTCACAGAAAGAAGAGCGGTTCCAATGGCGCCCTGCCATCCATCCATTTGAATATAGTAAGCATCTCCCGGCACCAGACAAGAAGCAAACATGCGTGAAGAAAAACCATTTGAAATAGAACATCCTCCTTGCATATCATCATTGGAAGAGATCAATTCGAAGGTGAGGTAATCGCTGCATGAGCTGGCATGATACAAGGCAAGCTGCGTATCAAATCCTTCTATTTCGTTGCAGGTTGTAATGTCATAAGACACGTTTTCCTGTGCAATGAAATAGGCCCAAACGGTATTCGTTATATTGCCTTCGCACCAGAAACCAAGTGTTCCGCAACCGCCAGCAGCAGGATGAGGTTCTGACAATTGTGTTACAGCGCCTTCGTTCGAAATCAAAAGAGCTTCACCATCAGGAAATATTTCCGTCGCGCCACATGGCGAATCATTCGCTGGCAAACCAGAATTTCCAGCTTCGAACGTCCATGTGTTGCCATCGCCACCACCGATATAAGTATGACTAAAACTATTGTCTTCGAAAAGTTCGAAAACCAATCCACCGTCACCGTAGCTGTCCACGAAAATCAAATCATAAAACTGACCTTCGACCAAACAAAATGGACCTTCACTCACAATCGTATTATCCACATATCCTCCGTCGTCTGTAGGATCAGTTCCTGCACAACCAACACCAGAATTACTTCCAAAGGCAATGGTGCCATCACCACAATTATTGCCGCTTGGAACTAATTCCCAATACGTTTCTTGTCCCCAGGCATCTACAGCGATATTCATCGTGAGCGCTATTTCTCCAAGCTCGCATTGTGAAAACAACGTTGACGAAGAGAATACAAAAAGAAGAGTGCTAAGTAAAAATGATTTCATGAATAGAATTGGTTTTGGCCAAATGTAGAACCAATCGATTCCGATGACTATGACATTTTGCATGTTCTCTTTCATTCCAATGAAAAAAAGCGAGTCTGAGTCAACTTAAAAAACGCCGCATCGCGCTGCAATACGGGCAATTTTGTTCAAGAAAACGCACACTTTTAAAAAAAAATGATCACTTGAAAGAAGCATGAATGAAGTGTAACATATGCCACCAAAAAGCCCCGCTCGATAGCGGGGCTTCCTGGCTTAAACTGAAAAACTAAAAACTATCGTAATTGTCTTGAGTCATAAAGACTCAACTCAACTAACTCTAAATGTGTATTCGGTACACGACCAAAACACCAAGCGAAAATAAGATGAGTCGATTAGGAATACAAGCACAAAATCTTCTTTTCAATCCCAAATTTGTATCTAGCTAGTTTTCAATGCCTTCTTTTGGGAAAATTTTTCCGGGATTGAGGATTCCTAGAGGGTCAAAAACTGATTTGACGGATCGCATCAATGACAATTCAGTTTTACTAAAAGCCACGTCCATGTAGTCTTTTTGAACAAGACCAATGCCGTGCTCTCCGCTCAAAGTGCCTCCCAATTTTACACAAAGTTCGAAAATTTTTCGAATTGCGGTGGGAAGATCGTGATTCCACTTTTCATCACTTAAATCTCCCTTGATGATGTTCACATGAAGATTACCATCGCCCGCATGACCATAACACACTGACTTAAATCCGAATTCACGGCCAATGTCCTTCACACCTTTTAATAAGACAGGAAGTTGAAAACGGGGCA
>Ga0209480_10002620_pt1 | contig 12189 bp, 8 predicted proteins | sample JI61114C2DNA_FD_187501 | JGI IMG/M metagenome (GOLD analysis project Ga0209480, IMG submission 187501) | Wastewater effluent complex algal communities from Wisconsin, to seasonally profile nutrient transformation and Carbon sequestration -... | ecosystem: Engineered > WWTP > Effluent > Algae...
TTTGATCCAAACAACCCCAGATATGTATTGGGCGGGTCTTACCAAGGAACCATAGAAGTATTAGATACCAAAACCAATGCAAGTACCAATATCATGGCAGCACCCATTCAGTATTTAGCAATGGATGCAAAAGACATGAAGTACCGATACAATTGGAATGCTCCTATTATACATAGTCAACACGAACCAGGCACTTATTATCATGGCGCACACTTGCTATTGAGAACAAGGGATATGGGTAAAACATGGGATGAAGTATCGCCCGACTTAACACGCAATGAAAAGGAAAAACAAGTAAAACCAGGGGTACCATTTACTAATGAATCGGTGGGTGCAGAAAACTATGGAACATTAAGTTATGTATTGGAATCACCACTAGAAAAAGGGGTAATTTATACAGGAAGTGATGATGGATTGGTATACCTAACAAAAGATGGCGGCGCAACTTGGAAAAATATTACACCAGCAGGATTAGCAGAATGCTTGATCAATGCAATAGAAGTGTCTCCATTTGACAAAGCAACCGTATATATTGCTACAACCAGATACAAATTTAACGACCATACCCCTGGATTGTACAAGAGTACCGACTACGGAAAAACCTGGACCAATATTAGCAATGGAATACCAGTAGGATCTTTTACTCGAGTAGTAAGAGAAGATGATAAGCGTAAAGATTTGTTGTATGCAGGAACAGAAAACGGGGTGTACATTTCATTCAATGGAGGAAAAAATTGGACGCTTTTTCAGTTGAATTTACCCAATACACCCATTACCGATTTACGCGTACACCAAAACAATTTAATTGCAGCTACATCGGGTAGATCATTTTGGATATTAGACGATTTAACATTGGTACGTCAATACAAATCTTCACCAACCACTTTATCTGTTTATGAACCATCACCTGCAATATTAGCCAGTGGTAGCTCTGAGTTAGATGGCAATAGTCCTGACTTTGATGGGACTAATCCATACAGAGGGGTGAATCCGGCAACAGGAATTGTAGTGTACTACGACTTACCTGAATTAAAAGAAAAAGCAGTGGTGACCATGACCATCAAAGATGCTTCAGGTAAAATCATCAGAACATATAGTTCTAAAGCAGATCCAAACTATAAAAGATACGATGGTGCGCCTCCTAAAGAAGCGCAATTATCAACCAATAAAGGCCTGAACAGATTTGTATGGAATCTACGACATGCTACTATGCCGGGTATTCCAAACACTTATATTGAAAGTAGTTTCCGCGGACATAAAGCCATTCCTGGCATGTATACCATCAGCATAGAAGCAGAAGGAAAAACAGTGAGTACCAAGGCCAACATTTTAGCAAACCCCCATTACCCCACTACTGCGGCGGAGTATGCAGCATTTGATGAAGTGATGACCGGAATGGAAAATACCGTGAAAGAAATGCATACTATGGTAAACGAATTATTTGCGAAGAAGCAACAATTAGATCAGCTGATTAAATCGTTACCAAATGGTGCTACTAAAACCAATGCAGAAGGATTAAGTAAAAAATTACAGGCATGGGACGAAGATATGATTCAGCGTAAAGCAACTGCTTATGATGATGCAGAGAACTTCTTGAATAAATTCACTGCCAACTATATGTTCTTAATGAATCAAACAGAAAGTGATATACCAAGCATCAACAAACCCAATATAGACTTGTTGAAACTTTATACCACTCAATGGCAAGCTTTAAAAGAAAGAGGAGAAACGCTGAATAAAATTGAAATACCTGCACTAAATAAACAATTGTTTAGTGAAGGAATAGGCGCCATTCGCACAAATTAATATCGCCTTATACAACTGACCAATATATTTGTAAGACTAAATCATGCTAAATGAAAAAGTTCTTACGATATATTGGTTATTTTTTTGGTTCCCTCTTAGTCTTATTGGTTCTACTATTCATCATTTATTTTCAACCAGATAGAAGTTTAGATGAATTGAAACCATTGTATGTAAACAATGAGTCGGAGTTTATGCCATTGATGGGCATGAATGTGCATTATAGAGACCAGGGTAATCCAACTGATTCAGTTCCTTTAGTTTTAATTCATGGCACCAGTTCTTCATTGCACACATTTGAAGCAGTGGTAAAGAAAATTAATCCAAACAGAAGAGTCATTACTTTAGATATGCCGGCATTTGGACTTACCGGACCCAATGCTACCAATGAATACAGTTTCAAATATTACAGTCAATTTTTAGATTCTTTTTTAACCAAACTACAAATACCCCTTTGCGATATAGGAGGTAATTCATTAGGAGGGGGAATTGCCTGGCAATTCACTACTTATTTTCCCAACAAAGTAAGAAAGCTCATATTAATAGATGCCACTGGTTACCCAGTAATGAATGTAAAAGGATCGATTGGTTTTAAAATTGCTTCAACGCCAGTAATTAATAATGTGATGTTGTTCATTACTCCAAAAGCATTGGTAAGAGCCAGCTTAAAAGGAATTTATCAAGATCCGAGTATCATAAATCAAGAACAAATTGATCGCTTTCATGATATGGCCATTGCAAAAGGAAATAGAAAAGCCTTATTAGCCATTTTTAAGAAGGGATTAGAGCAGGAGCCGGAGAAAATTAAGACCATCCAAAAGCCCACCCTTATTATTTGGGGAGATAAAGATGGATTGATTCCAGTTCAGAACGCCAGCCTATTTAATAAAGATATAAAGGGAAGCAAGCTCGCTATTTTGAAGAATATAGGACATGTTCCAATGGAAGAAGACCCTACTAAAACGGCCGCACTGATCAATGAATTTTAAAAACGGGACGTATAAAATATAAATCGGGGACAATCACACCCCCCGATATGAATGTACCCCGATTTTTAGGATGAAATCCTAGTGCAATATGCTTAAAAATTGGGGGACTCATATACCCATTTTTAGGTATTTTATGCAGACTCATCAAATGAACTGGTATTATTTACTACGTCTTTAATGACCAAATCCAATTTTTGGGCAGCTTCATGTAATTGGCTGATTAAAAGCTCCTTTTCTTGAGTAGTTGCCACATCGTCTTGAATAATTTTGGTTATTCCTAAAATATCAGAAAGCGGCCCTCTTACTAAATGGGATTGCGCCCAAGCAATTTCTCTTAATTTTTGGTTTTGCAATTTGAGACTTTCCATTGTTGCTACTCTAGTAGTAATATCTTTTACGACGCCAATGAATTTATAAATTTCTCCTATTCCATTTTTATATGCTACTCCATTTATGATAACATGCTTAAGTGCCCCTTTAGGGGTTTGTACTTCAATTTGAATAGGCGAAGACTCCCCTTCAATAGAAGACACTTTACTCATCCATCTTTGGTATTTTTCTTGGTCTTTTGCAACAACCAATTGTGTAAATAAATCTTTATGTGCCAATATTTCATTAGGAGACAAATCTAAAATTCGAAACATTTCATCACTCCAAATAGCATGACCATCTGGTAGCATCATTTCAAAACTACCTACATGAGCAATACCTTCTGCTTTAGACAACATTTCTTGAATGGTCAATGCTTTGCTAATAGTTTCATGTTCTGTACTAAGATCTCTAAAATAAGCAGCTAAGTATACATATTTTCCTGCTCTAAAAGGAGCTCCAGCAGAAATACGAACGGGTTTTATTTTTCCTTTATGGTCAATAATATTGGTATCAACAAATTGATGATTCTGTGATTTGGTAAACTGTTGAAATAGTGAAGCCACTTTTGCCAAGTCATTTGGTGGATGTAACTGTGTTTGATGCATCCCCACTAATTCAGCTTTAGAATAACCAAATAAAACCGTTGCTCTATCATTCACGTCTACTAAATGACCACTTGTTGCATCTGCAATTAAGATAGCCTCTTCAGCACCATCAAACAAAGCCGCATAACGCATATCAACAATTCTAGTTTCTTCTTCCTGTGCTTTAATTAAGCTTACATCATTTGCAAAAAGAGTAAGACCTAAAATTTTACCGTTCTGATCAATAATGGGGCTGTATTTATTTTCAAAATACCTTCTTCTGCCATCAGGAAATAAAAAATTATTCGTGACAACAAAACTTTCTCCTGCTAATGCTCTGTCATAATTAGACTTAGCTTGAGCATGTAAATCGGGAGGCAATACATCAAATGCATTCATACCAATAACTATTTCTTTTTGAAGAACATTTTTAGCAAAAGCTATATACGCATCTGAAAAACCCAAGAAATGGTATTTTTTATCAATTGCAATGATGAATAAATCTTTGGGGCTATTTAATATGGCTTTTAATAAGGCATTGTCTTTTACAACTTGCTTTTTACTTTTTTCATACTCTTTTTGGGTAATAGTAAAATTATCAGAAAGTTGCTTGTTTTCAGTGATGTCTAAATGAGTCCCTATGATCATTCCATTTAAATCACCCAGTTCGTTTCGCATTGCCAATGCTCTACTCAATATAGTCACCCATTCACCATTAGCATGGAGCATTCTAAGCTGTTGTGCATAATCTTTTTCCGGATTTAAAATAAAATCAGCAAAATATTCTTTTGCTTTTGCAAGATCTTCTGGATGCAACCAGTTTTCCCAAACTTCTTTAATTGAATAACAAGCCCAATCAGCAGTCACCTGATCTTTACGCCCCAGCATCTCAAAGTAATAGGTATTGCACCAAAGCTCCTGTGTAAGAACATTGTACTCCCATCCACCCAATTGACCAACAGCTAAAAGGGTTTCATATTTAGAACTATAAGCAGCATTATTGGGCATGTACAATAAATTAATTCGCTTAAAAATATCAATAAGCATTCGCAATAACGAAAGGATACAATACTATTTTTAATAATATCAAATAATCGTCTCTAACTATTAAATTTAAACCATCATTGATTGCTTAAATTGGGTACTAAATCTAGTTTTATGAAAAAATTCCTTCTATTGATCGTTATTTGTTTCTCGTTTTTAATGAGCCATGCTCAAAGCCTTCAACCCATTGAACAAAAATTAATAAAAAAGATAGAAGAGCATTATCCAGCAATGATGGAACTGCTTAAAAATTCTGTAAACATCAATAGTGGAACATTTAATATAAATGGAGTAAAAGCAGTTGGTCAATTATATAGCAAGGAATTAGAAAAATTAGGCTTTAATATAGAGTGGATTAATATGCCCGATTCTATTAAACGTGCTGGACATTTAGTAGCAACAAGAAAAGGGAATAAAGGAAAAAAGATACTCTTGCTTGGTCATTTGGATACAGTATTCGAACCAGATATGCCCAGCAATCCATTTACTGTTTTGAATGATAGCACCATCACTGGTCAGGGAATTAATGATATGAAAGGAGGAGATGTAATCATCATTGCTGCAATGAAAGCCATGAACGAATTAAACTTATTGAACAATGCCACTATTACGATTTATATGACAGGTGACGAGGAAAATGCAGGTGAACCAAGAAGCATTACAAGAGGAGATTTTATTGAGCGGGCCAAGCAACACGATATAGTGCTTGCATTTGAAGGAGCTGCAGGCTTTAATACCATTGCAACAGCAAGAAGAGGCGCCAGTTCTTGGGAATTAACTGTAGAAGGTAAGCAGGGTCATTCATCGGGTGTATTTGGCGCTGCGGGCTATGGCGCAATTTATGAAGCAGCCAGAATAGTCAATAGTTTTAGAGAAACATTAAGTAAAGAACCATACCTCACATTCAACCCAGGTATCTTTATTGGGGGGTCCGAAGTAAATGCCAATTTTGAACAACAACGTGGTGAAGCATCTGGAAAAACCAATATTATTTCTCCTAAAACATTCGTAAATGGTGACCTCCGTTTTTTAACCGAAGCACAAAAAATCAACGCCAGAAATGCAATGCGTAAAATTGTTTCCGAAAGTTTACCAGGAGCCAAAGCAACCATCAGCTTTCAGGATGGAATACCTTCGATGGCTCCAACCAAAGGGAATGAAGCATTGGCCAATATATTAAGCAAAACCAGTGAAGACATGGGATTGGGCAAAGTGGTACCAGGCAATCCGGGCAGCAGAGGCGCTGGCGATATTTCTTATGTAGCAGCTTATGCAGATTGTTTAGATGGCTTGGGTGCTTCGGGCAGAGGGGCGCATGCACCGGGAGAAACATTAAATTCAAAACAGTTTCCTGTATTAATGAAAAGGGCCACTGTTTTTATTTATCGATTATTGAATTAGCGATCCAATTATTTGAGATTAGCCATCCATTTGTTTGAGGATTGATCAATTAAAAAGTTTCGAGTAGGTTGATGTAGATGCCATTGCTCCCATCGCGACCCATACCATAATCAATGCCAATATTGGTATTGGTTTTCTTACTCATTTTAATTCTTAAACCAATGCCATAGCCAGCGGCAAATTCATCTGCTAGTTTTTGCTGTTTGGCTTCGTTGGTAGCTGTAGTTAAATTCAAGAAAGCCACAGCCCCCAATAAACCATTTTTTGAAATAGGAAAACGATACTCCGTTTCACCATACCACATATTTTCGCCACGAATTCTTCCTTGAATATAACCCCTACCCGTTCTATTATACATATCCCAAGAAATGCCAGGCATTTCTAAATAGGGTTGTTTACCGCTGGTAACAAATTGACCCATGGTCCAGAACCCAATGATATGGGGCCTTAGCAGCTTTTTGGTAGGGTTCCAATAGGTTCTAAATTCATAATACAATGTATTGTGCGAGCGAGTGCTACCAAATATTTCATTATTAATTCTAAAACTCATTAATGCATATTGTCCCTTTCTAGGGTTCACTGCATTGTCTCTATTATCAAATAAAAAATTAGCACTCAAGCCAACGGATGAGTACTCATCTTGTCTAATATTATTTAAAGTTGAATAATCATAGTGCGCTGTAAAAAAGCGATCAGGCCCTGTAGTGTCTAATAGTTGATCAACAATATTATAGTGTCTGTCTATATTGATACCAATACCAGCATACCAAGGACCCAATATTTTTTTATAGAGGGTTTGATAAAAGCGGATATAATTAAACTTCATGGGTTGTTCCGTTGCTGGAGGTCTAAAAGCATTATTGAAATTGATGCCCAAACCATAAGTGGGTTGAGAAAAAATAAGCCAGCGCCAATCCCCCTGCAAAACCCATTGATCATCTTTTAAATAAATCATGTTGCGAATATTCAGATTAAACTGATTTCGCGTGGTAATGGTGGCATTGGCTAAAATATTTGAACGACGTGTGCTAGCAGATTGACCAGACAAAAAACTGGTGCTGATGCCTCCCCCAATTACAAAACCCAATGCAGGATTATACCCTGGAATGGGTAAAAAGCTGGTGTAGAATTTTCGAGGAATCAAGGAATCATTTTGAAGTTGGACCTTGCGATTTTTAGATCCAAATAATACATCACTGATGTCTTTCTGTGGAAAGGGAATATTTTGTGCCACTGCCAGGTTGAACATGGATTGTCCAAATAGCAAAATGAAAAACAATTGTTTCAATAAAAGGGGTTTATTGGGCAATGCAATAGTATATTTATTAAAAGTACACTAAAATGAATAAACGCATCCTGACCGTTGTAATGAGTCTATTTTTAGTAACAGTAACTATTGATGGATTAAATGCACAAGTACTCCCATTAAGAGAGCAGGCTAAAATAATTGATGAAGTAATAGATGATCGATTAAATAATTTATTACCACAATTAATGGAACGAACAGGAATAGATATGTGGGTTATGATTACCAGAGAATACAATGAAGACCCTATTGTAAAAACCATGTTACCAGCTACTTGGATTAGTGCAAGAAGAACCACTATGTTGGTATTTTATTATAATCCCACCACCAAGGAATACACCAAGTCTGCAGTAGCCAGATACAATGTAGGTAGTTCAATAAAAGCAGCATGGGATATGACCAAGTATCCCGATCAGTGGGATGCATTAATGGCGTTGGTAAATAAACATCAACCAAAAAAAATAGGCATCAATATGTCTAAAAGTTTTGGACATGCCGACGGATTAGACCATACTGAATATGAACAATTCATGCAAAAATTACCGGCTACATTTAAAACAAAAGTTGTTTCTTCTGAACCATTGGCTGTGGCATGGTTAGAAACAAGAACAGCCAGAGAAATGCAATACTATCCGCAAGTAGTGCAAATTAGTAAAGCCATTATTGCAGAGGGATTTAGCAGTAAAGTAATTACACCAGGCATTACCACATCAGAAGACCTTGTATGGTGGTACAGACAAAAAATAAATAGTCTTGGCTTAAGCACCTGGTTTCATCCATCTGTAGAAATACAACGCAACGACCAAGTTGAATTTGATCATTTAAAAGCATTCAGCAACAAAGGATATGATCCAAAAAATATTATTCTACCAGGCGATTTATTGCATGTAGATTTTGGAATTACCTATTTACGATTAAACTCAGACATACAAGAACATGCGTATGTTTTGAAGCCAGCAGAAAAAGACGCACCCGAGTATTTAAAAAATGCATTAACTATTGGAAACCGATTACAAGATATTTTAACCAATCAATTTGCACTAAACAAAACTGGCAACAATATTTTAGCAGATGCATTGGCGCAAGCAAAAAAAGAAAATATCAACGCAACCATTTATACCCATCCAATTGGAGCACACGGACACGCAGCAGGACCAACAATTGGCATGTGGGATCAACAAAATGGTGTACCAGGTAGTGGTGATTATCCGATGTACTACAATACTGCATATTCAATAGAATTGAATGCAGCTGTTGAAATTAAGGAATGGAAAAAGACCATCCGAATCATGTTAGAGCAAGATGGGTTCTTTGACCAAACTGGTTTCAGATATATCAGCGGAAGACAAACCAAATTGCATCTAGTGGGTAACCCTAACTGGCAGTAGGTTCAGTAGCATTAGATAAAGGAACAGTAGCACTCATAATAAAAGCGGGTATGGTACAGATGATGACCCAAATGAAAAATTCATAATAGCCCATGTATTCGCTTAAGTAACCACTGAACATTCCAGGAATAATAAATGCAAAATGCATGGCAGCAGCAGCAAATCCAAAATAGGCCAATTGGTATTTGCCGGGTGCCATCTCTTGTAAGATATAATATACCAATGCCAATAAGCCAAAGCCATAACAAAACTGTTGAACTGCAACAAGTAGAATAATGGGTAGTTCATCCACCGGTTGTGTAATGGCTAAATAAGAATAGACCAACAAAGGAATATTCATTACCGAACATAAAATCAATAAGGTTTTTCTATTAAAGGTTTTGGAAGCAACAAAATAACCAGAAGCCAAACTACCAAGAACAAATGCAATTATTCCAATCACACCAAAAATAAAACTGGTATCTGCTTTATCAATCCCTAGCCCGCCGTCCATTCTAGATGCTTTAAAAAACATGGGTGCAATTTTAACAACCTGTGCCTCAGCCAATCGATAAAGAAAAATGAAAACCAATCCAATCCATAGATTTTTTTTCTTCAAAAATTGCAATAATACATCCCTATAAATAACAATTGCTTCAGGTGCAGATTCAACCGCATGCACAGCATCACCGCCAGTAGGTAATTTATTTACACTGATAACGCCCAATGCAATCATGGCTACAGCATAAATTAACATCACCGACATCCAAGCAATTTTTAAACCATATACTTCTTCTAATTGAAAAGCCAAAAACACCAATGCAGATCCAAAAATGGCTTTAGCTAATTGTTGAAATACTGCTTGCCAACCAATGAATTGTTGTTGTTGAAATTTATTCAACTCATTAATGTAAATACCATCAGCTGCCAAATCTTGTGCGGCTGCAGAAACAGCAATAGCAGTAAACAAACCAATGGACAAACCAAAGAAACGATCAGAAATAATACTCACCGCAACTAAGGCAAACAAGACTCCCAAAAAAAACTGAGACACATACACAAAGTATTTTTTAGTCTTGAACATTTCTAATAAAGGACCCCATAAAAATTTGAGTGCCCAAGGCAACATGATAAAAGAAGTCCAAAAAACCACTTCTTCATCAGGTAGTTCAAATGAATGATACATAATACCTGCTGTACTAGACAGTGCAATAAAAGGAATGCCCATTGCAAACCAGGTGCTGGCAATCCAACCTAAAGGCGCTACTTGTTTGGTATTAATTTCGGACACTATATAAATTTAGACGAATCAATAAAAACATGAATATAAATCATTTTTCCGCTTAAATAGATCGTTTAAAGCGAGGAATCGTTCTATGCTTGGTAGCTTGTTCATACGCGTAGGCCAATCCTATGATGGTGCCTTCTTGATAACTAGAAGCTATAAAGGAAAGCCCTACTGGCAAACCATGGACATCGCCCATAGGAACAGTAATATGCGGATAACCTGCCATAGCAGCCGGAGGACAAAAATAAAAACCAGGGTCTTGGTCTCCATTTACCCAGTCAATACAATGAGCCGGACCATAACTGGTACCTACTATTGCATCCAATTGATTTTCTTTCAGAACCCGATCAATGATTGCGCGAGCAGAAGTTGATTTAGCCAGTGCTTGTTGGTATTCGCTGCTTTTTAAATCACCTTTGGCATTGCTCATTTCTACCAGTTCTTGCTTAAAATATTTGAGTACTTTATCCGCATGTTTTTTATTGTACTCAATCAATTCAGCCATGCTCTTCACGCCATTTTTTACTGTAGATAAATATTTATTTAATCCATCTTTAAATTCATAGAGCAATACTTGAAACTCTGCATCACCCAATGGACCTGTTTCTTTTACCAATTCAACAGGAACAATCGTAGCGCCCAATTTTTTTAATTGATCAATTTCTCTTTGATACAAAGCCACTACTTCTTCTTGACGACCTCTTAAAAAAGATTGCTCTACTCCAATGCGTTTTCCTTTTAAAGCATCCTTATTTAAGAAGGCAGTATAGTCTTTAGCAATTTTATCTTTTGCATTTAAAGTCACTGCATCAGAAGGATCATAACCAACCATTGCATTCAATAAAAAAGCAGCATCAGCCACCGTGCGAGTCATAGGACCAGCCGTATCTTGCGTAGCAGAAATGGGAATAATTCCAGCTCTACTTACTAAGCCAACAGTGGGTTTAAGGCCAACAATTCCACAAAAAGAAGCAGGCGCAACAACAGACCCATCGGTTTCAGTACCCACTGCCACAGCGCATAAATTAGCTGAAACTGCAACAGCAGAACCAGCACTAGAACCGCAAGGAGAGCGATTGATTACATAAGGATTTCTGGTTTGACCGCCTCTACTACTCCAACCACTACTAGAACGAGTAGACCTAAAATTAGCCCACTCACTCAAATTGGTTTTAGCTAAAATAATGGCCCCTGATTTGCGTAATTGACTTACTACAAAAGCATCTTTTGCAGCAATATGATTTTCTAAAGCCAAAGACCCAGCGGTCGTATGCATTTTATCGGCCGTATCAATATTGTCTTTAATCATGATAGGAATTCCATGCAAAGAACCACGAAGTTTACCTGCTTTTCTTTCCTTATCCATTTGCTCAGCCAATTGCATGGCTTCTGGATTCACTTCAATCACCGATAAAAGATCATGTCTTCCTTGATCAATTTCACTAATGCGGCGCAAGTATAGTTCGGTCAATTTTACTGAAGAAAGGGTTCCAGCTTTCATAGCTGCTTGTAATTCGGCAATGGTGAATTCGGAGTATTCAAACTCATCTCTTCCAGTTGCTTCAGCAGCAGCTATTTCAGCACTGTCGGAACTATTGGTTTTAGATTGATCTTTGCCGCCGCCACATCCAGTTAAAACGTTAGCAGCCGTACCCGCTACAGTTACAGCAGCTGCAGCCGCCAAAGAACCATTGCGCAAAAATTTTCTTCTATTCATAAATCTAAATTGAATAATGAAAATAACATAAAAAGGCCAATCCACTTTGTACATTTGCCGCATGCAAAAACCAATCATTTGTGTAGGGGCCATTTTGGTAGATGAGCTCATCCATGCAGGACATTCTATTCTGCCTGCAACCACTGTAGATGCAAAAATTACTAAAACAGCCGGCGGGGTAGCCCATAATATTGCCAAACAGTTGAGTATACTAGGGGCAAATGTTCAATTAATCAGTGTATTTGGAAACGATAGCGATGGGGATTGGTTAAAACAATCTTGTAGTGCGGCAGGGGTCAAAATTGATGCCAGCATCAC
>Ga0209480_10002621_pt1 | contig 12188 bp, 8 predicted proteins | sample JI61114C2DNA_FD_187501 | JGI IMG/M metagenome (GOLD analysis project Ga0209480, IMG submission 187501) | Wastewater effluent complex algal communities from Wisconsin, to seasonally profile nutrient transformation and Carbon sequestration -... | ecosystem: Engineered > WWTP > Effluent > Algae...
AGCCATAGGAGTTAAATATTTCTAAGATAGTTTTTATGAGCAGTATTGATAGCAAATTTAAAGAGGAATTAAAAATTGAGCATAGCCTAAGGCCAAGTATTAATGATATTGAGTTTTTAACCAGAAAGCTAAATGATGAAACTGCTGAATTAGGCTCAACTCACCCTTTTGCTTTCTTCATTCGCAATAATACTGACGAGATTATAGCTGGGTGTAATGGCTTTGTGGTATTTGGTGCGATATATACTGATCAGCTCTGGGTACATCAGGATTGGCGCAAAAAAAACCTCGGTCGGGAGTTAATGAAACATGTACACGATTACGGTCGCAAAGTAGGTTGCAGAATAGCTACGGTTGCTACAATGAGCTTCCAGAGTCAAGGATTCTATGAAAAATTAGGTTATAAAGTGGATTTTGAACGTAGCGGCTACGTTAATGGTTCTTCTTGTTTATTTTTACAATTAGCTTTAAGTGAAGATAGAACCAAAGCAATCAAACTTGTACCTTATGACAAGGATTGGCCTAAAATGTTTGAGACAGAAGCTATCAAAATCAGGGAGGCTCTTGGCCAAAATTGTGTGGCAGTACACCATATTGGTTCAACTTCCGTCCCGGGTCTTTCTGCAAAACCTAAAATAGATATAATTACGGTCATCACACCATTTACTCCTGTGGAGTGGTCGGTTAATGCTATGACAGATATTTTTGGAAGCTTAGGTTATACATACAAGGGAGAATGGAACGTTCCATTTAAATATGGATTTACAAAAAGGGGAGATGTTAATGTAAATCTTCATGTTCATGAAGAAGGGCATCCTGAAATAGAGGTATCACTGCTATTTAGGGATTATTTACGAAAAAATAATAAAGTACGTGATGAATATGCCGCTTTAAAAGAGGAGATTGTGAAAGACCCTTTCTCTTCTGCAAAAACTTATTCTATATTTCCGGCTTACACTTTAAGGAAAAATGATTTCATACTAAATATTTTAAAGCAAAATGACTTTAACCGTACCAGGTTTGTAAAATGTACTCATTATAATGAAATTCAAGCTGCTAAATATTTTCGTCAAAAATATTTTTTCGATAATGTGCCTATAAAAGATCCATATACTTGGACATTTAATCACCCTGATCATGTTCATTTTATTTTATATCAGGGAGCTTTAATTATAGGTTACGGGTATATTCGTCTCTGCTCAAATGCAAGCTCGGTTCTGCGAATTATTGTAATTGATCAAGAAAAGAGAAATCAGGGATTTGGAGGGTACTTTTTACAGTTAATCGAAAAATGGTTGAAAAATCAAAATTATCGAATAATTCACGCCCATTCTTCTCCAAAGGCTATAGAATTTTACAAGAAATATAACTACTATAAAATGCCGTTTAACGATCCTGACGGCTATGAAAGCGACCCTGTTGATATACCAGTTGGCAAAAATTTATGAGTATTAATTAGAACTCAAAATATAAAGAGTCAGTAATCTTAAAAAATGAATAAGGTAATAGTAGTTTGTGGCCCAACAGCCAGCGGTAAAACCCAATTTGCGCATTTACTTGCTAAAAAAAATAATGGCGAAATAGTTAATGCCGATTCGATGCAATTATATAAATCATTACCTATTATTACCTCCTCTCCTTCGCTAGAATTGAAAAATGAACTGCCATATCATTTATATAATTTTCTTGATATTAACTCGGAATACTGTGTAGCAAAATATGCTCAGATGGCGGCAGAAAAAATCAAGGAAATATCTACCCGTAAGAAACTGCCTATATTAGTTGGTGGGTCAGGAATGTATATTAATTCTTTAATAAAAGGATTTAGCTATATACCGGATATAGAGCCAGAGGTCCGCGCGCAGGTGAGAAGTTTGCAGCAATCATTAGATTCCAATGAATTTTTTGAGTTATTAAAAAAAACCGATCCTGTAATCGTTAATGTTTTAAATGCTTGGGACTCACAAAGAGTAGCTAGAGCCTATGAGGTTTTCCTGCAAACTGGGAAGTCCATATTATATTACCAAAAAAGTAATACCAAATTATTGGATGGTTTTAGCTTTAGGGCTATCCTACTTTTACCAGATAGGCAGTTTTTATATTCAATGTGTAATAACAGACTAGAACAAATGTTTAAAAAGGGCGCAGTTGAAGAGGTAAAAAGCTTACTTAATGAAAAATGCAACATAAACGCTTTAGCCATGAAGTCCCTTGGCGTAAAAGAAATAATATCTTATTTAGAAAATAGGATATCTAAAGATGAAGCCATGGAGATAGCTAAAACCAGAACCAGGCAGTATGCCAAACGTCAGGTTACTTGGTTTAAAAATCAACTTCAAGAAAAGGATATAATAGAATTTTCGAACTACGAGGAATATGAGAAAATTTTAACAATGGTGAGCCCGCCGGGATTCGAACCCGGGACAACCTGATTAAAAGTCAAGTGCTCTACCAGCTGAGCTACGGGCTCACAAAATACAATATTTATAAGTACCAAGCAGATTTTTTATCTGTTTATATGAAAATACTGTTACCGCTCACCAATGTTTAAATTGTAAATACATCTTCTAAGAAAAAATGCGAAAATTCAAAGCTTTTCAATACATTAAACTCATAAAATGTGTTTTACTTTATCGTGGAAAAACCATAATATGTCAACAACTATTTTTGTAGAAAAGGTTTAGAACCAAAATGTATTCGGATGCTGTAGTTATAATCCCTGCCAGAATTGCTTCCACAAGACTTGAGAATAAGCCATTGCAAATGATTGGAAACAAAACCATGATTGAGCATGTAGTTTCTAGGGTAAGCAGAATAGAAGTTGCTGGAGTTTTTGTTGCAACCGATTCAGAAGAAATATTCTCTCTTGTAACAAGCAAAGGTTTTTCTGCAATAATGACAGACAAGAACTGCTTAACCGGGACTGATAGAGTATACGAGGCTTTTAAGAAGTTTCCTAATTCCACTGCCATAAAATACGTTATAAACGTGCAGGGGGATATGCCTTTTATTGATGAGGCAATAATTCCTAAAATCATCGAAGGCCTAAAAACTGGACGATTTGATATAATGACCTCTGTTGTAAAAGTTGGTAAGGATATTGCTGGTTCTTCCTCAAATGTAAAAGTAGTAATAGATAAAAACAATAAGGCTCTTTATTTCTCTAGGTCTCTTGTGCCAAGTGGAGCTTCAGAATTCCTTTATCATGTAGGAATTTATGGTTTTAAAGCTCCTCTCCTTGAAAAATTTGTTTTGCTAGAGCAAAGTGAAAATGAAAAAAGTGAAAACCTAGAGCAATTAAGAGCTTTAGATAATGGAATGACAATAGGAGTTTGTTATTCTAACGAGATTCCAATTTCTGTAGATACTAAAGAAGACCTAGCAAAAGCACGAGATTTTATAGCTAAAAACCCTGGGTACTTAACTTAAAAAAGTGAAATATACGACTATAATTTATACATATTGCTTGGAGATATTCTTGCAAGCAGGTCATATGTGTGGGTTTTAAGCCACAAATTATATTTGCTACTAACTTCTGCTATTTTGGGTTATAACCAGCTAATTTCTTTATAAGCTCCGCTAATCTAAATTTCTGCCTCTAAATTATATCTTTCGGTTATATAACTTGTAACTTGTTATTTAAATTATATTAATGCTAATCTTTAAATAACGAATTAACTTTATATAAATCGCTATGAAAACAGCAGAAGCAGATATTTTAGAAGTTGAAGATCCAGCAAAAAAAGTAAGGTCTCAAAAAGCATTTGAGGCTTTAAATCATATCTTTTCTGGGAAAGAAAATGGTCTGATAGATAGTGTTTTAAAAGATTATACCCCGGTAACAAAAATAGTTAATGGGCAAGAAGTTACCAAAGCTCCAGGTTTAAGCTTAGGAACAATTTTTAAAGCAATAGGTTTTGCCATAAGAAACCCCGGATATATTGGAAGCTTATATAGTCTATATAAGTCTCCAGAAATAATTCAAGCTCCAGCTTTCCAAGACAAATTGTTAAACAATGACAATACTTGGAAATTTATAGGATATGTGGGAGAAAAATTGCCCCAAATAGGTAAAGTTCTTGATTATTTTAAATTTCCAGAATTTGCCGAGGGTAATATATTAGATAGCAAAGGGTTAAAAGCTTTAAGTAGCGTACTTACTAGCAAGGAAGAGCAAGGAAAATTAAAGGAAATAGCGCTCGAATCAAGAAAGACTACCCCTGATATGAATAAAACAATCAATAATATTCTGGATTTAATGCAGAGCCAGGGGTTCTCTGATTACATAAATACCAAGGGAGTTGTGCTACAGAATTATATTGTTAAATCGCTACAAGCACAGAAAGGGATAGACGGCCAGTTAAGCGCATATGGTTTAAAACCTGAGAATTTACAACAAATTACCAGTATAGTGCCAATACTTCTTAATAAACCACAGACTTTGAAGAGCGTTTATGGCCAATTCAGTGAGGGGCGTTATACCGATATGGTTAAGGAGCTATTAGTACTGTCAAAAGATAAACCTCAAATTATTCAGTATTTTAAAGATAATCAGGATTTATTTGTTGGAGTTATTGATAAAATTGTTAAAACCACGCCGGGACTAGAAGGGTATGATCTTAAAGGTGATTTATATAAAATTGTTCCTAATTTGCTTAAACATCCTGATAAATTAATAAGCCTTATCGCTCTTTATGAAAAAGGCAAATATCCTGATATAGGGAAAGAGTTTTTAGGAATGATTCAAGAAGATAAGAATTTAAAGCAATATTTTACTGAAAATAGCGAATTATTTAAGCGTATTCTAGTAGATAAAGCTATGGGTATGAAAAGCTATGGAGTAAAAGACGAAGTATCCGAGATATTTACGCATGTTATGAGCGATCAGAATATTCCGAGAGTCCAAGGCCTTTTAGATAAACACAAAAAAGGGGATTGGTTAGGATTAGCTACGGATACATGCCGGATGATTGAAGAAGATCCAAAGTTTGCTAAATATATGAGGGATAACCAAGAGAGTTTCAGCAAAATAGTAACCGCCATAGTGGATTCTTACCCAGCTATTAAGACCTACACCGGTAATCTTCCGGTTGGTGAACTGGCTGCTAATTTGTTAAAAGATCCGAAATCAATTAGAGAAGTTATAGAAGGTTATCAGAAAGGTGGAGTTACTATGGTAACTAAAGGTGCTAAATTCCTTGCTCAAAAAGCTCTCGATAGCCAGACACGAGGAGCAGTTTTAGGAATAGTAGGCAGTTGGGTATTTGGGGATGGAATCGGTAAACAGGAAGTTATTAATCGTATCCCTGAAGCCATAATAGAAGTGAGCCCTCCTCCAGAAGGTGTCCGTGTTTCCTTGAATGATGCTGCAAAAGCAGTTATTGCTGCTGGGGATGATATAAGCAAAAAACAAGAATTAACTTCCTTGATAGAGCGAAATATATTATTCGACGGGGTAACTGTTGGGAGTTCTCAAAAACAAGTTAAACTAGAAAATATAGATATAAATAACAGTTTTGTTAATAGCAAATTCACTAATGTTTCATTTCAAGGCTCTAAATTTACTAATGCTAGTTTTACCGGAGCAACTTTTGAAAATGTAGATTTCAGCAATACGGAACTAGATGGAATAACGTTTCAGAGTCTAATACCGGCATTAAAGAGCGGCGCAATTTCATTAAAGGGTGCAAAAGTAGTAGGGTCGATGCCTTATGCTCTTGATTTATCAGATATTTCTCTCCAGGGAATAGATTTATCCGGTGTGACCTCAATGGCTGGCGTGAATTTGAAAAATACCGATTTTAGGGGAACTGTCTTACCACGTGATGAAATGGCTTTAAGAGAATCGTATAACTTAACTTCTGCTACTTTTGATTCTGATATGTCTGATTTGCAAAAGAAAAATCAAAAATATATGATGGATTTAATTACGGACTCTATTATTTCTAGAGCAGAATATTTAGGGGATCTAACGTCAGACCCTAAATTATTACGTAAAAATATAGAAGAGTTATACATAAGCGACTCTCCTATGGGCGCAGAATTAAGAAAGCTTACTAGTCAAAATCCGGATATCGTAAAGTACAAGTCTTTTCCGTTAGCATCAAGTACTTATAATAATACCTCTGATCTATCGACAACGGGGGCTATCATGACTTTATTATATGAGAATAGGAATGATAGTAATAATATACAGGCCAAACTCGCTGCTAATGTTATTGCTGATCAAGTTACAGAAAAATTATTCGGCCAGGGTGCTAATCGGGGTAAAGACGGATATATGATAAGAGAAGCATGCCAAATGGCTATACAAGTTTTTTTAAAGGAGAATCCAGAAATTACTGCTCATGGTTTGGTAAATAGAGAAAACCTACCGGAACTGGTAAGTGAGCTTGCTGCAGATATTCATAAAAAAACGAAATATACTACTGCAGGGCTAGTTTCGGGAGGTATATACTTACCTGACGGAGCAATTACAGAGGAACTACTTGGCAGAATAGCAAAACAAATGAATGACTCTTACCACTTCAGCAAAGCTGAGTTAGAAGAGATTCGTGAAGTAGCACACGGTATTGGGTATAATTTATTTTCTGGAGGAGAGAAAGGAAAAAGAAAAGAAGATACTGCTCTGATATTTGAAAGTTTGAAAGAAGTCATATTAGAAATAAAAAAAGAGCATGGTGGAATTGAAGTGGCTGATATCTTAAAAGAAAAAAGGGCGGAATTAGTCGGAGGAGTGGATTCGGGTTATTTTTCTGTTACCAGAACCGGTCTTACTAAAGAATATTATCAAAATACAAGCTATACCACTGTCGGGCTTGCTTCAGGGGGGATATATTTAGACCCATCTCGATCAAAAGATCCTAATTTCTTATCAGTAGTAAAAGAGTTTATTGCAGGATTGGTAGGTAGCGATATCGCTAAAAAGGAAAAGACCGTGCAGGGTGAAATAACAACTGAAAAGAGTCTAAAGAAACTAGTAGGAGCAGTCGTATCATCTTCTGTTGAAGGACATATCAGTAGTAAAGGATCATCACAGACTTTTTCTCAAAAACCTCGTTCTTCGAGTCAAAGTCAGGTTGCTAAATAATATAAATCACGCATAACAAAACCCTAAAAAAAGAGGGAAAATAACATCTTAGGCCATATCTAATGAGGTGGTTTGAAAATATCAATGAATTTAAGGATTACGATTTAGCTCAATAGAATTTGTTGAATCTGTACTTAAAAGAAGACAACTGAACTAAAAGATCAAATATTAGATTTTCTGAAAAAGAAATTGCAGATCTTAGTATTTGTATATCCTTAATGAATGCTTTAAATAGAATAGCAATAACATAAGGAATTTTTAATTTATTGCTCGTCTGGCAGGGATTTAGTAAATCTTGTAAGTCCGATAGTTCTACTGTAATCAATTTTATTAGAATTAACTATTCAAAACTCTAAAATAATAAAAGCAAAATATGGCAGCAAAAATAAGGTGCTGTCCTCTTATATATTGGTAAAACGGCAGGTAAAAGCATACCGTAAATATTTTCTACTTTACAGAATTTTAAGAGGTATCACCTATTTATGTTTTTATGCTCTTTAGGTTCTTATTAGTTAAAGCTTTTACATCATAAAAAAGGTCATCGTATATTTTTATTGCATTTTTGTAATTTATCTCAAAATTTTTGCGCTGAGATTCGATAAAATCTGCTGCTGTCTTACACTTTAAAACTTCCTGCCCCAGTTCCATATTCTGTTCAAAACCTCGTCTTATATTATTAGATAATTTTGTTATCATATTATCTATTATACTTCTTCCATCATTGTTTCCAGCCTGTGGGCTACACATAGACCCGATGCTGGCTTTCATAAAACTTTCCATTTTTTCTTTAACATCATCAGTTACAAAGCTAAAGGGAGGATTTAAATTTTTATTTGTTAAGTTATCGTTCCCTTCTTCTGAACCGTGAGAACCTAATTTTGCTGAGTTTATAGATCTTGCTGAAGTTTCTTTTACATCAGATATTTTTGTTGGTTTTTTGATTTTGGACATTTTGTAAAACTCTGTTGATATATCATAATTAACTTAAGTTAAATTATATATTAACTTACACTGTACATTCTATATCATTACTGCCTTACATCACGAATTTTGATAACTTCTGTGTTTTTTAGGCTCACGTTAGTTCTGAAGGGGTTAATATCAACCCCTCCTCTTCTGGTATATTTTGCAAAAACAGTCAATTCTTCCGGTTTACAATTTTCTAATATATCAACAAATATATGTTCTATACATTCTTCGTGAAAGCCATTGTGATCTCTGTAAGAAATTAAATATTTTAACAGAGATCGATGATCTATTTTTTTACCTTTATAACTGATCTGGATAGAGGCCCAATCAGGTTGACCGGTAACTAAACAATTAGATTTTAATAAATTTGAATATAAAATCTCTTCTACAATCTGCTCTTTATTGCTTAAATCTATTTTTAGCAATTCAGAAGTAACTTGGTACTTAGAAATTTCTACAGGAAGTTCATCAAGTAAAATCCCTTCAAAAATATTAAGTGGTTGATTTTTATAATGACTTAGTTTGTTTATATACACTTTTACCGGCGAACCAGCTATCTGGCTTAGATCGGATTTTATCAGATTGTATACTTCTTCTTGAGTGGCAAATTTAGTATTATTAAAAGAGTTTAAGTATAATTTAACAGATTTTGATTCTATTAAAAATTCTGAATCTGCCGATACCACAAAATGCATAATTCTTACTTCCGGTTTGCCTTTTGAATCGAGCCAGGAGAGCTCATAACAGCTCCATAAATCATAACCATTAAATGGCAGAGATGATTCCTTAATTATCTTGGCTCTACCTAGACTCCTTTTTATAGGAAATAATAATGAATTATCGTAATCGCTTTTATATGATACTTGTCTACCAAGTAATATTTCTGACATATATTTTTTAATTATCCAATTAAATGGTGCATCTGATTGGATTTGAACCAACGACCTCTGCCTTCGGAGGGCAACGCTCTATCCAGCTGAGCTACAGATGCTTAAATAATTAAGCCTAAATTAGTATAGAAAATCTTAAATGTAAACATTTAATCAGTCTCTGCTATTGTTTGAACTATCTAAACTAATTTGCTACTTTTCTGATCCGAACAAAACAAAAGCAAATATTGATTTCTTTTTATTACATAAATAATTTATAGTGAGTTAAAAATTGCGATTTTAAAATGAATTATTTCGAATTATTTGATATAGAGCAAAATTACATTATTGACCAAACGCGCTTAAGAAAACAATATTTAGCTTTGCAGGAGAAATACCACCCCGACAAGGCAAAAGATGAACTACAACGTCATAAAAATGCTGCATACTCGATGTTTGCTAACGAAGCTTTTAAAGTTTTAAAAGATGACTATTTAAGGGCTGAATATATTCTAAAAACCAAAGGTGAAATCCTTGATAATGACAAATTAAAGTCAGTTTTATCTGCTGCCCAACTGGAAGAAATACTAGAAGAATATGAATCAATAGAAAGTCTCAGCTGTAATTTATCAAGTTTATATGTCATTAAAAAGGATAAAATCGCAATTTGTGAAAAACTGGTGCATGATATAGGTATTGCTTTTTCAGAAAATAATATTAAACAAGCTCTTGATCTTACTGTGCGGCTAAAGTATCTTACTAATTTAGTCAACAATATAAAGTTAAAGATTAAGAATGCAGATAATTGAAATTGAAGAACCTGGAAAAAGAGATTTACAAGAAGAAATAGTATTAGGAATCGATTTTGGCACTACTAACTCTTTAATTGCTTATTCCAAGGACAACAATCCGCAAATAATTAACTCCGTAGGAAAAAATGGCCTTTTACCATCAGTTATATTTTATGATGATCAACTAGAAAAATTTTTAATAGGCAAAAATAGAGGAGAAAAAAACTCTATTTCTTCGATCAAAAGGCTTCTTTCTAAATCATACGAAGAAATTAAATCAACGGAAGTTCTGCATAAAATATTATCAGATTTTGTTCTAGTAGATTATACTTCATCTATGCCGAAAGTTACATTTGGTACTACGAAGTATAGTTTTCCTGAACTAGCAGCAAAGATATTTTTATTCTTAAAGGAACATGCAGAGCAGGAGCTTGGAACAGCTATAAGTAAAGCTGTTGTATCAGTTCCAGCTTATTTTGATGATGCATCTAGGGGGGCGGTTATGCTAGCTGCTAAAATTGCTGGCTTTGACGTATTACGACTTATTGCTGAGCCGACGGCAGCGGCTTATGCTTACGGATTTCATAAAAAAACCCAAGGTGCTTATATGATCTACGATCTTGGAGGGGGTACTTTTGATGTTTCCATATTAAACATGGAAGCAGGAGTTTTGCAGGTTATTGCCACAGGAGGGGATAATTTGCTCGGCGGTGACGATTTAGATCATATTTTAGCTGAGCATATTGCCAAAGAACTAAATATTAGTTTAGAACCGGCTTTATATCTGAAGGCAAAGGAGCTTAAAGAGCTCCTATCATTCCAAAATAGCGCTTTCCTAAATTTTGGTAGTAAAAAGTTTAAAATTACAAGGGAAGTTTTTGAAAATCTTATTTCGCCATTAATTAACAGAACAATTAAAATAGCTAAAGATACTTTATTTGACGCTGATGTTAAACTTGACGGTATAATACTAGTTGGGGGATCAACAAGGATTCCGTTTATTGCTCAAAATTTAACCAGATCATTTGGCATTGAGGTGTTCTCTGATATTGATCCTGACAGAGCAGTTGTTATTGGAGCCGCTCTCCAAGCAGAAAATTTATCTTTAGCTTCTAGCCGGAACTCGCTACTGATAGATGTCTTACCTCTATCAGTAGGTATGGAGTTATATGGAGGTATTGCTGAAAAGATTATCATGCGTAACACCCCAATTCCTTTTTCTATTACTAAAACTTTTACCACTTATGCGGATCACCAAACCGGTATGCAATTTCATATAGTGCAAGGAGAAAGGGAAATGGTACAAGATTGTAGGTCGCTTGCTAGGTTTGAACTAAAAAATATTCCACCTAGGAAAGCAGGTATGGCAAAAATAGAAGTAACTTTTGCTGTTGATGCCGATGGTATTTTATCTGTTACCGCCAAGGAAAATACTAGCGGAATAGCTCAAAATATTGAATTAAAACCTAGCTATGGATTAAGTCAGACAGAAATAAATAATATGCTGGAGAATGCTTTTAAAAATGCTGAAGAAGATTATAAAATTAGGCTTTTGACTGAAACTCGAATTGATGCGCAGAATGTAATTGCAGGAATCACAAAAGCTATGAATGAAACCCCTGATATTTTAAATATTAACGAAAAAGAATCCATTATGGCTTTAATAAATTCTTTGCAGAATATTATATATACTAATAATCGGGATGAGATTTTAACCAAAATCGGGGAATTAAATAAGTCGGCAGCAGATTTTATCGAAAAACACTTAAATAGTGGAGCTAAATCTTTACTTGAAGGCAAACATATAAGTGATATTTAAGCTTTTAAAAAAGTAGCCAATAGGTGGCATCCAAGATAAGGAATAACGAATATTAAATAAAACTATATTTCTTGCCAATTATCGCCATGAGATATATCTACTTTAATTGGTACATCCAAGGCAATTATATTTTCCATGGTAGATTTTATTAATTTAGTTACTGATTCAACTTCGGATAGAGGTGCTTCAAATACCAATTCATCATGAATCTGTAAAGTCATTGTTGTTTTTAGTAAGTTTGCTTGTAATTTCCTATCTATGGCAATCATTGCCATCTTTGCAATATCAGCAGTAAGGCTTTGCATCGGAGCATTTATAGCTGCTCTTTCTGCAAAAGAACGCAAACTATGATTTTTGTTATTAATCATCGGAATGTAACATCTTCTGCCAAGCAGATTTTCTACATAAAGGTTTTGGCGGGCAAAATTAATAGTATCTGCCATATATTTTTCAATACCTGGATATTCCTGAAAATATTTTGCTATATAGTCTGCTGCAGCTTTTTTAGTAATATTGAGATTTTTTGCAAGGCCAAATGAACTAATACCGTAAATAATCCCAAAGTTAATTGCTTTGGCATTTCTTCTTAACTCTGGTGTTACTTTATCCATTTCTACACCAAAAATCTGACTGGCAGTTTGTTTATGGAT
>Ga0209480_10002622_pt1 | contig 12180 bp, 5 predicted proteins | sample JI61114C2DNA_FD_187501 | JGI IMG/M metagenome (GOLD analysis project Ga0209480, IMG submission 187501) | Wastewater effluent complex algal communities from Wisconsin, to seasonally profile nutrient transformation and Carbon sequestration -... | ecosystem: Engineered > WWTP > Effluent > Algae...
GAGCTGGGAGAAGGAGAGCGGACGCCAGTCGCGATCAGCAGTCAAAGATTCGTCAAGAAGGGTCAAGGCATTGCCTTCGCCGAGGGCAACTCCGGCGGTGAAGTCGAAGGGCTCGAACCAGCCTTCGTCGCCATATTCTTGGAGGCCGATGCCTTTGAAAACATCTGCCACATACTGCGTGGCGAGCTTCTCACCTTCGGTGCCGGTGAGGCGGCCATCGAGTTCTTCACTGGCGAGGAAGGTGACGTGCTGGCGCATGTCGGCGGGGTTGATGTCTGCCTTGGTGAGAGCCACGTCGGGAGCTTGGACCGTTTTGACTTCGGTGACCTTTGACCCAATTCCCAGTGCGACTTTTGCGTGATCGTGATCCCAGTCTGCCATGAAGATCTGGCTTTGGGTGTTGGCAGTGCGGCCACTGGTCCAGGAGAGCTTTTTGCCATCGGGAGAGAAGACAGGGAGGCCATCGAAACCGTCGGTGGTGGTGACTCGGACGGGGGCGTGTTTGCCTGCGGCATCGACGAGGTAGAGCTCGAAGTTGGCGAAGCCGTTGAGGTTCGTGGTGAAGATCAAATACTCGCCACTGGGGTAGAAATACGGAGCCCAGCTCATGGCTCCGAGCTTGGTGAGCTGACGCTGATCTCTGCCGTCGATGTTCATCGACCAGACTTCGGCGACATCGCCCTTCGGGGTGAAGCGACGCCAGCAGATGCGCTTGCCATCGGCGCTGAAGAAGGGACCGCCATCGTAGCCCGGCACGTCGGTGATCTGCTTCACGTTCGAGCCATCCGCATCGGCGATGTAGAGATCCATGAAGTACTGTTTGTCGATCTTCAGGCGCTCCTGGTTTTCCTTCGACAGTTCCTTTTCATAAGCGGCGCGATTGCTGGCAAAGACAAGCTTTGTGCCATCCGGTGACCAACCGCCCTCGGCATCGTAGCCGCGTTTGTTGGTGAGGTTCTTGAGGGATTTGTCGGCCAGCGTGTATTCCCAGATCTCGTAGTTTTCGTCGTAATCCCAGGAGTATTTCCGCACGCGGCTGCTCTCGCGGTCTTTATATTCAGCGGCCTGGAGGTCCTTCGATTTCGGGTCGGTGTGCGTGCTGGCGAAGAGGACGCGTTTGCCATCGGGATGCATCCACGCGCAGGTCGTTTTTCCCATGCCGGGGGAGATGCGCTCCTGGTCGCCCGTCTCCATGTCCATGAGGTAGATCTGGTAAAAGGGATTCCCCGGCTCGCGCTCGGACTGGAAGACCATCTTTGTGCCATCGGCATTGAAGTAGCCCTCGCCAGCTCGCCGACCTTCAAAGGTGAGCTGGCGGATGTTGGTGAGAAAATCAGACTCTGTTTGAGCAGAGACGGTGAGGCTGGCGGCGAGAAAAAGGAAAGCGTGGAGGCGCATGGTCGGAAACGAACATACGCACGCAGGAGCGTCTTGCAGTCAACTGGATGTCGAGAGTGGAGAGTTCTGTCACTCCGCCAGCCACCAGCAGAAGCTGCCGCTTGGCACGGGCAGGACGTCGGTCTTGCCACGAAGCTGCATCTCGCCGTGGTCGAGTGTGCCTTCTTTGCCGAACTGCTGGAGCAGCAGGTGATGCAGGGAGATGGGCGTGAGCTCTGGGGTGTGGCAGGAGAGCAGGAGCCCGAGGGGCTGCGGCGACATGAGCTTGCCAAGCAGGGAGAGCAGTGGAGGGAGGTCGTTTTCGATCTTGAAGATCTCACCTTTGGCTCCACGACCGTAGCTCGGCGGATCGAGAATGATGAGGTCATACTGGCGCTCACGACGCAGCTCCCGTTCGAGGAACTTTGTGACATCATCGACGATCCAGCGAATGGGCTTGTCATCGAGCCGGTTGAGCGTGGCGTTTTGGCGCGCCCAATCCACCATGCCCTTGCTGGCATCGACATGACACACTTCAGCGCCGCCATGGGCAGCCGCGAGCGTGCTGCCACCTGAGTAGGCGAAGAGATTCAGCACGCGAGGTGCGCGCCCGTGCTTCTTTAAATAGGCGGCACAGACCTCGCGGATGCGTTTCCACTGATCCCGCTGCTCGGGAAAGATGCCGAGATGGCCGAAGTCGGTGCTGCTGAGTTTGAAACCGGTGCCATCGACATCGATGTTCCAGGTGTCAGGCAGATTGTCCCTCCCACGCCATTGATTGCCACCTTCCCGGAAGAAGGTGGCCGTGGCCTGCCGCCAGGTGGATTCTGGCAGTGTCTTTGCCCAGACGGCCTGAGCGCAGGGCCGCGAGAGCACGACTTGACCGAAGCGCTCCAGCTTTTGGAACGCACCGCTGTCGAGGAGTTCGTAGCCTTTGGACATGGGGCAGAATGACGAAATGTTAGTGACGAAAGACGGCCCCGTCTGGCAGATCAGCCTGCGGCTTCGATCTCGGCTTCCATCTTCTTTTTCTCACGCTGACGTGTGTTGGAGTCGAGCGTGCGTTTGCGGAGGCGGAGGTTCTTCGGAGTACACTCCACGAGTTCATCGGGGGCGATGTACTCGATGGCGCGCTCAAGGCTGAACTTCATTGGCGGGGTGAGCTGGATGCCTTTGTCACCACCTGCGGCGCGGAAGTTTGTGAGCTGCTTAGCACGGCAGGGATTGACCGGCAGGTCGTCCGTGCGGGGGTTTTCACCGATGATCATGCCGTCATAGACCTGATCACCTGCGGTGACGAAGAGCTTGCCACGAACCTGGATGGTATCGAGCGCGTAGGAGGTGGCTTCACCACCTTCGGTGCTGACGAGCGTGCCCGTGCTACGGGTCTGCATGTATCCGGCATGAGGAGCGTATTCGCGGAAAAGATGGCTGTGAATGCCGTGACCGCTTGTGAGGTTCATGAGTTCGAACTCAAAGCCGATCAGACCACGCGTGGGGATGTAGGCCTGCACGGTGGTGCGGCCATTGTGAGCGTTCATGTCTTCGATGCGTCCTTTGCGCTCGGAGATGCTCTTCATCACGCCGCCGAGATAATCATCTGGCACGTCGAGGTAGAGGGTTTCAAACGGTTCACAGATGACGTCGTCGATGCGCTTGGTGATGACCATTGGGCGGGAGACGAGGACCTCGAAGCCTTCACGACGCATCTGCTCCACGAGCACAGCGATCTGCATGGCTCCACGGGCGCTGACGTCAAAGATACCGGCGGTGTCGGTGTCTTTGAAGGAAAGGGTGACGTTCATCTTTTGCTCGCGGTCCAGGCGGTCACGGATCTTGCGGGAGGTGACGTGATCGCCCTCGCGGCCGGCCAGCGGGCCGTCATTCACGGCGAACTGCATGACGATGGTCGGGGGATCGATGGCGACGAAGGGCAGGGCCTCAGCATCGGCAGAGCCTGCGATGGTCTGGCCGATATCGACGTCTTCAAAACCGGAGACGCCCACGATGTCACCAGCGCCGCCTTCGACGGAGTCACTGGTGGTGAGCGTGGTGTATTGGAAGACTTTGGTGACCTTGATTGGCTTCGGTTTTTCGTCCGGGGTTTTGCCCAGCAGGAAGACGCGGTCTCCCAGCTTCACGGTGCCACGCGTGACTTTGCCGATGGCGACTCGGCCCACGAAGTTGTCCCAGTCGATGTTGGAAACCAGCATCTCGAAGCTGCCTTCGAGCTCGGCTTTTGGTTCGGGGATGTGCTTGAGGATCTGCTCAAGAATGAAGGTCATGTCCTTCTGATCACCGCCGGGCTTGTCGGTGACCCAGCCGGCGCGGGCGCTGCCGTAAATGAAGGGGGCATTGAACTGCTCATCAGTGGCGTCGAGTTCCATGAGGAGCTCCAGCACCTTGTCATGCACCTTCTCAGGCTCGATGTGCGGGCGGTCCATCTTGTTGATGAGGATGATGGGCTTGATGCCCTGCTGCATCGCTTTTTTCAAAACGAAGCGTGTCTGCGCCTGCGGACCTTCATAAGCATCCACCACGAGCATGACGCCATCGACCATCTTCATGACGCGCTCCACTTCGCCGCCGAAGTCAGCATGGCCGGGGGTATCGACGATGTTGATGATGTGGTCGTTCCAGTGGACGGAGGTGTTCTTGGCCTTGATGGTGATGCCCTTCTCCTTTTCCAGATCCATGCTGTCCATGGCGCGCTCGGCGATGGCTTGGTTCTCACGGAAGTTGCCGCTGGCACGGAGCAGGGTGTCCACGAGGGTGGTTTTGCCATGGTCAACGTGGGCGATGATGGCGATGTTCCGGATCTTTGAGGGGGGCGTCATGAGGTCTCTTTTTCTGGGGGGAGGGGGAAGGGGCGCGGAGGCTAGCAGGTTTGGCCCTTTTGGCAAACGAGGGTTTCGTGACGGAAAGTCGCCGTCAGGAAAGTAGCCATCACTACTCCTCTCGCGGGAGCGAGAGAGCTACTTTGCTTCACCCTGAGTGCTCAGTGTCACACCATCTGCCGTGACGGTGGCCTTTTTGACGCGCTTCAAGGCTGCGCCGCTGGGCTCGATTTTTTGATAAGGTGCCAGCAGGGTCCAGGTGCCGAGGCCGTCGATGAACCCCTGTGCCACGGTCTTGCCTGGCACTTTCACATCTACCACCTTGGCATCCACCCCGGCCTCATGGACCATGACTTCATAGGCAGCTTCACCATTAAGATAGCGTTTTTTGTCCTCCCAGAATTTGATGTGGTTCATCGGCAGGCTGACTCGGGCGATCAGGCGGTTTTTATCCGGCTCCGTGCGCTCAAAGCGCAGCATTTCCGTGTAGCTGCCGTAGCCAGTGTCCGGGGCCAGCAGGAGGATGCCATTCAGTTCGGCGATGCTGAGCGTGATCTCTGCACTCAGACCTGCGTTGAAATCCGCCAGCTTCTTTTCCAAAGCAGCCTTGGCTTCCGCACTCAGATCAATGGCCGGGAACTTCACCGCCTGCTCCGAAGCGAACACGGCGATGGCCTTGTCCTGCTGAAACAGCGAGTAGGCGCTCCAGGCGATGATGCCGCCAAAGACCATCGCGGCCATGATCATGATGGCACAGCCATAAAACGGACTGAAGGTGCCAGTGGGGACTTTTTCGACGCGGGCCATGGGGTATTAGGATTCGAGCACGATCTTGATTTTGCCAGCGGTCTTGCCGGAGGCGTTCAGGGCATCAGCGAGCGTAGGTTGGGCATTCTGCCCGACAGGTGTGCCACGGGTATCCTGCGCGGTTCCAGCTTCTGCTTCTAAAGCCGCTTTCAGCGCTCCCTCCACCATCTGCCCACAATGAATCTTCATCGGCGGCAAAGCTCCGAGCGGCGCACTCAGCTCAGCCGCGCTCATTTGCAGAGCCTCTTCCTTCGTCTTTCCACGGATCAATTCGGTCGCGAGACTGGCGACGGCGATGGCGGTCTGGCAGCCGAAGGACTGGAAGCTGGCTTTGTCGATCACCTTGCGCCCGTCCTGGTCTTTGTATTTCAGCCACATGCGCACCATGTCCCCGCAGTCAGGCGAGCCGACCGTGCCGACGGCATCGGCATCGGGCATTTCGCCGAGGTTTTGTGGGTTTGAGAGGGCAGATTGTAGAGTGGCTTCGTCCATGATGGCAGACATGGGGGAGAATACGCACCGCTGCAAGGCTGGGCCTATTCTTCAATCTTCACCTTCCATTCGTCCGAGTTACCTTTCAGCTCCGGTGCATACATCGCCTCGACCTTGGTCGGCAGGGCGCTGAAGCGTCCGGGAATTTCGGCTTTCACTCGGTAGCTGAGGTTGTGCGTGCCTCGGGGCAGGCGCTCGGCAAAGAAGGCCACCTTCTCGTCGCGGAATTCCTTGTAGCTGGCGAGGCCCTCGTAGCTCCAACCGCTCTGCACCTCCACAGGCTCGAATCCGGCGGGCTTCATGTCCTCGATCAGCACGTACTCGTAGTCGTTCTTGCTCTCGATGCTCAGCTCCACCTCGATCAGGTCGCCGCTCTTGATCGGCGCATCGGTGGCGATCTCTTCGCGGCGGTATTTCAGCCCGCGCTGAGTCACGACTTGCCCACGCGAGCCCGCGACTTGCTGATCAGGCTTCTCTTCGATGAGCCTGTAGAACTTCCGCCGCGCCTTCACTTCCAGCCCGGCGGCGGGGATCATATCCTCCTTGGAAAACACAGTCAGGTAGGCATTCGCATAAAGCGGTGACTCGCCCAGCTTCCGCAGCTCGATGGTGTGCTCGCCAGTGGTCAAAGCATCGGCTTCGAGGACAAAGCTGCCGTTGAAGGTGAAAAGGTTCTCTTTCGTGATCTCGACCTTCGTCTGCGACTTGCCATCGACGAGTAACTCCACCGTCTGCTTCGGCTCCGATTCCCCGCTGGCTTTCACGAACTCCGCCAGCGCCTCGATCACGGCGGCGGTGTCCTTCGTGCTGTTCCAGTAGGTGCCGTTGCGCCGGTTGTTGAGCAGGTATTTGGCGAGGCGTGCCGCTGTCTCGCCCTTCGGCTCAGTCGTCACGAGCAAGCGCAGGAACGCCGCCTGCGTCTCGATGGCATCATCCCACCAATACCACCAGCCGCCCTGCGGCAGTTCCAGCCAGGCGGTTTGGTTTTCGTCATCCTGCTTCAGGAACTGCCTCACGTTCCGCAGGCACATGTCGCGCTGTTCTTTTTCACCCACGACATGGCAGGCGAGCCCGAGCAGGCAGAGATTGTAGCGCGAGAGGTTGTTCCGCTTTTCATAAAGGAAGCCACGCATGGCTTTGTCGCCCTCTTTGTATTCGACGAGCACGGTATGAATCAGTGCGTCGAGGTTGTCAGGGCTGCTCTTGTGGTGCTTGTCCTTCTCCGGCAGCTTCAAACGACGCAGTTCTTCCGCTTCGTGACGTTTGAGGAATTCGATCCCATTTCGCACGATGCCTTCATTCAGGTCAAAGCGCGCCCGCTCCGCCGCCTTTAGCCCATGCAGCACCAGCGCCGTGATGTGGGGCGATGACTCCCGCCCGCCAGGGAACCATCCCCAGCCGCCATCGCCGCCGCGCATGGCTTCGAGTTTCTTCAGGCCGGACTTCGCCATCTTCATAACCTCGTCTTCATCAAACACAGGCTCCTTGGGCTTGCCCTTGCCGTCTTTGCCCTGCCAACGCTTCGCGCGTTTGTCGGCAGTACCGATCTCCTGGGCGTTCAGGTTCGTGCGCTTGTCGCGCACGGCTTTGAGGTCCACGCCGAGATCCTTCAGCACATTCAAGGTGATCACCGTCGGCACGAACTTGTTCAGCGTCTGCTCGGTGCAGCCATACGGGTAATCGACGAGGTAAGGCAGCGCATCTACGAGCGCTATCGCCAGCGTCGGCGAGTAGCGCACTTCCAGTCGCGACTGTTCGGGCTTCCGCTCGGCAGGCACGTTGACGGTGATCTTGCCGCTCGCCTGATCAGGCCGCAGCGCGAGGCTCCAGGAGTCTGTCTTGAGCATCCCATGCGTGTAAGCCGGGAAGGTCATCTCCATCGCGTCGCTGTCTTTTTGCGCGAGGGCCTTCACGCGGATCTTCGCCTCGCCTTCGCCGGTGACCTTCACGCGCCAGTCGAAGCGATGCTCGGAGTGGGCAGGTATCGGAGCGCGGATTTCCAAATCCGCAGCGGGTCGTGAGTCCGCAGAGGCTGGAGTTTCAGGGGAAGACTTCTGAGTGCGCTCGGGCTGCTGCGGACTTGGAAGTCCGCGCTCCAGTTCCAGCACTCCACCCTCCAGTTCCAGCACCGCCTTCACCTCCTGCGCCACGTCCAGTTCGTTGTGGACGTTCGCGGAGATGACGACCTCGTCCTTCTCCACAAAGAAGCGCGGGGCTTGCAGGCGGACCATGAGGTTCTTCCGCGTGATGACCTCCACCGTGGCCTCGCCGACCTGGGTCTGCGGTCCCATGACCCAGGAGCGCAGATTCCAGGTAGTGAGGTTCTCCGGCAGATTGAAATTCAGCTCGCCTTCGCCCTTCGCATCCGTGACGAAATCCGCCACCCACACCGCGCTGTCGGCGAGGTTCGTGCGGATCATGGGCTGGGGGCCGGGTTCTTCGCCACTTGCTGCTTCTGGCGCAGGAGGCGGAGCTGCCCCCAGAGCAACCAAATCTCCATTTTCCATAGCTCTACCCCGTGCCGCACTATCAGAGTATGAATCGGCAGGTGCTGCCATTGCAGCCATTGGCATGGCGGATTTTCTCATCATGCCTCCACGCATGTTGCCAGGTGCCGCACCAAATGGATCAGATGAAGAGTCGGTCACCTCACCACCAAACACCCCGAGCACATCCATTCCCAGCTCGCCCTCTTTGAGCATTCCGACCTGCAACGCATGCAGCGAATCCCCGACTTGTGGGTAATGACTCCGCCTCCAGCCCCAGAAGAATGGCCGGATGTCCTCCTGATTGCTGCCGCCGGAGATGTATTCCAGCGCCTTGTCATAGGCCGTGAGCACGACCTGACCGGTGAAGGGTTTTCCATCCGCATCCTTGACCCGCACCTTGACCTTTGACCCCTGACCCGGCAGATAAGTCTCCGCGTCCGGCATCAGTTCCACGGTGGCGATTCGCTTCTTCGGCGGCACGATGATCTGGCGCGTGACCTGATGCACCCGCGCCTCGCTGACCGTGTGGGCGTCGATGAAGAGATTCGGCTGATCCGCCTCCGTGAGCTTGAAGCGATGCGTGGTGCTCTTGCCTTCCATCTTCAGCCAGATCGGCTCTGGATAGGTGCCGTTCTGCGTCCGCAAAAAAAGCGCCACGGTGCTGCCGGGGCGGTTGGTGTTGATCGTGATCTCCACTTCCTCGCCGGGCGCGTATTCGTCCTTCTCGGTGATGAGTTCGAGGTCATCAAAGCGGAAGTCCTTGCCCTCCTCGAAGCCTGCGCCACGCACGGTGAAGAAGGTGGCGCCTTCGATCTCGTGCCCGGCTTCGTCTTTGAGCTTCGCGGAGACTCGGTATTGGCCGCCTTTGCTGAAAGTGGTCCGCACAGTCCCTGTGCGGTCATCTTCGGCACTCAGCGCCAGCTTCTCAGTGAAAACAGCCTCTTCGCTCGGTGTTCCATCCTTCCCATAAGTCACACGGTAGAGCACCAGTTCACCCGTGGCTTTGACCTCGCGTCCATCCAGAGTGCGAGCATGGATGCTCACACTACCGCTATCCCCCGCATTGTAGTAGCCACGATCCAGCGAGACATAGACTTCAAAATGCCGACGAGCCGCGAGCACGCTGCCTTTGCCAAAGATGGTGCGGCGGGAGGCATCGGTGACTTCGGCTTCGATCTCGTAGCGGTGATCTTCATTGCCGTGGAGTTCCTTCGCGAGTGCGGTGTCGATCTTCACGCTGAAGGTGCCGTCTTCTTTGAGCGCGGCTTCACCTTCGGCCACGAGTTCGGGCGGATCGCTGTGCCAGCGAACCCACGGATAGCGCGGGATGCAGAAGCACCAGTTTCGCGCGCCTGGATACCAGTCGTAATAGCTCGCCCGCCAGCCATAGCCGCTGCCGAAGAGCCAGTCCCAGCGCCCCATCGGGAACCAGCGCTCGGTGTGCGCACTGCGCTGCACTTTGTATTTCACCTTCCCCTGCTTCACCGGCCCGCCAAAGTAGTAATCCGCCTTCACCTTCACCTCGAAGGTATCGCCGAGCGCCACAGGTTTGTCCGGAGCGTCCACCTTCACTTCAAACTCGGGTTTCTTGTATTCCTCCACGCGGAACTGGTGATAGCCCAAGTGCTCGTCGCTGGCCAAAGAACGAAGGCGGACAAACTCCAAGTGATACTCTCCAAGCGGAGCATCAGCGCTTAAAGTCACCACATCATTGATAGCACCTGAAGCATCAGCCTTGAAAGTCTTCTCCATGATCATCTCGCCACGCGGATCGCTGATCGTGACTTGAATCGAACTGCCCGCGAGCTTGTTCGTGTTCAGCTTCGGATCATAGCCGACGAGGCGAGCCCAGGCCTTCCACTTCACTTCCTGATTCGGGCGATACACCGGGCGATCCGTGATGGAGTAGAGTCGTGTCTGCTCGCTGAAGGTCTCGCGGCTGTCATTGAAATAGATGCCTTCAAAGCCCAGAAAGGCCAGCCGTCCATCGGCGCTGGCGCGGATCAGCCACTGGTATTCGTTCATGGTCCCGTCCGTCACTCGGACGACGCCGTGCTCGTCCGTGGTGGCTTGGATATCTTTGAACTTGTAGAGCCGTTTCTCGCGATTCAGCACACCAGGGCGACCCCAGTCCTGCTGGTAGCCAAAGAACTTCATCGTGGCTCCAGCGACAGGCGCGCCCGTGACCGCATCCGCTACGAAGTAATGCGCCGCGTTCGCCTGCATCGTCTTCACGATCACGAGGCCCTCCAGCCAGAGCAGCGCGCGGGTTTTGTTCCCGCCTTCAAAGGTGCCTTCCACGAGATAGGCACCCGCCTCCTTGAGCGGCGTCGGCACCTCCACGCGCTTGTCCCAGTGGTTCGCCCGAGGTTCGAGATCCTGCGACCACTCGGCGACTGGCTTGCTCAGATACTTCTCGCCATCCTTTTCTAAAAGCCGCTGGCCGATGGCCGCGACATTGGTCTTCTGCCAGTCCTGCTCCTGCGGCTCGCCACGCAGGTAAGCCTCCGTGTCGGCGAGCAGTTTCGTCACATCCACCTTGCGGGCGCTGAGGCTGATCTTCTTGGCATTGCGGAAGACGAGCTGGAGCTTCGTGGGTAGAGGAAGATGTGAGTCTTCCTTCTTTGGGTCTTGTTCGCTCTCGGTCTTCGGGGAATCGGAAGGCTCACGCCTTCCGCTACTCGGGGCGGCTTGCGCTCCCTGCGGCTCAAAGCGGCCCCAGTTGCCGGTGATCTGGTCGAGTTTGGCCTCAAAGCCATGCGACAGACCAACAGCCTTCCGAATGGCTTCCGCAGCTTGTGGATATTGCCGCCGATTTGTGAGTTCCTCCGCGATCTGATACCAAGTGACGGCTCGCTTTTCTGCCTCAACTTTTTCGTCTTCGGCTATTTGCTCCCATAGAGCTAGAAAGTTCCATTCTTCAGGAAGAGTGAAACGCTTCGGTCCATTAGCTAACTTGGCGATGGTCTCATTCTTTTTCAATGTGTGCAGAGCCGCAATGCTACTTTTGGTGCTGCTTTCATCTTCTGCGATGTCAAAGCGTAAGCCGTAGTCAGATAGCGTTCGCACAGAGAACCAGCCTGCCGCCATTTCTGCTCTGGACATTATTTCATCGGTATCTGACGGATTCAGTTCGCTGAGGGCATGATTGATCCAAAGCAGACGTTCGCCGTCGTTTTTGGCGGTTTCCCAAGTTGATGCTGCTTTGAAAAAGATTGGATCGCCATTTTCATCGACTGGATAGCCCTTGGACGGCTCATCAAGTCCGCTCTGGTCATCGTAATCAGGCAATTTGCTGATGTCTGTCAACGCCAGGAGGGCAGTAGGAGAAGATAAATCTTGTCCCGCTAAAAATGAATTGTGCAAGGCGCAGAGAACTACAACTTTTTGGATCTTGGTTCCTTCCAATTTCACAAGATCCCAGGCTGCGACGTGGAGTTGTATTGAACGTACTCGGTCACGTAGTTTCACGGATTTGTATTCACCTCCATTAGCAGAATTTCCTCGATAGAATCTCCCATCTAGAACTCTGCCGGAATGTTCTAACTGCATCGCAGGATCAAAACTTCGATCCACAAGATACATCACTTCATTTGGAGAAAAGGCCTTACCTGCTGATACAAGGACATCCCACTTTAGAGGATGTGCTTTCACTGCCAATTCTACAACATCAGCCGCTTCCCGATCCTCATCTAATTTTCCCAAAGCGATCACCGTCGCCTCCAGCAGCTCCCCCGTCGCATCCGGCTTTGCCAGCGCAGCCTTGCCGAGGTCGGCGGCCTCCCGGTGGTTGCCTTGCTCGGAGAGCTTTTTCACCTGGGCCAGGGATTCAGCGGCGGTTTGGGCGTGGCTGAGGGTGGGGAGAAGCACGGCGAGGAGGAGGGCGGGAAGCCAGGGGAGATTTTTCATAGCCACGGAGTGGGTTTACCAGAAGGCAGCACGGGAGACAAGACGCGGCCTTGGGATGTTCGTTGTAAACGGAGAGTCAATTCTGGCCGCAGACACAATAGCGGCGGCATGAGGCGCAAAAAAATTATGAAACTGTCTGGAAGGCTCCGCGTTACAGGGGGCGCGCAAGGGATTGGTTTTAGCCAACGCCCCCAGGCCCAAACCAAACCACACCCCAACATCATCGACATGAAAGTTATCACCACGATCCTCTCCGTTCTGGCCCTCGC
>Ga0209480_10002623_pt1 | contig 12180 bp, 9 predicted proteins | sample JI61114C2DNA_FD_187501 | JGI IMG/M metagenome (GOLD analysis project Ga0209480, IMG submission 187501) | Wastewater effluent complex algal communities from Wisconsin, to seasonally profile nutrient transformation and Carbon sequestration -... | ecosystem: Engineered > WWTP > Effluent > Algae...
AAGATTCAGCGGCTGCCAGTTGCCGCCCACCAGGCATTGCCAGCCAGCGCCATCGGTAACGCCATTGCCGGTTTTGTTTCCATTGCCATTGACGCTCCCATTCCAATTTCCATCGTTAGCCCGACGCAGGTAGCGCGGTGGCGCAGTGCCGGTGGCATCGAGGAAGGGCAGGTAGCGCGCCCAGCTCAGCACGCAACGGTCAATTTCGCAGGCTGCCACCGCCACCGGGTGAGCCCCCAGTTCGTTGTCGAAGGCGAAACCGTTGCCGCTGTAACCAAGCTGCCAGTCTTGCGTCGGGAGTTGCAGGGCGCGGTTTTCCGGCAGCGCCCGGGCGGGGGCGAGCAAGGCAGCCGGCAGCGGAATATTCAGGGCTTGCGCCATGTACACCGCAGCTTCGGTGTGCATGTCTTCGTGGAACAGCGCCAGCCGGTAAAAATACAGGTCGTTGTCGGTTTCCGGCGTGACGGCCAGCAGAGCCAGCGTTTCGGCGAGGCTTGCCGCCAGATAGTCGCGGGTGGCAGCGAGATCGGGCAGCGGCAAATCCCAGCGGGTTTGATGCGGCACGAGGCTGGAATTGAACCAGCTGTCAGCTTGCGCCAGTCGGCCGCTCGGCCGGTCATGCGCCGGCTCGGCCGCGATGCCGCGTTCGCGCTGACGGTTGCGGGCAATCCAGTAATCCTGAAACCACGCCACATGCCCGACTTCCCAGCGCGGCGGATTGAGCTGCGGCGAGTCGGGCACGATCAGTTCTTCACCCAGGCTGGCGACATAAACATCGAGCAGCGCCAGCGTGCGTGTGCGGCTTTCCTGCAGGGCGTCGGCAAGGATGGCGCGGCCACCGCTCCGAGCGAGCTGGGCGGGGAGGGCTGGCTGGGCGAGGTTGGCGAGGCTGGCGAGTTGGGCGGCCGGCGGGGCTGGATGGTTCGTCATGAATAGGCTCAAACGCATGAACAAGACAGAAAGTATGCCTCAAGTCGTCATCGTCAGCCCGGCGCTGCGCGATGCCAATAACGGCAACTGGCAAACCGCGCGGCGCTGGCAGCAGCATCTTTCCGCGATCTTCCCGACGCGTATCGTCAAGCAATGGCCGGATGCCGAAGCGGGCAAGGATCGCGTGATGATCGCCCTGCACGCGCGCCGCTCCGCCGACGCCATTGCCGCCTGGTGCGCCGCGCATCCGGGGCCGGCCGCGGCAAGCGGGCTGGCCGTGGTGCTGACCGGCACCGATTTGTATCGCGACATCCAGACCGACCTCGCTGCCCAGCGTTCGCTGGCGCTGGCGCAGGCGCTGGTTGTCTTGCAGGAATGCGCGCCGGAATCCCTGCCGGCTGACGTGCGTTGCAAAAGTCGCGTTATTTTTCAGTCGACCGCAGCACGGCAAACCCTCGCCAAATCGCCGAACCGTTTGCGCCTGGTCATGGTCGGCCATCTGCGCGCGGAAAAATCGCCGGAAACGCTATTCGCCGTGGCGCGTTTGCTGGCCGGGCAACCGGCAATTTTTCTCGACCACATCGGCGACCCGCTTGATCCGGTGCTCGGCGAGGCGGCACGGCAGACCATGCGCGCTGCGCCAAATTACCGCTGGCTGGGCGGCTTGCCGCATGAAACCGTCCGTCGGCGTATCCAGCGGGCGCATTTGCTGATTCACGCCAGCCGCATGGAAGGCGGCGCCCATGTGATCATGGAAGCGGTCGCCAGTGGCACGCCGGTGCTGGCGTCGCACATCGCCGGCAATATCGGCATGCTGGGGGGCGATTACGCGGGCTATTTTCCCTGGGGCGATGCGCCGGCGCTGGCGGAGCTGATTCTGCGCTGCCAGCAAGATCGCGGCCCCGATGGCCTGATGGCAAGGCTGGCCACACAATGCCGGGGGCGCGCCGCGCTGTTTGAACCGGCCACCGAGCGCCGGGCGCTGCTTCAGTTGGTCAATGAATTATTGGGAGTTGAATAAATGCAAGCCACGGCCAGCCCGGTGCTGAGAGATATTGTGTTGATTGGCGGCGGTCACAGCCATGTCGGCGTGCTCCACATGTTCGCCATGAAACCCATGCCGGGCGTTCGCCTGACGGTGATTTGCACCGATACCGACACACCTTATTCCGGCATGTTGCCGGGCTACATCGCCGGTCATTACAGCTTTGACGAGGTGCACATCGACCTGCGCCGGCTGGCCGAGTTTGCCGGGGCGCGTTACTACCGCGATGAAGTGGTCGGCATTGATCGTGCAACGCGCCAGGTGCTGTGCCGCAAGCGGCCGCCGGTGGCTTACGACGCTCTCTCGATCAACATCGGCTCGACGCCGCAACTGGCTCAGGTGGCCGGGGCAAGCCAGCACGCCGTGCCGGTCAAGCCGATCCGCCGCTTCAACGAACGCTGGCTGGCCCTGCTTGAACGCGTTTGCCAGCATCCGGGCGCGACGACAATTGCGCTGGTCGGCGCCGGTGCTGGCGGGGTTGAACTGACCCTGGCCATGCAATATCGCCTGCGCAATGAACTGCTGGTGCGGGGGCGAAATCCTGACGACTTGATGTTTCACCTGTTCTCGGCCGGGCCGCAAATTCTGCCAACCCACAACGTAAAAGTGCGCCGGGCATTTGAAAGCGTTCTGGCCGAGCGTGGCGTCGTCGTGCATCTGGATGCCGAAGTGACGCAAGTCGCCGCCAACAGCCTGCAAACCGCAAGCGGCGAGGTGCTGGCGGCCGATGAAATTGTCTGGGTGACGCAAGCCGGCGGCGCGCCGTGGCTGGGCGACACCGGGCTGGCACTCGACGAAAAGGGTTTTATCCGCGTCCACGACACCTTGCAAACCGAAACTGATCCGCTGATTTTTGCCGCTGGCGATTGCGCCGCAATGGTCGATCACCCACTGGAAAAAGCCGGCGTCTTTGCCGTTCGCATGGCCAAACCGCTAACTGAGAATCTGCGGCGAACGATCATGCGCCAGCGTCTGCTCAGCTACCGGCCACAACAGCGTTGGCTGGCCCTGATCAGCACCGGCGACCAGCACGCCGTCGCCTCGCGCGGCAATTTTTACGCCCGTGGCGATCTGGTCTGGCGCTGGAAAGACTGGATCGACCGCCGGTTCATGCGCAAATTTACCGAACTGAGCGCGTTGCCGATGGCGGGCGGGCCGCAGTTGCTGGAGGAAATCCCGCTCGACGAGCGGGAAAAGACCCAGGCCATTTCGGCCATCGCCATGCGTTGCGGCGGTTGCGGTGCCAAAGTTGGTGCTTCCGTATTGTCGCGGGCGCTGGCCAGGGTGCACCCGCTGGAGCGCGACGATGTGCTGATCGGCCTGCATGCGCCCGACGATGCCGCTGTGGTTCGCGTGCCGCCGGGCATGGCTATCGTTCAGACCGTCGACTTTTTCCGGGCTTTCATCGACGACCCCTGGGTGTTTGGCCGCATCGCCGCCAATCATGCCCTCGGCGACGTTTTTGCGATGGGGGCCGAAGCGCAAACCGCGACAGCGATTGCCACCGTGCCGCCGGGTCTGGAAAGCAAGGTTGAAGACACTGTTTTTCAGATGATGTCGGGCGCGGTTTCGGTACTCAACGAAGCCGGTTGCGCGCTGGTCGGCGGCCACACCGGCGAAGGTAAGGAACAGGCTCTTGGCTTCGCGATCAATGGCCTGATCGACGAAACGCTAAGCAAGGTGATGCAAAAAGGCGGTATGCAGCCGGGCAACGTGCTCATTCTGACCAAACCGATCGGCACCGGCACGCTCTTCGCCGCCCACGCCCGCCTGCTGGCGGCAGGGCGCTGGATTGATGCGGCGCTGGATTCGATGCAGGTTTCCAATCGGGCCGCCGTTCCCTGCCTGACCGCCCACGGCGCGACGGCTTGCACCGACCTGACCGGCTTCGGCCTGCTCGGCCACCTGGTCGAAATGACCCGAGCTTCGGGCGTCGATGCCGAATTGGAACTCGCCGCGCTGCCCATCCTCGATGGTGCGGTCGACACGGTTTTAGCCGGTATTTTCAGTTCATTGCAACCCGCCAACGTCCGCCTGCGCCGCGCCCTGCACAAGCCCGAAGCCTTCATCAATCACCCGCGCTACCCGCTGCTTTTCGACCCGCAGACGGCCGGCGGCTTGCTCGCCAGTGTCCCGGCTGAATCAGCCGACGCCTGCCTCGCCGAGTTGCACACACTGGGCTATCTGAAAGCCGTCCGCATTGGCCGAATCCTGCCCCAGGGCGAGGCGCTTGAGCCGATATCGTTGATCGCCTAACCGCCGATCAACTGGAAAGGCTTTCGGCAATCTGCGCCAATCTGCAGGTGGATGAGGATTCAATCGTGTTAATTAAGTTGACTACAGCTTTCCAAGTGTAATACTTGCAGAATTTACCATTCCGTTGCGAAAACTGCGATCAAACCTTTCAGGCAGAACGATCATGCGCATAGGTATTTTTCTCATAATTCCACTATTGATCGCCGTTCTTGGTACGGCCCATGCCGAAACGCCGGTGATAACGGTCAGCACGAACAACACACCGCTTGATCGCAAGGCTTTGCAGGAACTCTCGCAAGAGGCTTTTCGTCGGGCCGGTTTTGCAATCAAGTTGGTCGGCCTGCCCTCCGAGCGTTCCTTGCAGTCGGCCAATGCCGGCGAGGTGGATGGCGAAGGGCTGCGCGTGGCGGGTTTGAGTAGCCAGTATGCGAACCTGGTGCAGGTGCCGGAGCGTTATATCAGCGTCAGTTTTGTCGCTTTCGCCAAGGACGCGATGATCAACCTCGATACCGGTTGGGATGCCCTGAAGTCGCAGCGGGTGGCTTTCATCACGGGCTGGAAGATGTTCGAGGCGAATGCCGCGGCGGCCCGGGTGGTCAATAAAGTGGATAAACCTGAACAGATGTTCCGCATGCTCGACAGCGGTCGGATTGATTTGGCGCTTTACACGCGCACCGACGGGATTGCCTTGGTGCGTAGCATGGGGCTGTCGTCGATTGCGCCGCTTTCGCCGCCCCTCAAAGAGGTCGATATGTATCTCTACCTGAACAAAAAACACGAAGATGCAGTGCCGAAAATAGCGCGGGCCTTGCGCGAGATGAAGTCGGACGGCACCTATAACCGCATCATGTCGTCGCTATTGGCTGAGTAGAGAGGCACGCATCTTGACGCAGTATTCCGATAGCCGGCAGCGCGGCCCGCTTGGACTGAAAAGCCGGATTACGCGGCAACTGATCATCTGGTCGCTGATTGTCGGTAGTGTCGCTTCCTTGCTGATTTCAGGGGGCGAGGCTTACCTGAACTATCAGGAGCGCCTGAATGGACTGGATAAGCACATCCAGTCGGTCGGCACTTATACCTTGCCGCCATTGGTCCAGAGCTTATGGGCCTTTGACGATCAACAACTTCAATTGCAGTTGAACGGGCTGACCCGGATGCAGGATGTTTCTGCAGTTCGATTGCGCCAGCCGGGATTGGCCGATCAGCATTTTGGAACGCCGCCAGCATCCGGTGATGTGTTTGAGCGCTCTTTTCCGCTGATCCACCGCGAAGATGGGCGGGCGGTTGAGCTGGGGACGCTCACTTTAATCAAGGATCTCGCAGCAATCCGCGCGAACGCCCGCTTCCAGATGGGGCTGAGCTTTGCCGGCAATACGCTGGTGATATTGCTCATCATATTTATCACCTTGCTGGTTTATCAGCGGGTCGTGCGTCAACGCCTGGTCGCCATTGCCGAGGAATTGCACAACATCAAACCGGATGAGCTGCGTCGTGCGCTGCCTGAACTCAGGCGTGTTCCGGTTCAACCGGGGCAAGATGAGCTTGACGAGCTGATGGCCTCGGTGATCAGCCTGAAAATCACCGGTGGGCAGGCGCTGCGCGAGGTTGATGAAAAGAATGCGGCGCTCAACAAACTCCTTAATGAATTGGCCGAGTCATCGCAGTTACTGCAGACCGTGATCGACACCACGCCGATTCGCGTGTTCTGGAAAGACTTGAAGCTGCAATACCTGGGCTGCAATCCGCTATTTGCCCGAGATGCCGGGAAGCAAGACCCGGCCGAACTGATCGGGAAAAACGACAGCCAGATGGCGTGGGCTGAACACGCCGATCTGTACCAGAATGACGATCAAAAAGTCATTGAGTCAGGGCTGCCCCGGCTGGGCTACGAGGAACCCCAGACCACCCCGGAAGGCGCTTTGATCTGGCTGCGTACCTCCAAAGTGCCGCTGAGGAATCGAAACGGCGAGATTATCGGTGTGCTGGGGATTTACGACGACATCACGGCACGAAAACACCTGGAGCTACAGTTGCAGGAGCGTCGGGATAATCTTGAAGCCGAGGTGAGCGAACGCACCCGCGAGCTGGCCATTGCGAAAGAAGCGGCCGAGGCGGCGAATCAGGCGAAGAGCATGTTCCTGGCCAATATGAGCCATGAACTTCGCACGCCGATGAACGGTATTATGGGCATGACCGCGATGGCGCTGCGCCGCGCCGAAGACCCGCGCCTGCGCGACCAACTGATCAAGGTCGAACACGCCTCCCGGCATCTTCTGGGGGTGATTAACGACATTCTTGATCTGTCGAAAATTGAAGCAGGGCGGATGGTGCTTGAACAGACAGGTTTTCAATTGGCCAACGTTATGGAAGATTTGACCAATCTGCTGGCACCGCGGGCGCGCGATAAAAACCTCCGGTTCATGATTGATCTGCCTGCTCCACTGGCCAGTTTCCCGCTCTATGGCGACCCGCTGCGTCTTGGACAAATTCTGCTCAATCTGGCCGGCAATGCCCTCAAATTCACCCCGCAGGGCAGCGTCAGTGTCCGGGTGCATCTGCTGGAAGATCGAATCAGCGAGATTGTGCTTCGCTTTGAAATTGCCGATACCGGGATTGGTATTTCAGCCGAAGAGCAGAGCCGGCTATTCGCCTCATTCGCCCAGGCGGATAACTCGATGACGCGAAAATATGGCGGCAGCGGCCTGGGGCTGACGATTAGCAAGCGCCTGGTCTTGCTGATGGGCGGTGAAATCGGTATTGAAAGCATTCCCGAGCAGGGCAGCACGTTCTGGTTCACGGCCACTTTTCTGAAAGACACGGCCATTGCCTCGCTTGATACCGCGGTGAAGTCCGAGCCAGCGGAGGTGCTGATCAAGCGCCACCATGCCGGGGCCCATGTGCTGCTGGCTGAAGATGAACCGATAAACCGCGAGATCGCGCTTGAGCTGTTGGGTGAGCTTGGCTTGGTGGTCGATGTCGCGGAAGACGGCCTTCAGGCGGTCGATTTCGCCGGGAAACAGCACTACAGCCTGATTTTGATGGACGTTCAAATGCCCAATCTCAATGGCCTTGACGCAACCCGAGTCATCCGTGCCGAGAGCTTGAATGGCAACACGCCAATTCTGGCGATGACCGCGAATGCCTTTGAAGAAGACCGCAAAGCCTGCCTGGCCGCGGGCATGAGCGACCACCTCGGGAAGCCGGTGAACGTTGATTTGCTGTTTGAAACCGTATTGAAATGGCTGGGGCGGAAGCATCCGCAATAAGGGGCGCTGACGGCGGGGTTCAGCTTTTAACGGCTGCCGTCTTGATAACGCCTAGCCTGCCCGTTACTTTTTCTCGCCCCACAACTGCTCAACCCGCGCATCGCGGCCGCAGGAGGTCCGGTAGTAGTTATAGCGCACCGGATTTTTCTTGTAGTAATCCTGATGGTATTCCTCGGCCAGCCAGAAGGGCGTCGCGGCGGCAAGCTCGGTGTAGATCACCGGGAAGCGCTTGCTCTTCAGCAGCGTGTCGCGGCTGGCTTCGGCGACTTGGCGTTCAGCTTCGTTTTGCCAGTAGATGCCGCTGCGGTATTGCGTGCCGGCGTCGCAGAATTGCCGGTCCTTTACTGTCGGGTCGATGTGGCGCCAAAAGTAGTCGACCAGTTGGGCGTAGCTGACTTTCTGCGGGTCGTAGATGACGCGAACGGCCTCGGTGTGGCCGGTGCGGCCGGCACTGACGGCTTCGTAGGTCGGGTTTTTGGTTTGGCCGGCGGTGTAGCCGGATTCGACTTCAATGACGCCGGGCAGTTTCTCGAAATCCTTTTCGATGCACCAGAAGCAGCCGCCGGCAAAAATGGCACTGGCGCCCGGGCCTTTGTAGGCAGGGGGCTGATCAGCTTTAGGTTCGGCCGCTTGGGATTGCGCCGCAAGGCCTGAAAAGGCGAATGCTGCGGTCAACGCAATAAAACGAGTAATTTTCATGGCGGTTTTCATCTCCGCTTTCATGTCCGTAACGCCGGCAAGGCTGCACCCTGAGCCACGAAAGCGAGGGCGACGCCGTTATTGCAATAGCGCTTGCCGCTGGGTTTCGGGCCGTCATTGAAGACGTGGCCCTGATGCCCGCCGCAATGCGAGCAGTGATATTCGGTGCGCGGGTAAATCAGCTTGAAATCGGTCGATGTGCCGAGGGCGCTAGCGATCGGCTCCCAGAAACTGGGCCAACCGGTGCCGCTTTCGTATTTGTGGGCGCTATCGAACAAGGGTTGATTGCAGGCGGCGCAGATATAAGTGCCGGCGCGTTTTTCGGCGTTCAAGGCGCTGCTGCCGGAACGCTCGGTGCCTTCCTCGAACAGCACGTTGTAGGCATCGGGCGGCAACAGCTTGCGCCATTCCTCGCGGGATTTGCTCAGCGGAAATTTCCCCGCAGCGCTGGCTGAGCCGAAGGGCAGAGCGGCCGCTGCGATCAGCCCGCTCATCTGCAAAATCCAGTGACGACGGTTCATGTGACGGTTCATGTGCTTCTCCTTGGGATGGCTGGCGCGCTGGGTAGCGGCGCTCGCTTTTATTCTGATACTGATCATTAGTCGGCTGCGGGTCAGATTTCTTACAGCTGTTTTTTGCCTGTTTTTTTGCCTGTTTCTTGCACCCGAATTTCACTGATTAATCAGGCAGTTCCCGGGCAAGGCAGTTCCATCGTTGTGCGGGAATCGTTGCTGCTGAGAGGGTTCTCTTGGGCCGCATCGGGGCGGTACAAATTCAGCAGTTTTTCATCGTTGACCGCAGCAACCGGCAAATCGAAGGCGATTCGGCCATTCTTCAGGCCGATCACACGTTCGGCCAGCAGCGGTAGTAGTGCAGGGTTGTGCACGACGGTGATCAAGGTCGCCTCGGCGGCGGCTTTGACCAGCAACTGGCAGACTTCGGCGGCGGCAGACGGGTCGAGCGCCGCGGTGGGTTCGTCGGCCAGAATCAGGCGCGGGCCTTGCATCAGCAGGCGGGCAATTGCCACTTTCTGCCGTTCGCCACCGGAGAGCTTGTCGGCCCGGGTTTGGGCGTGGGGCAGCAAACCAACAGCCTGCAGCGCCGCTTCGGCCCGGCTCACTTCGTGCGCCGGAAAGTAGCGCGTCCAGCTGCGCCAGCCGGTGACGCGGCCGAGGCTGCCGATCAGCACGTTTTCGCGGGCGGAAAGTCGGGCGACCAAATGCAAGCCCTGCATCACCTGACCGAGCTCGACCCGCAAGGCGCGTAAATCAGCGCCCGGCAGCGGCTGGCTGAGAGAGTGGCCGAGTACTTCGATTTGCCCGTGGCTGGGCGGTAGGAAGCCGCTCAACAAACGCAGCAAGGTGGATTTGCCGGCGCCGTTATGGCCGACGATGGCGATGCGTTCGCCGTGGTTGATAGTGAGCCGGTCGATCTCCAGCAGCACCCGGCCCTCGGCGGCGCAGCGCACTTCGTGCAGCGCAATGCAGGGGGTTGGGCTCATGCCAAGGCCATTCGGATGCGCCGGCTCAGGGCATCAAATGAAACCACCAGCGCAATGACGACGAGCAGCACGGTCGACAGCCGTCCCCATTGAAAAAGCGAGGTCGCTTCGGTAATCAGCAGCCCCAGGCCACCGGCGCCGATCAGGCCGAGGATGGTCGAGTCGCGGATATTGAATTCCCAGATATATAAATGGCTGGAGACAAATTGCGGCAGCACCGAGGGCCAGACTGCGTTGAAAAACACCTGCACCGGGCCGGCACCGACGCTGCGCACGGCGTCAATGGCCGCCATGTCGAGTGACTCGATGGCTTCGGCGAAGAGCTTGCCGTAAGTGCCCATCGAATGCAGGCCGATGGCGAGAATGCCGGCGGTGGGCCCGAGCCCGACAATGCCGACCAGCACCAGACCGAAGACCAGCGTGTGAATCGAGCGCGCCACATCAAGCACGCCTTTCGCCAGCCAGGCCAGCAGCTTGGGGGCGGCCAGATTGCGGGCAGTCAGCACCGCCAGCGGCAAGGCGAGCAGGGCGCCGAGTAGGGAACCGAGGGTGGCAATGCGAATCGTCGTCCAGGTCGCTCTACCCAGCCCGGCCAGATAATCCATTTCGACCGTCTGGCGGTTTTCAGCGCGCAGCAAAATGCCGTCGTCGCTGCGATATTCGAGGTTCGGGTTGCCGAACCAGACATCAAGAAAGCTCGGTCGAGCGAATTCACCCGCCGTCTTCAGCAGATTGGCAATCGGGTTCCGCCCCAGCGACAACTCGCCCTCCTGCGCCAGCGAACCGAGGCAGGCGGCGATCAGCACCAGGTAAATCAAGGCCAGCCCGAGAAAGCCGAGCCGGCCGCTGAATGGACCGAGCGCGCGATCACTCAGGACGGATGCCAGCCTCATTTGACCTGAAGTTTGCCAGTGGCCAGCCCCGCGTCGCGGATTGGCTTGTAAAACGCGTTATCGCGGCTGACGAAACCGGTGTAATGCGCCGGCAACAGATTGGGCTGGGTTTTCAGCGCCTCGCCGACGCCGTTCAGGGCGCTTTGCAATTGCTTGATCAGGGCGGCATCACCGCTCAAGGTCTTGCTGACGGCAAAAGCATCGTTCGGCAGCGGAGCCGAGGTCCAGATGATTTTCGACAACTCCGGTTTGATCAGCCCCTGTTCAATCATCGCGTTGCGGTTACGGTTGTAGTCGGCGCCGGCATCGAGCACGCCCTGCGTGACCTGGGTTTCGATCGCCTGATGCGAGGTGTGTACCACTTTGCTGAAATAGCCTTCCGGCGTAATGCCCTGCGTCATCAGGTAATGCAGCGGGATCAGGTAGCCCGAAGTCGAGCCCTTGTCGCCGAAGGCAAAGGTCCGGCCCTTGAGGTCGGCTGGCGAGTTGATGCCGGAATTCGGGTGGGTGATCATGATGGCGAAATACTCGGGTTTGCCGTCATAAAGAATGGTTGAAATGACCTGCGCCCCGGCCTGATGATTGGCCAGCACATACCCCCACGGCCCCATCAGCGCCAAATCGGTTTCGCCATTGGCCAGCGATTTGGCCAGACCTTCCCAGCTATCCACCGTGCGCAGTTCGACCGGGCGGTTGAGCTTGGCGGAAAGGTAGTTGGCGAGCGGGCGATAGGTGGCGTCGTTTTTCTCGCGGTCGGGCTGGAACAGGCCAACGCCGAGTTTCAGCGGCGGTTCGGCTGCCAGCGCGGGGTTGGCGAAGGCGGTGATGAGGAGAGTGAACGCGGTGGCGAGGTGAGCCAAGGCGGTGGCGAAGAAGCGTGGAATTTTGTTCAAGAAGGACTCCTTTAATGCTGAATAAAGTTTGTCATTCCCGCGTAGGCGGGAATCCACGCGGTGGCTGGATCCCCGCCTGCGCGGGGATGACGGGTGATGTTTTCGGGATGACGGGTGCGGCTTTTGGGATGAAAGCTGCGGTTTTTGGGGTTACGGGTGCGTGTTCAGGTGCATCGGCTACTTGCCGGGCCAAGATGCAAGCCCATTCATCACCTAATGCGTCGCCAACGATTGCCCTTGCCCAGCCGTTTCGTCGGCCACCAGCGCCCCGCCGCAACTGCTGCCTTGTCCGGCGGTGCAGCCGTAGCAATGATCGGCAATTCGGATCGACCGGTTGGTCAGATCCGTCTCGAGCAGTGCTGAGAGCTGTAGCGGTTTGGCCGCTTCGCCACCCAGCGTCAGGCCCAGCATCTGGTTGAAGTCGCAGTCATAGACATCGCCTTGCCAACCAACCGAAATCAACGTTTTGCACATTACACCTTCGAGGTTTTCAGCTTTGTAAGCGCCTTTGAGTAGTTGCATGTAACCGTGAAACTCGTTGCGCGTCACCAGTTGGCTGCCAAAACGCTGGATCGGCATGTTGGCGAGCGCGAACAAATGATTGAAAACCACGCCGTAGCGGGTTGCCAGTTGTTCCTTGTAAGCCTCCTCCAGCGCTGCCTGATCCGGCGGCAGGGTGGGGCCGAGCGGGTTGTAG
>Ga0209480_10002624_pt1 | contig 12180 bp, 14 predicted proteins | sample JI61114C2DNA_FD_187501 | JGI IMG/M metagenome (GOLD analysis project Ga0209480, IMG submission 187501) | Wastewater effluent complex algal communities from Wisconsin, to seasonally profile nutrient transformation and Carbon sequestration -... | ecosystem: Engineered > WWTP > Effluent > Algae...
TTACATGCACTTTTGTTACACTATTTTCAACTTGTAACCCAGCTTTTCGTTGGCAAGGAAACCGCGTGGATCGCCCCTGTTTATGATTTGGCGTGAAAACGCTATTAGGGGGCACTTTTAACAATGGTTTGGGTGGGGTCTGGTGGCACTTCCGGGCGCTGAATGCCTATCACTTCAATGCACCCACGAATGCCTGTCGCTCTTCCTTTTCGCGGAAGCGACCGCCATAATAGCTGGTGATGGTGGAACTCTTCGTGTCCTCAACCCCACGCGCAGCCACGCATTGGTGATCCGCCTCGATATACACTGCCACATCCTCAGTACCGAGTGCGTCCTGCATGCCTTGGGCGATCTGCATCGTGAGCCTTTCCTGCACCTGCGGTCGCTTGGCGTAGTAGCCCACGAGCCGGTTCAACTTGGACAGGCCCACCACCTTTTCCCCGGGGAAGTAGGCCACATGCGCCTTGCCGATGATGGGAAGGAAATGGTGTTCGCAGAACGAGTGTAGTGTGATGTCCTTTACCACCAACATCTCCGAGTAGCCGTAGGTATTGGCGAAGGTGGTGATGGTCGGGAAGTTCCGTTCGTCCAAGCCGCTAAAAATCTCCTTGACGAACATCTTCGCTACCCGTTGGGGCGTGTCGCGCAGGCTGTCATCGCTGAGGTCCAGTCCCAAGGTCTCCATAATCTTCCCGAAGTGCTGCTGGATCACGGCCATCCTTTCATCGTCGGAAATCAATTTCGGTACCGTATGCAAATGGAGCGTCACGTTCGTTTCTGGTAGTGTCGCGGCGGCGTTGCCGTTGGTGTGTGTGCACGCCATCAGAACTGTACGTCGATCATTTCCTCGCTCGCGCCCAAGCTGGTAAGCGCGCTTTTCACTGCGTGTACAAAGCCTTCCGGGCCGCAGGTGTAGAATGGCTGGCGGAAGTTCGTAATGTGTGTCTTGAGGAAGTCCGCACCCACCATGCCGTGTAAGTGGCCGGGCACTTCCTGCTTCGACAGCACGCTGTGGAAGTCCTCGCCGAGCCAGCCGCGGAACTCATCTTCCATGAAAACGTCCTCTTTTTTCTTATTGAAGAAGAACAGGCTGTTCCCTGCCAAGGCGTTGTCCACTTTTTTCTGCCGAAGGATGGCGATGAAGGGCGTCATGCCCGTTCCGCCCGCTATGAACACGCCGGGGCCTTTGAGCGCGACAGTTTCAAACGGCTCACCGATGATCACCTCATCGCCCACCTGCAGCTTGGCGATCTGCTCCGTCATGCCATGGTGGTCCGGGTAACATTTGATGGTGAGCTCCAGGTTGTCGGCCGTTTTGAGACCGGTGAAGGTGAATGGCGATACCTTGTCCAGCACGGGCGGCAGGTCCAGTTTAAAGTCGATTGCTTGGCCAGCGGTGAACTTGTAATCATGCGGCCGCTCCAACGTAAGCCGGACCACATCGTGTGTGAGCTGTTCCTTGTTCAGGATGGTGACGCTGTATTCCATTGCGTTCTTAGTTGAGTTGGGCTTTCTTCGATTCCAAAATACCGGTTAATCGAGCGAGAACGTATGCGCCAAGGGCCATTACGATATCACGCACTGCTACATCCAAATAAGTTCCACTGAGGACCAAGGTGCAGGCAATTATCAGCAGCCAAGCCGCCACAATCCAAGCTCCAATACGCGGGATGCTGAGTACAAATAGGCCAGCCACGATCTCTACCACCCCTACAATCATCATGAACGTATCAGCGCTCAAAGGCAACAAAGTCTGCAAGCCGGGAGAGACATAGTTGGACCAGTGGGTCAATAGGTTGGTGAACTTGTCTGCGCCGGCTGCGATGGGCACAAGGCCATACGTGACCCGCCCCAGTTGTTGAAGACTCTGTACTTGGGAAAGAACTGTATTGTTCGTCATTTGATGCTCGTTGTTTAGGGGTTAAGACAGGCATTCATGCCAGTTTTTTCATCCATTGGATGCAAGGATTCTGCTTTAGTTACAGAAGTTGTAACCTTTGTGTCGAACGGGCATCCAATGCATGCGCCATCAACGAAGTACGCGCACGGATTAACAAACAGCGGACCCAATGGAAGCTCTAAAGTATAGTCCCGAACGCCGCTCAACTCTTGCGGAAAGGGAAGTGATAGCCCGCGTCATACTTGGCGAGAAGGGTCTTTATGAGATTTTGATGCGGCGTTACAACCAAACGCTTTTCCGTGCTGTACGCAGCTATTTGGACCGGCAGGAGGATGTGGAGGACGCCATGCAGGAGACTTACTTGAAGGCCTATGCAAAGCTGGATCAGTTCAAGGGAGACGCGGCTTTCTCCACTTGGTTGGTGCGAATCGGCATCAACGAGTCCTTACAAAAGCTACGTAAGTCGCGCACATTGCGGGTTCACACGAACCCCGACGTTCGCATGGAACAATTGCAGCAATTACCAGATAACGGACAGATGAACCCGGAGCAACGCACCATCCAAGGAGAGAGCAAAAGGCTTATGGAACAGGCCATTGACAAGCTTCCTGAAGCTTACCGCGCCGTGTATATGCTGCGCGAAGTGGAAGGTATGAACGTTGCCGAGGTCGCTCATTGTTTGGACATCTCCGAGGCCAATGTGAAGGTGCGCCTGCACCGCGCGAAGTCCATGCTGAAGGAATCCATCTGGGGTGCGCATGCAGGTGCCGCCGCATTCGAGTTCGGGAACAGCCACTGCGACCATATCGTAGCGGTGGTAATGGCGCGGATCTGAGTTAGAGGGAATTAACACACACTTGAAGAGAGGTCATCAGCGTTGAACCATTCACTTTGCCGCTTCCTGCCAGATTTTCCAAGCTTCATCCGCCTGCGCATTCAACATGCCCAGCCCACCAACGGTCTTTGCCCCATGTTCCTTTCCATGCCGAAGGAAGACGGTTTCCTCCGGATTGTAGACCAGGTCGATCAACGCATGTTTGGCGGTGAGCGCGGCGTAGGGCAGGGGCGGCGCGTCCTTTACATCGGGTTGCATACCCAACGGGGTGGTATTGATGATGAGCCGACATACACGCAGTATGGTCGGGTCGATTAAATCCCAAGTAAGATCCCCGCGTTCCCTGCTCCGGCTTACGATGCGGAAGCGGATGCCCATTTCGCGCAGCACGAATGCCACGGCACGGCTGGCCCCTCCACTGCCCAGCACCAAAGCCCGCGCTTTCACGTCACTTCCTTTGTCACGTAAATCGATGGCCATGGGGCCGATCAAGGAGCGGAAACCCGCCACGTCGGTGTTGTACCCTTTGGTCCTGCCATTCTTGATCACGATCGTGTTCACCGCGCCCACTGCGGCCGCCAAAGGATCCAGTTCATCCAAATATGGGATTACATCCTCTTTGTACGGAATGGTGACGTTAAGCCCTTGCAGCTCCAGATTATTTTTCAGCAGATCCGGAAAATCCGAAATTTCAGCCAGTTCGAACAGATCGTAACGGTGGTCCTTCAGCCCGACCTTGGCGAAGACCTTCGTGAAATGATTCTTGCTGAAGCTGTGCCCCAGTTTCCGTCCAATGAGGCCGTAGCGCTGCATTGGTGCAAGGTAAGGCAGTTGGCAGTTGCAGTTGGCAGTTGGCAGTCGTCCAGTCGCCAATCACCATCCACCGATCACCTTTTGCATTTCAGCGTGCCTCTGAGGTGAAAACGTGGGCAGCCGGTCGGCAGTCGTCTAATCACCAATCACCACCAACCAATCACCACTTCGCATTTCTCCGCGCCTCTGCGTCTAGAACTCCAATCCTCAATTCCCCGCCTGCTTCGGCGCAAAACGCATCCGCGCGAACTCGATCACCATGGGCAAAACGGAGATGAAGACGATCCCCAAGATCACCAATTCGTAGTTCTTCTGCACGAAGGGATGCTGCCCGAAAATGAAGCCGGCCATGAGCAGGAGACTGATCCAAAGCACGCCTCCCATAATGTCGTAGGGAAGGAATTTCTTGCGATAATCCATTTTTCCAACCCCAGCTACGAAAGGCGTAATTGTGCGTACGATGGGCACGAAACGCGCGATGATGATGGTCCGCACACCGTACTTCTCGAAGTAGCCGTGCGTTTTCGCCAAGTCCTTGTCCCGTACCAACCTTTTGCCGAAAAGCTTCCATTCCGTGACCCGCTCCCCGAAGTACCTGCCGACCCAATAGTTGATGTTATCACCCAGGATCGCAGCAATGATCAGCAAGCCCAGTAAATAGAAAATGTTCAACGAGCCGATCGCCGCCAAGGAACCGGCCACAAACAAGAGCGAATCCCCGGGCAGAAAGGGCATCACCACAAAGCCGGTCTCTACGAAAATGATCATGAACAGCAGCAAATAGATCATGTTGCCATGGTCGCTGATGAAGACGGGCAACGTCTCGTTGAGATGCGTAATGAAATGCCAGAAGGAGAGGAGTAGGTCCATGGGGAATGAAATTGGTAAAATGGAATGCGGGTTCAGTCGCAGATCAAAGTCGGGTCCACCTCGGCTTTCCATGCCATGATGCCGCCTTTGAGGTTGATGAGGTTGGTGAAACCGTAACGTGTAGAAAGCGCATCGATCACGGCGGAGCTGCGTGCGCCACTTCGGCAGTGGATCACAACCGGGACATCTTTCGGGATTTCGCTCAGGCGGTCCACCAATTGGCTCATAGGTAGCGAATGACCTCCAATGGTGGCCATTTCCACTTCATAAGGCTCGCGGACATCGAACAGTTCAAACTTGTCCCCGGCATCAAGCATCCGCTTGAGCTCCGGTGCCGTCACTTCCTTCATTTCACTTTCACCTTTGCTTTGAGGGGCTCCGCGGCTTTGACCTTTTCCTTTTCCGCAGGCTTCTCCGTTTTGATCTGGCGCAAGTTCTCAGCTATGTCGCCGGGGAGGTATTCGAAGAACGTGTCACCGCGCAGGCCAAGCCGTAACGCCTCAAGCGCGATCACCTCGTCCGGGGATACGTTGCCCAAGTTCACGTTGGCGCCAACCTGTTTGATGAACCAGGTCTGCTGGCTCTTGATCGGAGCTTCCCAAATGATGTCCTTGCCGGGCACCTTCGCCATGATGCGGTTCACCAAGGTGGTGTGCGCATGACCGCTGGGCCGGTAGATGCCCACAGTGCCGCTCTCGCGCGCTTCCGCGATCACCTTCCAACTACCGGCATCGAGCTCAGAATTCATCATCCGCACCCATTTTGCCGGGCTGATGAGGATGCCCGTTTCCTTGCTGCCTACTTCGCTCAGCACTGTAAGGTCCCGCGCCAAGGTGTTGATGTACTTCAATTTCACGTCGTGTTCCAAGTCGATGGACCCGTCGGAAACTTCCACGGCATCGCATTTCAGCTTGTCCAGCAAGCGGCGGTAGTCCTCGAACTGGCCGCGCGCAATGAACGCCTCGAACAGCGTGCCACCAAGGTAGACCTTGATGTCCGCCTGTTGGTAAAGCGCGATCTTCTCCTTCAGTTTCGGCGTGGCAAAACTGGTGCCGAAGCCCAATTTCACCAAGTCCGTAAGGTGCCCTGCACTGTCGATGAGGTCCTCGGCCTGGCGAAAGCTCAGGCCTTTGTCCATCACCATGTTCAACCCTTCCTCGCGGGGCTTGGTGCTGCGCGGGGGAACGTGGGTAAGCTCGAAGTTCATCGCCGGTAAAGCTCCAATAAATGCATGACTTGCGGCATGGCCGCCAATTCCGGAAAGCGTTCCAGCATTTCCACATGTGCGGCGTGATCTGTAGTGAGGGCTTCTTCAAGCTCCAATAACGCCTGCTGCTCGCGCCCACAACGAAGCAAATAGCCCACCAAACGGTATTTCCAAATGGCATTCAGCCGGTGCACTTGCGCGACTTCTTGCAGCTTGGCGGCGGCTGCCTCAGGACCTTTCAATTCCTGTAACAAGTCCGCATGGTCCAGCCATCCGTCCAAGCTCTGCGGCTCCACGGTGTTCAGTTTAACAAAGGTCAAGAGCGCCGTACCGTAGTCTTTGGCGCGTACCAACGCCGAGGCGTAGTAGTACAGTGCATCCGGGTTTTCAGGTGAGATGATCACCGCCTGCCGAAGCGCCACAACGGCCTCTTTCACGCGGTCCTGCATGTCCATTACAACCCCGCGGCCGATCCAGGCATCCACCCATTCAGGCTCCAAAGCGATGGCCTGCCCATAGCTGATCAACGCCTGTTCAAACCGCTCCATCTTTTCATAGCACTCGCCGATAAAGCTGTACGTAATGGGCTGAGGGCCGTCGAAGGCCAACGTTTCCTCGTAGCAGACAATGGCTTCTTCGTAGCGCGAAGCCAACAGCAGGTTACGCGCTTTGCTGAACCAAGCTGAGCTGAAACGCTCATCGATCGCCAAGGCCAAGTCCAGCGCATCTTCGCTTTCCGGATAGCGTTCCAGCTTGGCGTAGACGTTGCCCAAATTGTACCAGCTCACGCTGGAATATGGGTGCTCATCGGTGAACGCCGTGAAGAATGCGATGCACCCCACATCGTTCCCGGCGAGATCGTAGCAATAGGCCAGTTCGTAAAGCACCGCCTCGTTCTCCGAGTTGTACTCCAATGCGGCCTGCAGGCAGGCAATGGCCTCCGGGTATTCTTCCAGATTCTCGTGCTCAAAGGCGAGGTCAAGGTGTATTTCATCCAACCCTTCTTCCGCCAGTTCCAACGCCCGCTTGTAATGCTCCACGCTGCGCCGGTGGTTGCGCTGCTGGCTGAAAATGCCGGCCTTATGCAATTGTACTTCCTCGTTCCAAGGCTCAATTTTCTCAATGGCGTCCAGCAGTTTCAAGGCCCGGCTCAATCGACCCAGTGCCATCATTACCACCGCCTCGCAAAAAGTGATGTCCAATGCAGTGGGGTGCAGTTGCTTAGCAAGCACAAGCACCTTCTCCGCTTGACGCGGCTCGTTCCGTTCCAAATAATGATCTATGATCAACTCCAGCTCCTCAATATCGAAGAACTGTTGGTCTTTTTGGGCAAGCATCGCTTCGTAGCGTTGCACGCAAAGCCGCTGGTCTTCATTGTGTCCGGGGGATGGTCGATAAGGTTCGTTCATGCGATAGGTTCGGATACGACCCTCCAAATGTAGGGCTTGGCGCGTAGGGCGGTAGCTGCCAACAGCAGGTTTTTAACACCCCAGAGTGGGCGGTTTGACCTTGGCCACCCGTGCTTACTTGGTAATTTTGCAATCCTTAAAAGTGGTCCTTTACGGCCAATAACAATTCAAAGCATGACATTGATCCGTTCCATTTCCGGTATCCGCGGCACCATCGGCGGCGCTCCCGGCGAAGGCCTTTCTCCCCTTGATGTGGTGAAATACACCGCAGCTTTCGGCCAATTGATGAAGAAAGCCGCCAAGACGAACAAGCCAAAGGCAGTGATCGGCAGGGATGCCCGCCTCAGCGGCCCCATGGTGGCCGATCTCGTCCGTGGCACCTTGGTAGGGCTGGGCTTCGAGGTGATCGATCTCGGCCTTGCCACAACGCCAACGGTGGAAATGGCCGTGGTGGGCGAAAACGCACATGCAGGTATCATTCTCACCGCCAGCCACAATCCTAAGCAATGGAACGCCTTGAAGCTGCTCAATGCCAAAGGTGAGTTTATCAGTGCCGAAGGAGGCGCGGAAGTATTGCGCCTTGCGGAAAGCGATGCACTTGAGTTCGCTGATGTGGACGATCTGGGAAGCGTGCGCACCGATGGCAGCTGGACGAAAAAGCACATCGATGCCATCTTGAAGCTCGATCTCGTGGACGTTCCCGCTATCAAGGCTCGCAAGTTCCGTGTGGTGGTGGATGCCGTGAATTCCGTAGGCGGAACAGTGGTGCCAGCATTGCTAAAAGCTTTGGGCGTAGCTGAAACAGTGGAACTCTACTGCGACCCCACGGGTGAGTTCCCGCACAACCCGGAGCCGTTGCCGGAACATCTGAAGGACCTCTGCGACACGGTGGTGAAGCACAAAGCCGATGTAGGCTTCGCTGTGGACCCCGACGTGGACCGCCTCGCGATGGTGTGCGAGGACGGCAGCCTCTTTGGCGAGGAATACACGTTGGTGGCCTGCGCGGATCATGTGCTGGCCAGCCGCCCCGGCGATACGGTAAGCAACCTCAGCAGCACCCGCACCTTGGATGATGTAGCGGAGCGCCACGGCAGAAAGCGCCATGCCAGCGCGGTGGGCGAGGTGAACGTGGTGGAACTGATGCGCAAGGTGAATGCGCCCATCGGCGGCGAAGGCAACGGCGGCGTGATCCTAAGCGAACTGCACTACGGCCGCGACGCACTGGTAGGCATCGCGATCTTCCTCACGCTCTTAGCGAAAATGGGGATGAAGACCAGCGAGCTGCGGAAAAGCTACCCGGACTACTTCATCAGCAAGAACAAGATCGAACTGAAACCTGAAATGGACGTGCAGGCCCTCGTTGATGCCATGCAAGAGCGCCACAAGGCCGAAAAGCACAGCACCGTGGATGGCCTGCGGATCGAGTTCGGCAAGGAGTGGGTACACCTGCGGAAAAGCAACACCGAGCCGATCGTGCGGATTTACGCGGAGAGCGACAGCGCCGACAAGGCGGACGCGCTGGCCCGTAGGATCATGGGCGAGATGAAGGAATTGGCGGCGGCGGGCGTTTCGCGGTGATTACGCTTTGTCGACTCAATTCACAAGATCTTTAGCAAGCCAGCTGGGCTTACGACCTGAATGCCGGTTGCTTTCTTAAAGTGATTGCCGTTGGATGTACAGATATGGGTGATGCGTGGTTGTTTCATTGCGGCAAAGTATTGAGCGGCATCTTCAGTATCGGACCATCCACTTTCTAGGGCGCTACGGAATACAGCTTCATCCTGTCCAACCATGTTCGTAATTCGTAAGAGATCAGATGCCAATGGAATAGCCTTCGCTTGCCCGAGGTACTTGCGCAGTAAGAAAAACACATTGCTAAAAATCGTCGGTGTGATATATGCGGTGATTCGGCCTTTGGCCACGGCGTCAAAGACCAAAGTGCTCTCATTTGCCGAATGCCTCGTCATCACCGGCTCTAACCACAGGTCTAAGGGAACGTTGGCATCGATTAAAACGTGCATTAGCGCTTAACGTACTTGCGGAGAATGTCGCCCACCCGATCGTCCCGGTCCCAATCTTCGGGTTTTACCTTGCCCGCCAAGACTCCCATGTTCCGCTTTACAAAGTCACTAAGCTCCTCTTCCTTTGGATCTTCCTTGTCCAATTCGATGGCTAATTCTTCAACAAGCTCCGTGATGGACCTGCCGCGCCGGGCACCTGCCTTTCGCAACATGTAGACATATTTCGGGTCAACACTCAAGGTGAGTTTACTCTTGACCTTGGACCTTTCTTTCGTTGCCATAACACGAAGGTAATACGTGTCAGTGATATTGCCAACACGTGCCGCACGCAGTTCGCACGCCAAGCCTGTACTTTTGCAACCTTTCCCAGTATTCGCACCGGCAACCTACAACCATGGAACGCATCTATCTCGACAACGCCGCCACCACCCAACTCGACCCCGAGGTCATCGACGCCATGCTGCCTTACATGCGCGAGCACTACGGCAACCCAAGCGCCGTGCATGCCTTCGGACGCAAGGCGCGTGCGGGCATTGAGCAATCACGGCGCATGGTGGCCAAGCTCATCAACTGCGCGCCGGGCGAGATCGTCTTCACAAGCTGCGGCACCGAAGCCGACAACATGGCCTTGATGTGCAGCGTGCGAGACTTGGGCGTGAAGCACATCATCACCTCGCCGATCGAGCATCATGCCGTGGAACATGTGGCACTCGAACTGGAGCGCACCGGAGCAGCCAAGATCCACTGGCTGCGCCTGATGCCCGACGGAAAAGCGGACCTCGCGCATCTGGAAGAACTGCTGAAGACGCACAACAACGTCCTCGTTTCGCTGATGCACGCCAACAACGAACTGGGCACACGCAACGACCTCGTCGCCATCGGCAAACTCTGCCGCAAATACAACGCACTTTTCCACACGGATACCGTGCAGACCATGGGCCACTACCGCTTCGACCTGGAACAACTGCCCATCGACTTCCTCACGTGCAGCGCGCACAAGTTCCACGGGCCGAAAGGCGTGGGCTTCCTCTACATGCGCAACGGCTCAGTGTTGAAGCCGATGCTCGTTGGCGGCGCACAGGAGCGCAACATGCGTGCGGGCACGGAGAACATCATCGGCATCGTAGCGCTGGCCAAGGCGATGGAAGTGGCCTACCGTGACGTCGACGAGCATGTGAACCATGTGCAAAGCTTGAAAACCCGCATGATGAAGGCCATCAAAACAGCCCTTCCGGAGGCCAACTTCAACGGGGACATCAGCGCAGACAGCCTTTACACCGTGCTCAACATTCACTTTCCAGACGATGGAAAAGGCGAAATGCTGATCTACAACATGGACATCGAGGGCATCGCTTGCAGCGGCGGAAGCGCGTGTAGCAGTGGCAGCAACAAGGGCAGCCACGTCATCGAGGCGTTGTATCCCGGCCGCACCGGGGCGAACATCCGCTTTTCATTCAGCAAGTTCAACACCGAGGCTGAAGTGGACCGCGCGGTGGAAGTGCTGCAGCGGGTGATGGCGCCGGTGGTTGTTTGATTAACTGATGGACCGCCGAATCGAAAAGCGGTGATCAAAGTGCAACGCGTCCATCAGCGTCCATTTACGTCCATTACGTTTTTAGCACAAGGCGCACCGATGGAAGATGAGCCGCCGCGGTTGCTACAGATTATATCTTAAGCACTTTCGCGGCAACGAATTGTCTGATCGGGTTATCGAGCGAAGCCGAGATACTGATCCGCTCATTCGATCTTCAACCCATACTTCGCCAGCAGCGCCAAAGCACCTTCCACAGAAAACTTCGCGCCCTTCAGCTTATTCCGCTCCGGGTCTAAAGCCATGTTGAACGCCTTGCTGAAGTCCGCCTTCTGCAAGTGCGTGTTCACGAAAACGGCGCGCTCCAGATCGCATCGTTCAAAAACGGCGTTCTCCAAATGCGCGTTCTCAAAGTCCACGCTCTTCAAGGTACAGCGAATGAATTTCGTGCCGTTCATCTTCCGCTTGTGAAAAACCGCGTGGTCCATCATGCACTGCTCGAACTTTGGGCTGAAAAGCATCTCCTTGCACAAGCTGAAGTCCACACCCAACAGCTTGCATTCCTTGAAGGTCACGTCGCGCAGCAGTACTTCAGGCAGCTTCACCATCGAAAGATCACAGCCGGTAAACGTGCATTCCGCGAACTTGCTGTGCGAAAAATCGCTATGTGAAAGATCGCACTGCGTGAAGGTGCAGGCCTCAAATTCCCGGTCCGGAATGGACTGGTTGCTCCATTTTACCTTGGTGAAGGTCTTCTCGAAATGTGCTGTTGAATCCATTGCGGCAAAGGTGGGCCGGATCAACTGATGAAATCGCTCGAAGCAACCATCAGCTAATCAGCTAATCAATCCCATCAGCTAATCCACTTCCTATCTTTCCACCATGCGCATCAAACCGTTCCTCCTGGCACTCGCCATACCCGTGCTTCTCGCATCCTGCAACGTGGTGAAGATGGGCCTTCGCCACGATACCAAGGTGTTTCAGAAAAGTGGCCTGCAACCCTACACCTTCACCGACCAAGCCGGACCACACTACGTATGGAGCAGCACGGCCCCCGGAAGCGCCGATGATGGCCGCCCCAAGCTGATGCTCGTCCACGGCATCACCAGCCAAAGCCTGATGTGGGCCAAGAACGTGAAGAACCTTTCCAAGGATTACGACCTCATCATCCCGGACCTGATCAGCCACGGGAAAAGCACCACGCAATGGAGCGGCAACAGCGTGGATGCCCAAGTGGCGCACCTGCAATTGATCCTCGACAGCCTGGGCATTCAAAAACCCGTTGATCTGGTGGGCAACTCCTATGGCGGAGCAGTAGCGGCGAACTTCGCGGAGCAGCACCCAACCCATGTGAAAAAACTGGTGATCCAGGACGGCCCCGCCAGCGACTATACCGCCGCTATGGCTGACAGCGTGGCGCGTTCAGTAGGGGCGAAGGACATCGCGGATCTCTTCAACCCAAAAGACAAGGAAGAACAGAAGCGCTTGATGTCGCTTATCATGTACAAGCCCATCAAGGCACCTGGCTTCGCGTTCCGGCAGATCAATGACATGATGAAGGCCAAGGCTCCGCAGACCTCGGCATTGCTGCACG
>Ga0209480_10002626_pt1 | contig 12178 bp, 13 predicted proteins | sample JI61114C2DNA_FD_187501 | JGI IMG/M metagenome (GOLD analysis project Ga0209480, IMG submission 187501) | Wastewater effluent complex algal communities from Wisconsin, to seasonally profile nutrient transformation and Carbon sequestration -... | ecosystem: Engineered > WWTP > Effluent > Algae...
TACCGGTAATGTTGTTATCGAAATTAATCTGAGTTTTATCGGCAAAACTCTTAAATCCTTTAATATCCAAACTTCTCAGTCTCATCTGTGTAATTTATCAGTTCTATGGAAAATCCTGAACCCGCAAATATACACGAAATCGTTCAACAGCATTGGTTGCCAAAAGGTATAGTTATTGACATTTTTAAAGAAAATTTGGTTAAAAAAGTGGATAATATTTACCGGATTTACTTTGATAAAATCATGGAATTTAAAGTGACCATCCGTTGTTCGCAAATAATCTAAGTATTTGTGTTTATTGTTATGATAATGAATAGTTTATAGTTGGTTTTATTGCCAGTTCTGATAAAGCATACTATTACGATGAAGCATAAAAAAGCACTGCTTTTTTATTTAGCAGTGCCCAATTCAAAAACGTTTCCCTCAAAATTGCGACTAATCGTCGTTGTCACCCTCAGTAGTACCCTTTTCCTTACCAGAAGGAGAAATTGGTAAATTACCATTGAGCTCTGTATGTCTGATCTTTCCGCCCAAATAACCTGTTCTTGCCATAAGACCGAAGGAGGCAAAACTGGCAATCAATGTGATAATAGTTACAATCTGTGCCATCTTTCTGTTAATCTTTGAAAAAACCAAACTGGCTAAAGCAATAACAGCGGTAATTTCCATTACCCAGAATGCTAATTCGGCAGCTTCTTCATGTGGCTCAATAACTGTTTCTGATATGCCGCTGATATTCTCTACCGATTCTTCCGCGGGTTCTCCTGTTAAAAATACGGGAATGGCTATAATTGCCATGGTTATAATGGCAGCTAATGAAATTTTTTGCAGGCTGTCGTTTTTTCTCAGTATTCCATATAAAAGGAATAAGGAACCCATCAATGTTCCTATGATAGGAAAATGATTTAGAATTAAATGCAAATGTGTATAGTCCATGAATTTTGATTTAGTGAATGAAAAATTATCAACGCTTTAGTAGCGTTGTCGTAAATGATACTTTAAATAATCAGCAGTCTAGTTTTGGCGGCTGCCAGATATCAAAGGAGCGGGAAAAAATGGCTGAAGCACCGCATACCGTGAATGTTGGTGATTCTGTATTAAAGATAACAGCGCTTATTTTAGCTTCTGAAATTATAAAGGCGGAGATATGTGCCTGAAAACTTTCTAAAGATTTAAATGGTAATTGTGTATCTGTTTTTTTATCATGTGCTGAATCGCTTCTCTGCTCGGTAATATAATGTTTGGTAATAAAACTGATGAAATCATCTTTTGGGTGGTTTGCAATATGTTCAAAGTAATGATGAATAAGGAGAGGTGTTTTTATTATTTCTTTTAATCCACTGGTTTCCAGTAGAAATAAGGTGATAAATAATATAACAGTTGTTTTTTTCATCTTGTTTCAACAAATGATAAGCTAAAATTAGATGAAATATGATTTTAAAAGTATGATAAATATCATACAGGTGGTTTGTAATTCTTAAAGATTGTTAATAGAAGCCGGTATATAAAGAAGTCTATTTTAAATCGACGAACCGAATGACTGCCTCCGCCATTTTATTATAGTAGATCAAATCGGCTTTCTTGCTTTTAGAGGAATAAATGAGGTGTTCCAGGCCTGTCCAGAGGAAAAACCATCCCGCTGGTTCAAACAGAATCAGTAGTGTATGAATATAGAATTTCTGTGGTTTCAGGAAGGATATATAACTTGCTCCCAGCATCAGGAGTGTGCCTGCAATGATGAAATACAATCCGCGAATATTTTTTTGTTTGGTAATTTCTTTAATCTGATGATAACTGTTTATGAAGTATAAATGCAGGCGTTTGATAATGACTTTTTCGTCGTCTGTATTTCGCTGATTTTCAGGAATGGATAATTTCAAGTGGATTTTATTACGGCTTTTTTCGTCACATACTTTTCGTACTTCAGTCAGGAAATCGTCAGAAACGGTTCTTTCAGAAAGGGGACGTGAATCAAAATCAGAGAAGATATCGTTGTACGAATCCAGCCATATACTTATTTCAAAGATATCAGGAATATCTTCGCTGTTTTTAATGCCGGTATCTCCCAGTGAGTTCATTTCATTAATTTAAATGAACAAAATTAAAAATAAATGTGACCGCGAAGGGACTCGAACCCCTAACCCTCAGAGCCGAAATCTGATATTCTATCCAATTGAACTACGCAGCCATGAAAAAGTAGTAAGTAAAAAGTAATAAGTAAATCACCAAATACTAACTGCAAAAGTAATCGATTTTTCTATAAAAAAAACAATTCTCCTTATCTTGAGTAAGAATTAAGTCGTAAGTCGTAAATTGTAATCCGATTGTTGAAATGAAAAAAATATCATTATGGAAGGACGAAAAGTTTCAGAAACACTAAACATACATACCGAACTTATAATGCCCGGACATACCAATCCGATTGGCAACCTGATGGGTGGCCATTTGCTGAGTTGGATGGACGTTTGTGCCGGAATTTCTGCGATTAAACACAGCGGCGGAATTTCCGTAACAGCCAGTTTGGATAATGTATCGTTTAATTTGCCTATTAAAATGGGTGATATTGTGATTCTAAAATCATTTGTAACACGCGCTTTTAATACTTCCATGGAAGTAATTTGTGAAGTATTTATCAAAAATATAAAAACGCAGGAAGAGGTGAAATCGCATGAAGCATTTTTCTCTTTTGTGGGTTTGGATTTCAGAAATACCACACCGATTAAAGTATTGCCTGTTATTCCCGAAACCGATCGCGAAAAAGAATTATACGAAGATGCACTGCATCGCCGGGAACTTCGCTTAATCAATGCTGGAAAAATGAATGCGAAAGATTCAGTGTACCTGAAAAAAGAGTTTTTTAATGATAATGACGACGGCGTAAAGGTATTACCTTAAATCCCTAAAGGGACTTATTAATAGGTAATCTGCATATGTTGCTTTTGCCGGAATTCTTTTCGTAAAAACACAATTCCCATTTCAAAAATATCGATGGTGCAGGTTACTTTTTCATGGTTTTTGATGTATTCCCATGCTTCCTGCATTTCCTCACTCCAGTGAATATCATCAAACAACAAAACTGTATCGTTGTGGCAGAAAGGCAGAACAGTATTGAAATAGTTGATAGTCGGTACTTCACGGTGGTTTCCGTCAATAAAAATCAAATCAAATTTCTGACGTTCATCGCAGATTTTCTTTAGTTCATTATCAAAGTTCCCAACGACTAGTTCTATATTTTTAAGATGTAGTTTTTTGAAATTTTCAGCAGCAACTGCAGCAATGGATTCACTGCCTTCAATTGTAATTACTCGTGTGTTGGGGTGCGCAGATGCCAGGTAAGCGGTGGTAATGCCTAAGGAGGTGCCTAGTTCTAAAATAGAGTTTGCTCTTAAATGACGAATCATCATAAACAACAAGTGTCCGTATTTTTCATTTTTCACACTTTTCCGAACAATCCTGCTTATTTTTCTTTTTTGTGTTTTAAAAGCTCTGGAACCTGCACCTAAATCTACCACATCAATTACCGTATCGTTGTCTTTTAAGTCATCACGGACACGCTCTATGCGTTCAAAATCCTCATATAACAACTGTTTTTCAAAAACCTCGGTGACTAGCCTGTAGATATACGGGGAGTGTATTTTGTATTTATTAAACGATGTAATCCAGTAATAAATATATTCTTCTATTTGAAAAAAATTCAGCATCTGTCCAAAAATACATATTCTAATTAAAAAAAAGCAATATCATTATCCACGATTATTGAAAATGGAAATTTAAGACGATTTATAGTTAACGGATTATTAGTTGCTATAGTAGTCAAAAATGTTATTGTTTGAGTACCGGAATCGTATTTTTATTTTTTGTATCTGAAATGGAGATGTAATACATCCCGTTTGCATATTGACTGATATTGATATCTGTTATCAGATTCGAATTTTCCGCTATTTCCCGCTGTTCCATCAATTGTCCGAGTGCATCGTAAATTTGAATCAGACTGTTGCCAACCGGATTGTTTATTAAAATTGAGATATTATCAGTGGCTGGATTTGGATATACATTTGCCTGGTATTTTTCAGTTTTGTTAATAATTTTTACAATATCCGAGTAATGATAGCCGCCGTCTAAATCAACCTGTTTTAATCTGTAAAAATTAATGCCTTGCGGAACATCGTAATGCATAAAATTATAATTACGCACCTGATTTGAATTTCCGGCAGCTTTTACTCTGTACAATTCGCTGAACTGTTCAGCATCCTGACTGTATCCTAAAATAAAATAATCGGAATTAAATTCTGAAGCAGTTGACCAATAGAGATTGTTTGTGAAATCTGCTACTTTGTTACCATTGAAATTTAATAATTCTACCGGCAATGCACATTGATTCACGGTGTAGAAAAACTGCTGACTTCCGCCATCGCATCCGTTTTTTGTCGGTGTGACAGTTATTACAGCAGTTTGTGAGATTAAGCCACCGTTTTCTCCCTGAAATACAGGGATACTTCCAATGCCACTTGCTCCGAGACCAATTAAAATATTATTATTTGTCCAGTTATAGTTGACAGAAGACAAATTGCTGCTAAAGTAAACAGGTAGTGTATTGTCTCCTAAGCACAATATTTGATCAGAAACAGCGGACATAACAGGTATAGGTTTTACAGTTATGGGGAAAGCGTTGGTTGCAGTGTTGCCGCCTACCAGACATGTAGTGGTATTGTCTACAGTGAGTACGACTTCAAAGATATCGCCATTATTGATTGCAGCAGTAGAATACGAATCTATGGTGTCGTTACTTAATATATTACTGTTTTTGTACCACTGATAGGATATACCGTAAGTTGGCAAACTAGCATCCGGATTTGCTGTAAGTAGAATATTAGATCCTTCACAAATACTGTTGCTGGTATTGGATGAAATAGACACCGCTGCCGTTGCGGAAATAATTTCTTTTAAGAACATACTGTCTTTGGAGATACATCCGTTATTACTTACGGTCACAATATATTTTCCGGTAGAGTCGGAAGAGATAATTGGTGTAGTGGCTCCTGTATTCCATATATAAGCAGTTGCCGGTGAGGCAGTGGCATCGAGTGATACAGTTGTTCCGGCACAGACAGTTGTATCGGATAGATTGTTTATCACAGGAAATTTTGTAACCGTAATTTTCTTTTCAGTAGTGTCTGCTACTCCACACAAATATTTTAATAATTGCACATGATAGGTGCCGCTTCCAGAAAAAAGATGCCTTGGATTAATTAATGTCGAAGTATTATTTATTCCTGAACCTGCATCACTGAAATTCCATCGAATGGAGTCGGATGAACTGGTGGTTCCTTTAAATATAATGGAATCACCCAAACAGAATAGAACAGTGTCTCCTGTTGCCAGATTTGCAGCAGAAATACTTGCATTATAAAAATAGGAGGAAATGAAAGGCGGCAAACCACTGGAGGAAGCTCTTATACCTAAACTAACAGCATTGTTTGTAAAAGTGGCTGTAGCCAGTCTTGGATTGTTTATGGTATGTAAATGTTTGCCGTAATTGTAAAAATAATTATCGATATTCGTGCCGCTTCTAACCCATTTAGAACAATAAATCTTGCCGTCAGGAGCTAGCTGTAATGCGCCCACCAGTTCATTTGGTACCAGCTGGAATAAGTACTTTGAAGTCATTACATTGGCTGCACTCAAATCGAAACGCCATATTCTTGTTTCAATAGGATAGGAGTCGGAGGAGTCTGGTCTGTAGGTAGTGAAATCCTCAGTAACATATAAATACTCATTGCAATTAGAAAACTCAACACCATACGGACCTTCTGAATACGAATTAAAATTAATACTGGCGGAGTCAGAATTGCTTACAACACCGGTAGATGTATTGAAATCCGAAAGCACTACTTGTTTTGTTTCTCTGTAATGGCAGGCTGCAATCTTCTGACCGTTTGGCGATATTTTCATGTATCCGGCAGCTCCGTCTCCGAAATGAGGATACCCGGTTGAAGCGACTACCACAGGACCGGTATTACTGATAACAGGTGTGGTATTTACTCCGGATGCTGTTATATGATAGGCTATATAGCTGTTATTGTTGACTCCATGTGATACCACCCAGTAGTCAGTTCCATTGGCATCTCTAACAGCAGTTAATCCTTCAGTAGTGGGTTTGGTGAGTAGTACATTTTTTCTTGCCAGCACCACAGCACCACGTCCGCTGTCTGCAGTCATGTCAATTTCAGTATACATGAGTCCGTTAGAAGCACCATCTGCATCACCAAATGTGGTAGCCATGCCTGCTTGCATATCAACGGTGAATATGTAATAAGTTGTTGAATTTCCCGGTTTAGGAATAATAATACCGGATTGTGTGCTGGATGGATCACCTTTTAACAAAGGCGCCGTAGAGTTCAGCATCTGAACATGATTCTTATTCCATACTTTTCTGCCATCTGTATAAAATAAGAGATTTCCGTTTGCATCGCTGATGGAAGAGCAACCTTCTAATGTATATAGCTGGCCATTTGTAACATTTACAGCCGAACCTGAATTGAACGTTATACCTGCTCCCTGACCAAAAAACCAATTGTTGGCTTCTTTTTGAGCCTTACAATTGAAATGAAGGAATAAATAAAACAATAAAATGTATAAACGCCCCATATCCACCCACTTAAATGGATATTAAATATACACAATAAAATAACAGAATGGGAGAAAAAATTATAAAATTATTGCTTAAGTATCTGATTATTAGTTATAAATGTTTTAATTCTATTTTGTCAAATCATTTTTATTTTTAAACCTGGTTCTCTTGTAATTGTTTTGTATTATGTATTTTTATACAAATATACCAATGAAAATACCCGAAATAGCATCCCTGCCTGTAATTGGAAATGCACCGGAAATTTCAAAAGATATCATCTCTTTTTGGTCGAAAAATTTTGCAAAAAATGGCAGCACATTTATGTTCAGACTTCCGCCAAACAGGAAGGTGCTTACCACCAGTGATGCGGAAGTAGTACGTACTGTACTGGTCTCCAATCACAAGAATTACAGAAAAGATTACGGTGCTAATAAACTAAAAATGGCATTGGGCAACGGATTGCTTACCAATGAGGGGGATTCGTGGTTTAAACAACGAAGACTTGCACAACCAGCCTTTTATAAAAACAGGCTGGAAGGTTTCTTTGAAACCATGAACCGCATTTCGATTGAACATATTCAGGAATGGAAACATAAAAATGTAACAGCTGTTCAGATTGATTCCGAGATGATGCTGCTTACGTCTAAAATTGTAGTAGAAACCTTGTTGGGCAGCGATGTGGCTGTCAAACTCAATCAGATACAAAGTTATATTTATCGCTTACAGGATTATCTGGTAAAATGTATACGCAATCCGATTTATGAAATCTGGTCAAAATACAACGGAGATAAAGCAAGATTTGATAAAACGATACGGCAGTTCGACACAATTTTATATCAGGTGATTAATGATAAAAAGAAGCAGGCACTTGGTAATGATTTATTGAGCATGCTGATGGAAGCCCGTGATGTCGATACCAATGAAGGGATGGACGATAAGCAGCTACGCGATGAGCTACTGACGATTTATGTAGCAGGCCACGAAACATCCGGCTATGCATTGGCCTGGACCATGTATAATTTATGCAGCCATAAAGATGCTTATCAGAAAGCAAAAGCAGAAGTGTTGAGCGTAATGAAGGAGGGTGTGCTGACGATAGATTCTTACAAAGAACTTACTTATCTTAAAGCTGTAATTGACGAAACATTGCGTTTGTATCCAACAGCCTATATTGTTGGCAGAGAAAGCAAAGAAGACGATGTCGTTAATGGCTTGGAGATACCTAAAGCTACCGTAATATTGATAAGTATGTACCATTTGCACCGCAATCCGAAATACTGCCAGCAGCCGGATGAGTTTATACCGGAACGATTTGAAGGAAAAAATAATCCCTTAAATAACAGTGAGGCATATTATCCGTTTGGAGGTGGACCAAGAATGTGTATCGGTTTTTATTTTGCGACTATGGAAATTACCATTGTGTTGGCTCAGCTCTTGTACCATTTTGATTTTGAACTGGATACTGCACACAAAGTGGAATTTGAACCTTTAGTTACATTGAAACCTAAGAACGGAATTAAATTACACGTAAAGGAAAATCTTTAGTCTACCACTCTGTTTAATTTAAAGTCGATTACTTCTAGCGGTTTTTTACCGCTATAATTTGGATTGGTAAATTCGGAATAGTAAATGGAATAACATAAACCTCGTAAGCCGATATTCAGTTGTCTTAAGGTAGAAGGGATGATTCCGTCGCTTGGATTGCTTTGAGAGTTTGTCGCAGCACTAATGATCCAATTTAAAATGCCATTGGGTAAAAAAGAAAAGATAGCCAGCACCAAATTCAGGGAAGAAAAATCATCCGGTGGAACATTGGCTACTAAATTGTTTAAATAGGCTGTGCCTGCTGCGTCTGAAAATGATGGGAAATCCCCGTTTTTCGGGCAATATATATTACCGACTTTTAATAGTCCTTTGGTTGCTCTTGTAGAAAAAAAGTTTGCCATATTTATACTTTTAATTTTTCCTGAATAAATTCGTCAATATATGCTGCAATTTCTTCGCCCGCATCTTCCTGTAAAAAATGCCCGGCGTTTTCTATCGTAATGCGTTTTTGCTGATGTGCTGCCGGCATGATCTTATAAAAGAAATGTACCATCTTTCCCAAAATCTCATCTTTATCTGAAAATAAAACAATCGCCGGTTTTTTCCATTCGGATAAAACACCTGCTGCTCTGTTCATTTGCAGTACTCCGTCCGCCTTTTTATCATTAGGCGCCAGGGAAGGAAATATCCTTGCGCCGGCTTTGTATTTTTTTTCAGGGAAAGGAGCATTGTATGCTGCCACCACTTCGTCACTCACCGGTCTTGCACAGGCTTTTCGTACAATGCCACCCACCGGTAAATCTGGATGATACCTGGCAAATGCCTGCCAGGCTTTAAAGGACAAAGGTAGTTTTCTGCCGTCTGCCAGCGCCGTATTTAGAATCACTACCCGTTTAAACAAATCCGGAAATTCACCCAATACACCGAGGCCAATCAATCCACCCCAATCCTGCACTACCAGCGTAATGTCTTTTAGTTGTAATTTATCAATCAGATTTTTTACAGAGTTGTAATGAAATGTATAGGTGTAATCTTTCATGTACAGCAATTTTTCCGATTTGCCGAAACCAATTAAATCCGGTGCAATGAAACGATATTTCGGAGAAAGAACAGGGATAAATTTTCTGTATAAATAACTCCAGGTAGGTTCGCCATGTAAGGCTAAAATAACTTCTCCGTTTTTATCACCTTCATCAATGTAATGCATCTTCAATCCGTTGTAATCAACATAATTGGCTTGGTATGGGAAATCTTTGATTCCATCAAAACAGGCTTCCGGTGTCAGAATTGATTTCATTATTTCAGTAATTGTGTCGCTAAGCGGTGTCCTAATGATTTAATCGTTAATCCGGGATTGATGCCCGGTGCATTCGGATAAATACTGGAATCAGCAATGTACAGTGTTTTTTCACCGTGCACCTGAAACTCAGGATTTACTACTGATTTGGATGCGTCTGTTCCTATGACACAACCACCCATTAAATGCAATCCAAAATAAAAATTGGATTTGTAAATTTCATTTGCTCCGGCAGCCATCATAATATTTTCAATCGCCTGCAATCCTTTATCCCGTCTTGTTTTATCCTGATCGGTGAGTGGTTTTACAATCGTTAGTTTACCTTTGTTGTCGCATTGAATTTCTCCGATATTTTCATCGCGCACCGCAACTTCAATACATTGCATGTAGCGATATTTTTTCATGTACTCCTGATGTTTTGCGCCCGTTACATTCATCAGCATTCCGATAGAAATGGGTGATGCAAAAACATTTTCCAGTTTGAATCCCTGAGCCCTGAAAGAAGGGTCTTTTGATGCCACCGACTGGAACATGCCTTTGTGTGCATCCACCGGTTCATTTTGAAAACCGAGCCACATGAATTGCGGATGCGATGCAAAATTTTTACCTAATGCCGGCAGTTTAGATTTAAAACCGGACATGGTCATCATTCTGGTTGTACCAAAAGCACCACCGGCAAGTATTACTTTCTTGCCTTCGAAACTTACTTGTTTGCCATTTTGCAAACCGTGTATCTTACACGTATTGCTATTCGGTTCTACCTTATGTATTTCTGTTTCCGCAACAATTTCCAATCCTTCTTTTTCCGCTTTCTGAATAAAAGCCACCAGAGAACTTTGTTTGGAATCTCTGAAACATCCACCTAAACAACCTACACAGTCATTGCCTTTTTCCGCACCACAGTTGCTTTGCCCTCTGCGCAGAAACCCCCATTTATATCCCAGTTGATCACAGGCATCTGCAAATAAAATACCATTGCGTCTCATTTCTTCTCTCTGGAAGGTATGCAGCACCATGTCGTTTTCTACCTGAGTGTAGTGTTTGTCCATTTCCTGATTATTGAACCATTCCACACCGCTTTCTGCTCTCCAGTCATTAAAGGCGATATCATCAAACCTATCCATTAAACACTGATATACAATAGATGAACCACCAACCATTCTTGTGCGGAGGAAGCCCATTTTTCCGTCTTTTCCAAATTCAATACCACCGCCCCAGTAAAGGTGTGCAGAGGTTTCTGCTTCGGTCTTAGGGAAGGTGTCTTTTCGATAGAATTTTCCTGCCTCTATCAATAAAACTTTTGCACCGGATTTGTTGAGATAGTAGGAGAGTGAACCGCCACCAGAACCAGAACCAGAACCAACAACAATAAAATCGTATATCATAGTAGTAAATTAAAATTTTACGGGTAACTAAAAACAGTTACAATATAGTAATTAATTACATCAGATGAGATGAAGGAAAGGTAAAATTTATAAAATTATATCAGATACTTTTTTCAAGTTGCAGATTATGCAGGGTAATGGTTTTCGGCAGCGTAACTGCATTGTATTGAAAGATTAAGATGGAATCCGTTTTCAACAGTTTTCCTTCCCTTGCATACGTTGTAAAATCAAAACTTATCGGAAGCATGATAAATCGGTACTTGTCTGAATCCAAAGACAAGTGACGGATAATTTGTTTCTTTTCTTCAGAACTGATTTCCTGAATGAATAATTGCTGTGGTTTTATTTTATACTGCCGGTAATAATCAATCGCAATAAGTTCGTGCAGGATATTGTCATCCGGAAAATTCAGCTGTGCATATTGATAAACGATTTCATACACATCTTTCAGGGTGTACTGATGAACGTCTCTAATGCCTGTAAAATAAGTGCCAAGACCCAGTAAGAAATCAAAGATGCTATAGTGTTGTGTAACGTATTTCAGCGCATGGATACATCTTTTTTTGTTCCAGTAGATTTCCAACGCGTGTTCCAGCAATACTATCTTTTGAAGTTCCTGCCTGCTCAGGTAATTGCTCTCTATGATTTGATAAGGTGGATTTTTATCAAATAAAAAACCATGCTGCTGATGCTTATCGCGTACCGGGGTGCCTTTCAGGAATTTCAGAAATCCCAGCTGCAATTCAGGAGCAAAGAGTTTGAAGACCTCTTCAAAAGAATAACGTATATCTTCAAAATAATCCAGTGCCAAACCAACAATCAAATCGAGATGCATTTCAATCTTATGTTCAAGGGCCTGGATGATTTTCTTAGTCTTATCAAAGTTCTGTTTTCTGCTTACTTCCAGATTCGCTTGCTGATTGACTGTTTGTATGCCTATCTCAAAACGGAAGAGTCCGGCAGGTACTTTTTCTTCAATAAAACGAATGATATCAGAATGTATAATGTCTGCTGTTATCTCAAACTGAAATACATTTTCTGGACGATGATGGTCGAGAATAAACTGAAAGATGTCAATGGTGAAATCTTTCTTGATATTAAAAGTTCTGTCGAGAAATTTTATGACTTTGCCATGTTGTATCATAAACAACAGGGTACGTTTGATGCTTTCATCGGGCAGATAGCGCACTTTGTTGTCTAAACTGGCCAGGCAAAACTCGCATTTATACGGACATCCTCTGGAGGTTTCAATGTACAGAATTTTAGTGCGAAGGCTTTCAATATTATCCGAACTATAAGGCATGATGTCTGCAAATTTTT
>Ga0209480_10002627_pt1 | contig 12176 bp, 9 predicted proteins | sample JI61114C2DNA_FD_187501 | JGI IMG/M metagenome (GOLD analysis project Ga0209480, IMG submission 187501) | Wastewater effluent complex algal communities from Wisconsin, to seasonally profile nutrient transformation and Carbon sequestration -... | ecosystem: Engineered > WWTP > Effluent > Algae...
TAATTATTGGTGCTAGTTTACTCGCTGTTCCAGTTCTAATGGCATTCCAAAACTGGGATGACCACGATCGCTCCAATAAATATACAGCAACAGCATTGGCAAAATCATATTTAGAATCTTGTGATCCGAATGCTATTTTATTTACTATTGGCGATAATGACACCTTCCCGCTTTGGTACGCTCAAGAAATTGAACACGTCCGTACCGATGTTAAGATTGTAAATACAAGTCTTTTTATGACGGATTGGTATATCGATCAAATGAAAAGCAAATCATACGAATCGAATCCGTTGCCTATTTCGTTTACTCATGATGAATATGTGGGTGATAAACTAGATTACACAGCTCATATTCCAAAAGTGGAAAGCCGTTGGGAAATCAAAGATTTTATCAATTTTATTAAAAACCCAAAGTCAACCGTCGAAATGCAAAATGGACAAACCATTCATTTCTATCCAACCAATAAAATCAGAATTCCTGTTGATAAAAACGATATTATAAAAAATAAAGTTGTGGCTGCTAAATACAATGATTCTATTGTTTCCTATATTGACATCGAAATCAAAGGAAACGCATTGTACAAAAACAGATTGATGATGCTTGACCTTGTAGCCAACAACAATTGGAAAAGACCTATTTATTTCAGTCCAGGCGCATTCGAAGACGATGATTATTTGTGGATGAAAAGCTACCTTCAACTGGAAGGAATGATTTACAAATTGGTTCCAATAAAAACCAAAGTGGACAAAGACACCAACCCAATGGATATGGGCGGACTTGATACCGACAAAATGTATTCTATAGTAATGAAATGGGATTGGGGAAACAGCCGTGGGGATATTTATCACGATCCCGAAACTAGAAAAAACAGTATTTCATATCGCTCAGTACTATCCAGATTAATGGATAAACTGATTGCCGAGGGGAAATTGGATAAGGCAAAAAAAGTAATTGAATTGTCATTGACAGAAATGCCAGTAGAGAAATTTGGCTATTACTCGATGGTAGAACCTTTTGCAAGAGGCTATTATGAAGTAGGCGAAAAGGAAAAAGCACAGCAACTTCTTGAAAAATTAATAGGCAAATACAAAGAGAACCTAAATTATTACGGCACTCTGAGTCAAGCCGATCAAGTTAGCTTAGCCATTGATATTATAACTGATATTGAGCGTTACAGAAGTTTACTAACTGTAATGAAAGAAAGTGGTGATGTACAATTTTATAATAAAAGCAGACCTGCATTCAATACTTATATCAAAATGTTTGAACGTTTTGAACGCGAAAGAGAGTGATTTTATTAAAAATTGCAAGCCATTTATCAAATAAACAATCATTTGAAAAAAATAATTCTTTTAGTATCCTTATTTTTTGCAATGCTTTCTTTTGGTCAAACATCTGAAAGTATTGCAGAAACTATAAAAAAACGTCAGGATAGTATAATTGAAGAATCTTTGAATTGTGCTACAAAACACAATTATACCATTCAAATGAAAGAATGGCAAGAATGTTTAGACACTGGGCTAAAAAAAGACAGTACAATAGCATATCTATGGCAACAAAAGGCTATGCCCTACTTCAAAGCCAGAAAATATGAAATTGGAATGAATTATCTGGACAAAGCAGTGAAATATGACAAAAAAGAATGGCTTCCCTACAGAGCTTTTATGAAGTGTATTTTTGTAAAAACATACAAAGATGCCATAGTAGATTTTGAAGAGTGTATAAAACTTTATGGTAATGGATATAGAATGGATCATACTTATAATTTCTATGTTGGCTTATGTTATTTACAACTAAATGAATATGCAAAAGCCGAAAAACTCTTTAAAGATTATATTGATGACATCTTCAAAAATAGACAAGGATTAGAACATCCAACGGCTTACTTTTATTACGGAATTTCAAAATATGAACTAAACCAATTTGAAGAAGCCATTGTCATTTTTGACAAAGCTTTAAAAATATATCCTACGCTTTCAGATGCCAAATATTACAAGGCTATTTGCTTACTTAAATTAGGCAAAAAAGAAGAAGCCAACACATTACTTTTAGAAGCAAAGAAAGAACCTAAAGACGGCTATTTTATCAATGAGGACAATGCCATTTATGAAACATATCCTTATCAAGTGCGATGGAAATAGTATGATTTTTTGATAAAATAATTCCTGTTGAATAATGAATTTCTATTGGATAAAAACAAACCGTTTTATTAAAAAAATATTCTCAAATTATATTTGGGATATTCCCAACTCTGAAAACAAAATCTACCTTACTTTCGACGATGGTCCAACCCCCGAAATCACCCAATGGGTTCTTGAAGAGTTAGAAAAATACAATGCCAAAGCTACTTTTTTTTGCATTGGCAATAACATCGAAAAACATCCTGAAATTTTCGAAAAAGTAATTGCCAAAGGACATTCAATAGGAAATCATACTTTCAATCACTTAAATGGTTGGAAAACTCAAACCGAAGAATATTTAGAGGATTCTCGACGTTGTGAAACTGAAATATGTACTCTGAAACCTGAAATCTGTAATCTGTTCCGACCGCCTTATGGCAAAATCAGAGCCTCACAAGCTAAAAAGCTGCGACAACTAGGATACAAAATAATTATGTGGGATGTTTTGAGTGCCGATTATGATGCTACTATTTCTAAAGAAAAATGTTTGGAAAACGCAACAAAAAAAGTTACCTCAGGAAGTATAATCGTTTTTCACGACAGCGTAAAAGCCTTTCCGCATTTGGAATATACTTTACCAAAAGCACTAAAAATTTTTAAAGAAAAAGGGTTTGTCTTTGAAAAGCTTGGCTAAAGATATTCTTGAACCAAGTTAATTATTGAATTGGCATCTAATTCTCCAGATTGCCTCCAAATCATTTGACCTCCTTTGTAAATCATCAAAGTGGGAAGTCCCTTGATGCGCAATGCTTCGGCTAGTTCTTGATTTTTATCGACATCAATTTTAATAACTTTCGCTTTATCGCCCAAAGCCGCCGCAACATCCCTTATTACTGGATGCATTGATACGGATGATTCATTCCAATCTGTGTAAAAGTCAATTAACACAGGGACTTGAGTGCTTATAAGTTCTCCAAATTTTGACATAAAACCAATGAATTTAATTTTCTAAATCTATTGAAAAGAGATATTATTTTACAAATGTAGCATTTTAAACGAATTATGCTACATTCTTGCCTTTTTTTAGTTGGATTACGGTAATTTCTGGCATAATCCCTACTCTTCCAGGGTAAGCGTGAAAACCAAATCCTCTATTTACATAAACGTATCTTCCCATGTTTTCATACAAACCAGCCCATTGCTTATAAAGATATTGAATGGGACTCCACTTGATTATTCCGGGAATTTCAATACCAAATTGCATTCCGTGAGTATGACCCGAAAGTGTTAAATGAAAATTTTTCGGATGTTTGTTGATTTCAGCATCCCAATGACTTGGATCATGACTCATCAAAATTTTAAAATCTTCTTTATTTAAATTCTGAGAAGCTTTATTCAAATCGCCTACTTTCTTAAATTGAACACCCCAATTTTCAACACCAACTATAGCAATTTCGTCATTTCCTTTTTTAATTTTAGTGTTTTCATTCAACATCAATTTGAAATCAATTTGACCGTATAAATTTTTTATGTTTTGAAAATTTTCTTCTTTGGCTGCTTCTGTTGGCCAAGGAATATATTCTCCATAATCATGATTTCCTAAAACAGCATATTTACCGTATTTGTGTTCCTTGATTCTTTTGAAAGTATCTATCCAAGGGTTCATTTCCTTAGCGTGTGTGTTGACAATATCGCCAGTAAACAAAATCAAATCCGAATTTTGTTCGTTGACCAAATCAATAGCGTAATTAATTTTATCTGGATTATCAAAACTTCCACTGTGGACATCGGAGATATGAGTTATCGTAAAACCGTCGAAAGTATCTGGTAAATCAGGAAAAAAAATAGCTTGTTTAATCACTTTGTAATTATACTTCCCTTTTGTAACGCCATATATTAAGGACAAAAAAGGAACAGCAGCCAGTCCTAATCCTATTTGACTAACAAACTTTCTCCTTGAGGCAAGAAAATCTGCACTGTCGTTAAATTTTGCAAAATGATTTATAGACCCAAAACCAATTCGATAAATATCTTCACCAAACAGTACCAAAGTCAAAATAATTTTAGGCAAATAAACCATAAGAAGTAAACCCATGGTTTGCATGGTTTGGCTTGTTTGCCCAATCTTGCGATCAAATTGTGTGAAAGAATAAACAATAAAGGCTAAAACGAGCGCACTTATTATTTGATAGGAAATTAAAATTGGCCTTGCCTTTACAACAGTTCTTAATGCTTGATAAGCATAGAGTTCTATAACGAAAAGCACCAAACATAATATTAATATGCGTAAAAACATTAGTATGTATTTTTTGTGCAAAATAACAATTAAATTAAGTTAAAAAGATTTTTGTTAATTGAAATTTAACTAAAATCAAGCCAAAATATTTTCGAATTGATTTTTTATAAAAAGCTTAACAAACCCTCTTTCGAACTGTCATTTCCGAAAAGCAAAAGAAAGACTCTATAAAGTTCAACATAAACATCACAAAAAGTTTCAAACTTTCGTTACTTTTACGCTCAATAATTTATTTACTATGTCACAAAAACGCCTTTTCCTGCTCGACGCTTACGCACTAATCTTTCGTGGTTATTTTGCTTTTATAAAAAATCCAAGAATCAACTCCAAGGGAATGGATACATCGGCTATTATGGGATTTATGAATGCCTTGATGGATGTTATCAAACGCGAAAAACCCGATCATTTAGCAGTTGCTTTCGATAAAGGTGGCAGCGATTACCGCTATGAAATGTATCAAGAATACAAAGCCCATCGTGACGAAACTCCCGAAGCCATAAAAATTGCTGTTCCGTATATTCAGGAATTATTAAAGGCAATGCATATTCCTATTATTGAAGTGCCCGGTTTTGAAGCCGACGATTTAATTGGAACTTTGGCCAAACAAGCCGAAAAGGAAGACTTTAAAGTTTTTATGGTTACACCTGATAAGGATTTTGCACAATTGGTTTCTGAAAATATTTTTATGTACAAACCAGCTCGAATGGGCAATGACATCGAAATATGGGGAATCCCTGAAGTTTTGGCTCGATTCGAAATTGACCGACCAGAGCAAGTAATTGATTTCTTGGGAATGATGGGCGATGCCGCCGATAATATCCCTGGATTACCAGGCGTTGGCGAAAAAACAGCTAAGAAATTCTTGAAAGAATACGGCTCAATGGAAAATCTATTAGCTAATACACACCAATTGAAAGGTGCAATTAAAGACAAAATTGAAGCCAATGCTGAATTGGGTTTATTGTCCAAAAAACTAGCCGCAATTCTATTGGATTGTCCTGTGACTTTCAATGCCGAAGATTACGAATTATCAAAACCTGATGTTGAAAAAACAGACGAATTATTCCAAGAATTGGAATTTCGCCAAATGAAAGCACAGTTTGATAAATATTTTGGCACCGGAAAAGAATACGACGAAATTGACACCAATGGAAATGGAACTCACAGCGAGATACCAGAACCAACGAAAAAAGCTCCCGCCAAAAAATCCAACGAAGATCAATTTGACTTGTTTGGATTTTCGGATGAAGAAAGTGGTGAAGTAAAATCGAGTTCACATTATGCAACATTAGAAAATACGGAACATTTTTACCAAACTATCCAAGGAGATTTTGCGGTGAAATTGCTTTTGCAAAACTTAATGAACCAAACTTCGGTTTGTTTTGACACTGAAACTACGGGAATTGACGCCTTGAATGCCGAATTGGTTGGAATGTCATTTTCTTTCGAAAAAGGAAAAGCTTTCTATGTTCCATTTCCTGAAAACAGAGAAGAAGCACAAATTTTGGTGGACAAATTCAAGCCTTTTTTCGAAAATGAAAGCATCGAAAAAATTGGTCAAAACATCAAATACGATTTGAAAATCTTGTCTCATTACGGCGTTCAAATCAAGGGAAAATTATTCGACACGATGATTGCACATTATTTGATTAATCCTGATATGCGTCATAATATGGATGTTTTAAGTGAAACTTATTTGAAATATTCGCCTAAATCTATTGAAGATTTGATTGGCAAAAAAGGGAAAAATCAATTGTCAATGCGAGACGTAGCTTTGGAAGAAATCAAAGAATACGCTGCCGAGGATGCCGACATCACCTATCAATTGAAACAAAATTTCAGCCCGATTCTCGACAAAGCCGAAACTAAAAAACTATTCGACGAAATCGAAATTCCGTTGATTCCTGTTTTGGCCGCAATGGAATTGGAAGGAATTAATCTTGATGTTCCTTTTCTAAAGGAAATGTCGGTTGAAATGGCAAAAGAAAGCTCCGCATTAGAACAAAAAATCTATGAAACGGCTGGCGAAAAATTCAATTTGGCTTCACCAAAACAGCTTGGCGACATTTTATTTGACAAATTAAAAATTGGCGGAGCGAAACAAAAGAAAACCAAAACTGGTCAATATGCCACTGGTGAAGAGATTTTATCTTACCTAGCGAATGACAACGAAATTGTTCGCGACATTCTAGAATGGCGTCAAATGGTGAAATTGCAAAGCACCTATATTGATGCATTACCCAACCAAGTTGACTCTAAAACAGGTCGCGTTCATACTGATTATATGCAAACCGTTGCCGCAACGGGTCGTTTGAGTTCGAATAATCCGAATTTGCAAAATATTCCAATCCGTACCGAAAGAGGACGATTAATCAGAAAAGCATTTATTGCCCGTGACGAAAATTACACCTTGGTTTCTGCGGATTATTCACAAATAGAATTACGGATTATCGCTGCTTTGTCTGGCGAAGAAAATATGATAAAAGCCTTTCAAAACAACGAAGACATTCATAGAAGTACGGCTGCAAAAGTATTCAATGTTCCTTTAGAAGAGGTGACCAAAGAACAACGAAGCAATGCCAAAACCGTGAATTTTGGAATTATTTATGGCGTTTCGGCTTTTGGGTTAAGCAACCAAACCTCTCTTTCACGAAAAGAAAGTGCCGAGTTGATTGATGCCTATTATGCGACTTATCCAAAACTGAAATCCTATATGTCAAACCAAGTGGATTTTGCCCGAGAACACGGTTATGTGCAAACGGTTTTGGGAAGAAGACGTTATTTGAAAGATATTAATTCCGCCAATATGATGGTGAAAAGTGGTGCAGAACGAAATGCAGTAAACGCTCCCATTCAAGGTTCTGCCGCTGATATTATCAAAATTGCTATGATTAATATCCACAAGAAATTAACTTCCGAAAACTGGAAATCGAAAATGTTGTTGCAAGTTCACGATGAGCTTGTCTTTGACGTTCACAACTCCGAATTAGAGAAAATCCAACCGATGATTAAACACGAAATGGAAAATGCCTTCAAAATGGACGTTCCGTTGGAGGTAGAAATTGGAATGGGTAGAAATTGGTTGGAAGCACATTGATTTAGTTGGCAGTGGTCAGTTTTTAGTATCCAGAAGCAAAAAACTGAGTAATAATTTAAAGAAACCAACATAATTAAAAACGCTTCCGGCATAATAAATACTAACGATAAATTAAAAACAACCAAAATATTTTGGAATAAAAAAAGACAAATGGCGTTAATTTCACTGTCCGAAAAATCAATAAAAACTATTAAATCGATTACCAATAGCACTTATTTGGATATTATTGGTTTAATCATTGTTGTTACCGCTTCTTTTGTTTTAGAATATCATAAAACGGTTTTCGATTTTACATTTCAGCATCAGAAATACGTTTTTTATTTGGGTTATCTTTCTATTTTGAATACTGGATTTTCGATGATGGGCAATCGATTGGTTACCAAGAAAAATAATATTGGCAATTTCATTACCACGTGCAATACTTTTCTAAGCGGTTCTATCGATTATTTACTTGGAAATGCTGGAGCAATTCTTACTTATCCTGTGTCATTTATTGGAAATTATCTCGTTTTCAAAGCTTGGAAGAAAAGCAAAATACTGCGTTCTATTGATTTTATATTTTACAGAAATATCATTTTAGGCTTTCTCTTTTCTTTTGTCTTAAATTATATTGCCTTTAAATATTTATCTGAAAAACCTATTGATTGGAAGTTGTTTTTTGCCATCACCATTCCGGCAGGAATCACTTTTGGAGGAACATTCAACACCGCGAGAATGTATCCTGACAACTGGTTTATGTGGCAATTTTACAATTTAACAAAAGCCATTCAGAATCTAATGCTAATGAATATTGCGAATGTTGCCAAATATACTTTCTATTTCTTCAACGCCATTCTAGGATATATTACTTGGAGAGACGACAAGAAAAAAGGAAGTATTTAGTGATTTCATCAAAATACTTTACACAAGAAAGCCAATTTCATTTTGATAATGAAATTGGCTTTCTTATTTGAAATAAATTAAATTTAGGACTTAATCTAACTTATCTATATTTAAATCTTCGTGTTTTTCGTGCTTGATTATTTTGGCATTTACCATAAAATATACATATTCTGCAATGTTAGAACAATGATCAGAAATACGCTCCAAATGCTTTAATGCAATAACCAAATTAGTTCCTGAAACAACCACTTTCGAATGAGATTTCATTTCTTCGATAATGTGTTCGATTATCGCATCTCCTTTGGATTTGATGTTTTTATTCAAAGTCAAAATTTCTGAAATTGTTTTTTCGTCCAATGTTTGCAGACACTCATTGGTTTTTGAGGTAATTAACTCTACTTCTTTGGCCAAATCACCTATTTCAAATTTCGAAATTAAGTCGTGCTTTTCTTTGATACTCTTTGATCTTTTTATAACACTCACGGCCAAATCGCCAATTCTTTCAATCTCGTTGCTTATTTGAAGTGATGCCATAATAAAACGCAAATCAGAAGCTACCGGCTGTTGCAAAGCAAAAATACTTTGACAAATTTCGTCGATTTTGACGTCTAATTTATCAATTTTTATTTCTGTTTTCTTGACTTCTTTGCCTTCAATAGGTTCAAAAAGCAGTGCTTTAACCGATTCGCCAACTTGGCTTACGGCCAAAGTGCCTATTTTTTTTATTACTTCTTTTAGTTTTTCTAATTCCATTTCAAAATGTGTCATCTTACAATTTTTAGTTTAAAAAGGTCAATCGGTCAACAAGTTAATTGGCTAAACAATTAATTGATTAACCAATTTAAACCATTATCCAAATCTACCTGTGATATAATCCTCGGTTTGTTTCTTTTCTGGTTTGGTAAATATAGCATTTGTTTTTCCCATTTCAATCAATTCACCCATATAAAAAAATGCGGTGTGATCGCTTGTCCTTGCTGCTTGTTGCATATTATGGGTCACAATAATAATGGTATATTGTTCTTTCAATTCGTGAACCAATTCTTCGATTTTTGAAGTTGAAATAGGATCCAAGGCACTTGCTGGTTCATCCATCAAAATAATGTCTGGGCTTACCGCCAATGTTCGAGCAATACACAAACGTTGTTGTTGTCCTCCCGATAATCCCAAGGCAGAATCGTCTAATCTGTCTTTGAATTCGTCCCAAATCGCAGCTTGACGCAAAGAAGTTTCTACGATTTCGTCTAATTGAGTTTTGTCCTTCAATCCGTTAATTCTTGGACCGTAAGCCACATTTTCATAAATAGATTTCGGAAAGGGATTGGACTTTTGAAACACCATTCCGATTTTTTTTCGAATATTAACCACATCCACGTTTTTGTCATAGATATCAACTCCTTCAACCAACATTTCTCCCGTGATTTTCACACTCGGAATCAAATCATTCATTCGGTTAATACATCTCAAAAAAGTAGATTTCCCACAACCCGATGGCCCGATTAAAGCCGTTACTTTATTGGCTGGAATTTGCATCGTAATATTATTTAATGCTTTTTTCTCGCCGTAGTATAATGACAAATCGTTAACCTGTATTTTTATATCTCTCATTTTATTTTTGTTATATCTAAAATAATATAGTTTTGCTCTATGAAATTATTTTGCTTTTCGTCTAATTCTAGATCGAATAACAACCGCCACTAAATTTAAGGATAAAGTTAGAATTAATAATACCAAAGTAGTTGCAAACTGGATGGGCATTGTTTTCTCCACATCCGAAGATTGGGTTGACATAATGTAAACGTGGTATCCCAAATTCATAAATTGGTCGCTCAAAGAACCCGGCAAAGTCGCCAAATAATAAGCTGCTCCGGTAAATAATATCGGTGCAACTTCACCAGCACCTCTACTCACAGCAAGAATTGTCCCTGTCATAATACCAGAAATAGAACCCGGAAAAACTACTTTTTTTATCGTTTGCCATTTGGTGGCTCCCAATGCCAAACTGGCTTCTCTTAATTCTCTTGGAATGGTTTTCAAGGCTTCTTCTACCGAAACGATAATCACGGGAAGCGTCAACAATGCCATTGTTAAACTCGCCCAAAGTATATTGGGTTGTCCCCAATGCAATTCGCCTCCGTTGAAAGCGGTATCCATTCCTGTTCCCACGAATTGGATGAAAAAACCCAATCCAAAAAGTCCAAAAATAATCGAAGGAACAACTGCCAAGGTTCGAATAGAAAATCGTACTGCTGCCGCAAATTTTGATTTTTCGTGCGCATATTCGGTTAAATAAATCGCTGTAATTGTCCCGAATGGAACTGCTGCAATCGACATCACGATAACTAGAATAAAAGTTCCTATCAAGGCCGGAAATATTCCACCTTTGGTCATTCCGTCGGTTGGAAAAGAGCTGATGAATTCCCAAGAAAATTTATCACGTCCTTGGTAAATGATGATTCCCAAGATGACAAACAAGATAGCAATAATCAAAATAACTGCAATTTGAGTAATTCCCACAACTGCCGTTTCTTTGATATCTTTTCCTTTGCCACTAGTCTTTGCAAACGGATTTACCGATATAGTATTTGTATTTTCCATATCTATTTACCTTGGAATTTTTTGATTAATTTTCCTTTGACATAAAATTCTGCTACTGCATTTAATATGAAAGAGAAAATGAAAAGTAACGATCCAATAAAAAACAAAACGCTGTAATGAGTTTCTCCAAAAACAGTTTCTGCCATTTCAGAACCAATAGTTGCTGCAAAAGTCCGCACGCTTTCAAAAGGATTTGCCGACAATAATGCCGCGTTTCCTGTTGCCATAAGTGCAATCATTGTTTCGCCAAAAACACGACCAACACCCAAAAGCAAGGCTGCAAAAATACCTGGAGTTGCCGCTGGCAAAATCACAGAAAAAGCAGTTTGTGCTTTGCTGGCTCCCAATGCCAAACTGGCTTCGGTATAAGTTTTAGGAACTGCCGAAAGTGCATCTTCTGAAATCGTGTAAATAATAGGAATTGCTGCCAATGCCATTGCGACACCGCCAATAAAAGCATTCAATCGTGAATCATAACCAAAAATATCTTGAAAAAAAGTAGCCAAAACCATCATTGCAAAAAATCCGATAACTACTGATGGAAAAGCCGCCAACATTTCGATTATTGGTTTTATAATTTCTTTTCTTCTATTGGAAGCAAAACAAGAAGTGTAAACCGCTGCCAAGATAGCCAAAGGTCCAGCAATCAGCATTGCAATTATAGTTACTTTCAAAGTTCCAATAAGCAAAGCTATCAATCCAAAACGGGGATTATCAGAAACTGGAACCCATTCGGTGGAGAAAAAAGTGCTCCAAGTTTTATCGGCCCCTTCTTTGTTTCCGGTGACTTTATCGTCAATGGCAACTACTTCTTCCGAAGCAGAATCAGGATTTAAATCCTCGGTTACCGTTCCGTAAGTTTCTGGTTCTGTAGTTTCTTCAACCACTGGATTCAAATCCTCGGTTGTGGTTCCGTAACTTTCAGGCTCTAGACTTTCGGCTGGAGCACCATAAGTTTCGGGTTCACTTTCTTCTGTAGAAGTTTCTGCTCCATACGTTTCAACTTCGGCTCCTGTTGTGGTTTGTATTTCGGTTTTTGCTTTCGCTTTATCACCAAAACTAAATAATGGCAATGATTCTTTGAAAACAAAAATAAATATCAGGAAAATAATGGCAATCGAGAGAAAAGCTACCGAAGAAATAATCTTTTCGGCCAGAAATTCAGAAAGTCTGAATTGTTTTT
>Ga0209480_10002628_pt1 | contig 12175 bp, 7 predicted proteins | sample JI61114C2DNA_FD_187501 | JGI IMG/M metagenome (GOLD analysis project Ga0209480, IMG submission 187501) | Wastewater effluent complex algal communities from Wisconsin, to seasonally profile nutrient transformation and Carbon sequestration -... | ecosystem: Engineered > WWTP > Effluent > Algae...
CCGGTGCCCAAAAACGAAGTAGTCGAATTGTTCTTGCAGAAGCACTTCCCGGGAATGCTGCGCAAGCCATTCCTTTTCTGCACCGAGGTATTTCTTGTCGTTCTCGTAGTTCTTGTTCCGGCTGCGCCCGCTCCAGAAATTCGCGATGCCCAAACCCAAATTGGGATGCAAACGCGCAAAGCACCATTGCATGAGCGGGTTGCGGAACACGCGCTTGATCATTTTGTAACCGCGATCACCCGGGCCCAGCCCATCGCCGTGGCCAATGTAAAAACGCTTGCCATTCCACTCCCGTGTGATCGGTTCGCGGTGCAGCACCACGCCCGTTTCCTTGGGCAGGTAATCGAACATCCACATGTCGTGGTTGCCGATATGAACATGCACGGGGATGCCGCTGTCCGTTAGTTCCGCCAAAGTGCCCAGCAAGCGCACAAAGCCGCGCGGCACTACTTCCTTGTACTCAAACCACATGTCGAAAATGTCGCCGAGGATGTGGATCTCCGTCGCATCCTTGGCCGCAAGACGCAGGAAATGCACGATGCGTTTCTCGCGTTCCAGACTGCGCGCATGGTCCGGCACCCCGAGGTGGAAATCGGAGAGGAAGTAGATTTTTTGGGAGGCCGTCATGTTGGAACCGCGGAGCACGCGGAGAGCGCAAAGAAATGCAGGATACCGCGTTTCATTCGTTTGGACTGTGGAAAAGCTTCTTGCGCGGTGCGGATTCGGTGTTTTTGGGACGGCCCGGAGTGATTTCATTGATCGGATTACATTTGAAGAAAGTCACCACCATGAAACAGCTTTTCCCACTCGTATTGATTGCTTCGTTGATCGGAAACTCACTTCAAGCGCAACCCGGACCGATTTATCCTTCAGACCTGATGTACGCAGTGCGAGTTTGTTCGGATACAAGCTTCATTGGTTTGGATTCAACCGATTTCGGGCAAGTGGAGGACCTTAATAGTGGTAACCGTGGGTGTATGTCGTCGGGAGAGGTCCAACCCACTTGGACTACTTTTCATATTGCGGTCGAAGGTCAAGTTGGATTTACAATAGCACCGGTTCCTGGGGCCTTCATCGACATTGATTTCGCTGTTTGGGGTCCTTTTGACACAATTCCACAACTCTTGGAGACGGTGCCGGTCCGTTGCAGTTATGCCGCACCAGGTCCAGGCGCCTACATCACAGGATTGAATTCGACTAGCTCTGATGAGTCGGAAGGGGCTGGTGGAGATGGTTGGGTCCAAGATTTAGACGTTTTGCCCGGCGAATACTACGTCTTGCTAATGAGGAATTATTCCTTTCTTATGGACTCGTTCCAATTGAGTTGGCAGTTTGAGGGTGGGGCAGCATTGGAGTGTTTGGCCGCACCAGTGACGGATCTGACCGCTTCTTCTTCCCTCATACATGTAGGCGATACGGTGTCGTTCACCGACCTTTCCACCAACTCACCCTATGCGTGGTGGTGGCAATTCGATGGCGGCATTCCGGCCAGCAGCACTGTTCAGAACCCGGAAGGGGTAACCTATGCGGAGCCGGGCTGTTACGATGTAACGCTCACCGCGTACAATTCAGCTGGGGAAAACAGCACAACACATGTTTGTGAAGTGCAAGTGGAATCCAGTACGGGACTCGATGCGCTGGGTGCAGAGCATTTCAAAGTGATCCGGAACAGTGGCGGGTTGGTCATTCATTCCGCATCAAGCACACCTTACGACCTTCGTCTTTTGGATGCGGCGGGTCGCACTGTTGAACAATTGCGGACACAAGGTGTGCACACCTTGAGTGTCTACGGAATGCCCCGTGGTAGCTATATTTTAGTGCTGGAAGACGGATCGGTGCGCAAAGTCCATCGGGTTGCGATCGTGGATTGAAGACCCGGTGCCAAGCTGGTCGCGAAAGAGATCCGCGAAGTTGCCGGAACACGGGGCTTCCAAGGGCATTGGTCAGGACTTGGCATTCTCTTAGCCCTTGCGGCCAAAATTCAATGCGGCAACTTGCGCAACACTTGCGCGGGGTCCAACTTTTCCAGTACCAGCACAATGCGGATCCGGTCCGTGAAGTTGAAGCCGCGCAGATCTTGTTCTTTCTGGATGTCTTTGGAGAATGCCAACGGGACCCACACTTCCGCGATGTCGCGCCACACGCGGATGCCGATACCGGCCTCCCAATTGCCGCTCCAATTCGTTGTTTTTCCTTCTTGCGTAATGGTGGTGACGGGTGCTGCGCCGTAACTGGCGAAAGCAGCGAGCGGCAGCGCGAAGGGAAAGTCCACTTCCATATTCAGCGCTGCGATATACGTATCAGAAGTGCCGATGGCGGTAGGTGTTTTGAACCCACCTTGATCTTTGTTGAACTGAATGGCCGTGTTCTCTCCAACGTATTGTCGGTCCGTGTAGAGGTGGTCGTAGAGCAGGTCGCTGCTGCCCCAATACATGCGCCAGCCCATTTCGGGGCGCATCAGTGCGCGGTCCTTGCTCAGGAACATTCCAGTGAACAAGCGGAAGGAGACGCGGTGTTTGTTGGCATCGTAGATGGCGCTCCAGTTCGCGGTGAGCGAGATCCTGCTGAAGACATCGCTGTTGAGTGAGGTTAACGTGATATCGTACGGGTTGAAACCGTTCGCGCGGGAGAGGTTCGCGCTCACTTCGTGATAAATCGAGCGGCTTGTACTGTTGATGGGCAGCTCGTTATCCGGGGTTCGCAGGGTGCCTTCGGCATGGTCCCATAAGATCACGCTGCGGTAGCGCAAGTAGGCTTCCGGTCCGGTGGGCTTCAGCTTGGGGTCGAACTGGATACTTGGCACCAAGCGTTGGTACCATTGCTCCACATCGCTGACTCCATAAAGTGATGCGGCGAACCCGGAAATTCCTGCGTGGATGTTGCGAAGCCAGGAAGTTCTTACCCTGTCATCGTTCCACATCAACCGGCCACCGCCGGCCAGTCTTCCACTTGCGAAACCATACATGGGAAGCAGTGCCCATTCAAATCGCTGCGAAGGATAAACCGTGTTGTAAAACGCTAATCCGGCCATGAGACCATCGTGGGTGTTATAGCCTATAGCCGGTGTCCAAAAAATACTCTGACGGTCATTGCGTTCCAGGCCGCCAAGGAACTTGAACTCGGGCAAGTGTATACGTTTCAGCAGTCCGAAGGAGCGCACCTCGTTGTTGCGGCGGTCAATGTCCATGGTGCGTGCTTCTGCATCAATGCGCACGCGGTCCGCATCTGGCCATGGAAGCTCGATCTTGTTTTTCCCTTCAGCACCAAGCACCCATGTTGAACCCAGGCTGTCCGCGCCGTTCCAAGCAGTTACCGGAAAAGGGAAACCATTGGTCGCGGTGGAGCGGTAAGTCAACAAATCGTCTTTCAAACGCAACGCCTTCACATCCACTTTGTCCGAAGTTTGAAGCAATTGGTTGAAGCACCAATCGAGTTTTTCACCGCTGGCCTTTTCGTAGATTGCTTGCACGTCCGCTGGCTGCGGATGTTTTAAGGCCCACGCATCAAAGTAGGCGTGTGTGCAGGTGTCAAAGCGCTCCGGTCCTAAGGCGTGGTACAAGTGGTCGAACACAAGCGCGGTCTTGGTATACACGGTGGTCCCATAGTCCGTTTCGGTAAACGCGGCGGAAGTTGTTTCCGGCGGTTGGTCCCAGTTGCGGCGTGCGTTAAGGCGGTAGTCTTGCTCGTTGTGAGTGCGAAAATCCGACTTGCGGTTCAGCACCACGCTGCTGAATTCAAGACCGGTGTAGTAGCGGGATTTCCTACCGGGGTAACGCTCTTCGATGTAGCGTTGCTCAAAGAAACTGTTTATGCCTTCGTCCATCCAAGGTTGGTCGCGCTCGTTGCTGCCCAGCATACCGTAGAACCAATTGTGGCCGACTTCATGCGCGATCACTTCATCCAGGTCAACGCGCGAACCTTCATTGCCGATAATGGTGATCATGGGATACTCCATGCCACCGCCCGCTGCGATGGTCCCGTCCACTGCGGTGCAGCTCGCATAGGGGTAGTCGCCCACCCATTGGCTGTACAGGCGCACGCTTTCGTTCACGTAGGTGATGGCATCGGACCACAGCCCTGCGTTGCGCGGGGTGAAGAGCGTCCACGTCGTAACGCTGCGGCCGGAGCGCGGCAACGACACTTCCCCTTTTCGCACTTGGTAACGCTTGTCCGCGAACCACGCGAAGTCATGCACCTGGTCTTGCGTAAAGCGGATGGTCTTCATCTGTTTCGACGACGGCGGAAACGGGTCGCTCAGGCTTTCACTGATCACGAAGGAAGGCGGAAGCGCAGCAAGCGAGTCCATGAAAGCATCTTCCGCCGGGTTGCCCACGCGTTCACCGGTGGCGGCCAAAACATAATTCGCAGGCAGCGTGATCGTAACGTCGAAGGAACCGAACTCGGAGTAAAATTCGCCCTGGTCTAAGTAGGGAATTGCGTGCCAACCGGTGTTGTCGAAAACCGCCGGTTTCGGGAACCACTGTGTGATGTAATAAGCTTGTCCCGTGTGGCCCAAACGCGAAAATTCAGCATCTGGAATTTTTACATGGAACGGCGTTGAAATCGTGATCTTTTCTCCATGCGTCAATGGCTTGGCCAACGCCACCCAACCTAAGTCGGGATTGTCCGCGTCCAACCCCCATGCGAGTTTTACGCCATTGCTGCGGAAGTCGAGGCTATCGATGTAGCCGCGCTCATTGGCTTTGGCGAAGTGCAGGTCGAAATCGCCTTGGTCATCTTTCTGGTGGCAAAGCGCGGTGTTGCGGTCGCGGTACGCGTTGGGCCACAGGTGCAGGCGCAACGTGTCCAGCGTTTGTGGCGCGTTGTTGGTATAGTCGAATTCCTCGTGGGCGAAGAGTTCGTTCGAGGCATCATCCAGCCGTACCGAAATGCGGTAGTCCACTTGTTGTTGGAAGTACGGTTGCGCTACCGCTGACAGCGGTGTGGCGGCTACGGCGCAAATCAACCAACGGGCCGCCGCGTGCATCGTCTATTTCAGCACTTCGGCGAGTTTGGCTTCCAGCGCCGGGCCGCGTAAATTCTTCGCGATCACTTTGCCTTCGCGATCCAATAGTACCGTATACGGAATGCTGGAAACCCCGTAGAGCTGCGCAGCGGCATTGTTCCAAAAAGCGAGGTCGCTCACGTGTTTCCACGGAAGTCCGTCCTGCGCGATCGCGCCCGTCCATGCGTCCTTGTCACGGTCGAGGCTCACGCCGATAATCTCGAATCCCTTGTTATGGAAACGGTCATACACGCGTTTTACATTCGGATTCTCCATGCGGCAGGGGCGGCACCAACTGGCCCAAAAGTCGATGAGCACCACCTTGCCCCTCAGGCTGCTCAGCTTGATCGGCTTGCCATCCGGGGAGTTTTGGGAAAAGTCCGGCGCCACGCTTCCGATAGGGAGAAGGTTGTCCAGCTGGGCCTGTTGTTCCTCTTGCAGCTTGGCGCCTTGGGCTTGTTGTTCTGCGCGGCCCACCTGCTCGTTGAAGCTGGCGTAGTAGGCGCTGTTCGGCATCACGTTGCGCAAGGCTTCGCGGGCTTGGGAGAACAGCGGCATTTCAGTGCGGATGTCGAGCCGGTTGAGCGCCGCCAGCACGGCAGGCGATGCAATATGGTCCTGCACGAAACCTTTGGTGTGATCATTGAAACCCATGGAGATGGCATTGAGTTGCGCCATGGCGGCGGTATCCTGGGGATTGGCGTTCAAGCGTTCGACAAACGCATTGCGTTGGCGGTCAAACGCGCGGGAATGGGTAAAATAGCCCTGCAACAGCGCGGTGTTCACGGAGCCTTCCAAACTGGTTGGAATGGAAATCGAATCGGCCTTCGCGGCCACGGAAAGACTTTCCGTGCTGTCGAGCAGCAATACCATCAAGTCCTTTCCGCCACTGATCGTCAGGGCGTAGAAATCCATCGGCAAGGCGGGCAGTTGCATGGAGCCTTTTCCGTTGGCATCCAGCACCACGCTATCAATGGCGGCAGGCGCGTTGTTGGTGAAGCGGTTGAAGTAGAGCGTTTTTCCGGCACCGTCAGCGATCGTCGCCGAAAGCGCTCCACCCATATTGCGCTGTTGTTGTCCGTTGCCAGTGGCGGAGCAACCAAGCGCCGCGGCGGTTATAATGATGAAGAGGGTTTTGGTCCACATGGTGTTCAAGCGTCGAGCATTCGTTTTACGGTTTCATTGGCGCTGCGCGGATCCGCTTTGCCCTTTGTGGCCTTCATAACCTCGCCCATGAACAGGCCGAGGAGCGCTTTGTTACCCGCGCGGTAGGCTTCTACTTTATCCGGGAAGCGGGCCATAGCGGCGCGCACGGCTTCTTCGATCACATCGGCACCGGCATCGGAAAGCAAGCCGTTGGCCTGTGCCAATTCTTCGGCGGTTCCAGCCTTTTCCAGCATCATCGGAAAGAGTTTCTGCGAGGCCAATGAATGGCTGATCTTGCCTCCTTCGATCAACGTGACAAGTCCGGCAATGCGTTCCGCGGAGATCGGCAGTTCCGCGATCGAAAGTCCCTTTTCGTTCACCCAGGAACGGACGTCGCCCATAACCCAGTTGGCGGCTTGCTTGTACGGTTTTGCGGCAGCATGTCCAGCCAAGTGGCTGGTTACATCTTCGTAGTAGAGCGCCGTGGCTTTGTCGTCAGTTAGGATTTCGGCGTCATAGCTGCTGAGCCCGAATTCCTTGGTGTACTTCGCACGCAGTTCGCGTGGCAAAGGCGGCATGGTTTTCCGTACCGCTTCCTTCTTCGCCTCGCTCACAGTCAATGGCTGAATGTCCGGCTCAGGAAAGTAGCGGTAGTCGTGGGCCATCTCCTTGCTTCGCAAAGAAGTGGTGATGCCTTTGGCGGCGTCGAAGTTGCGCGTCTCCATGCTGATCGTTCCGCCTGCATCCAACACTTCCGACTGCCGCTGTGCCTCAAATTCAATGGCGCGCTGCACGTTTTTGAAGCTGTTCATGTTCTTCACCTCTGTGCGCGTTCCGAATTCCGTGGCACCCTTTGGCCGAATGCTGATGTTGGCATCGCAACGCAGGCTGCCTTCCTCCATGTTGCCATCACAGATGTCGAGATAGCGCACGAGGCGGCGTACTTCTACCAAGTAATCGTAGGCTTCCTGGGAGGAGCGCATCACTGGCTCGCTCACGATCTCCACGAGCGGCACACCGGCGCGGTTCAGGTCGATCAAGGTGTTGAAGGGATCCACGTCGTGGATGCTCTTGCCGGCATCTTCCTCCATGTGGATGCGTGTGAGTTCAATGGCCTTCTCGCCACCATCAGCCATGTTGATGGTGATGGTGCCGCCAGTGCAAATAGGTGTGTTGTCCTGCGTGATCTGGTAGCCCTTGGGCAGGTCGGGATAGAAGTAATTTTTGCGGGCGTAGTGCATGCGCGGCGCGATGGTGCTTCCGCAGGCTAGGCCCAGCTTGATCGCATGGTCGATCACCAACTTGTTCGGCACGGGAAGTGTGCCGGGCAGCCCGAGCGTCACAGGTCCTGCAAGTGTGTTGGGCCGATCACCGTAAGCATTCGGATCACTTGAATAGGCTTTGCTATTTGTGAGCAGCTGCGCATGGACTTCAAGGCCCACCACCAGTTCCCACTTTTCGCTCCAATGCGGTGCGTTTGCCATGCTTTTCTTCGCGTCTGAATTCATCGTCCACCGGCACTTTTCAATCCGGCATCAGGTCCACAAAGGTGCGACAGGTTCGGTGATTTTGCCGGTCCACGTCAAGTACGGCCAAGGCCACCTCGAATCCTTTTCGGATCCACGTAGATCATAAACACCTGCATCGTCTGCGTCCCGGTGACCAATCACTTTCCTCTGTGTTCCCCGTGTTTTCCGTGGTGAAACCCTGCAACTCTTTACCTCAGCTCCCTGCGACCATTTCCCGCATGATCAGCGTCAAGCTCGGCTCGGCCTTTTCGGCAACACGCTGCACCATTTCGTGGGTTGTTTTTTCAATTCGGCCTTCAACGCCCATGTCGGTGATCACGCTTACGGCGAAGCAGGGCAGGCCCATCTGGCGCGCGGCTATCACTTCTGGAACGGTGCTCATGCCAACGGCATCACCACCGATTACACGCACATACTTGTATTCCGCCGGAGTTTCCAGCGTTGGGCCGGTCAAACCGACATAGGTGCCAACGCGCACGTTGATGTTGTTCGCTTTCGCGATGCCCTGCGCGCGTGCGATCATGGCATGGTCGTACGGCTCGCTCATGTCCGGGAAACGCGGCCCGAATTCTTCAATGTTAGCACCGATCAATGGGTTCGGGAAAAGGCAGATGTGGTCGTTCAAGATCATCAGGTCGCCGGTCTCGAAGCCCGGATTAACGCCGCCGCAGGCGTTGCTCACGAAAAGGCGTTTGATACCGATCAGTTTCATCATCCTCACGGGCAGGATCACCTCTGGCATGGTCCAGCCTTCGTAGTAGTGAAAGCGGCCTTGCATGGCCACCACGGGCTTTCCGCCAAGTAGACCGAAGAGCAGTTTGCCAGGATGGCCTTGCACAGTGCTCACTGGGAATTCCGGAATGTCTTTGTAGGCGATGCTGTGTTTCACATCAATCTCCTTGCCCAAGCCGCTGAGGCCAGTGCCGAGAATGATGCCCGTTTCGGGGATAAAGCCGCCGGTGGCCTTTTTCAAGTGTTCAGCGATGCGTTGGATGCGTTGTAACATGGGATCGGATCAATGCCTCAAAGGCGTGTGGTTCGTTGAGTATTACGGCGCGAATGCCGATCACAGCGATGGGAAGGTCCTCAAGCGGCCCGGAAATGAGCGCGTTGCTCAAGCGGGCTGCGTCCTTTTCCGTGGTGATCAGCGTTTTTTCGTGTGGGGCGAAGCTACTGAAAAGCCGGGCTATCTTACCCTGGTCCACAGCAGAGAAGAGATGGTGGTCCCCAAATGCCAAGTGCTCTACTGTTCCAAAGAGTTCGCGCAAATGGGCTTCAAGGGGTTTGCCATCCGCGATCCCGGTAAAAAGCAGGGCAGCCGTGCCGGGCCCTGTAGCTATTTCCATCGTGCTATCGATCAAGGAGCGCGGTTTGTCATATTCCAGCCCACTGAAAAAGAGCTGTTGTTCATCGCGCAACCCCAGATCCTTCCGCCAGCGGAACTGGTCGTCGGGTGTTGGCAAGGCCGGGCATTTCGTAACGATCACTGCATTTGCCTGCCGTGCGCGGCGCGGCAGATCGCGCAAATTTCCTGCGGGCAGCATGTGGTCTTTGTTCCATGGCCGTTGCCAAGTGGTGAGCACGATATTCAGCCCGGCCTTGAGCGCCCGGTGTTGGAGGGCATCATCGAGCACCACGGCCTGCACATCGGGCACGCATTGCATGATCTCCTTCAAGCCGGCCACGCGGTCGGCGCCAACGAACACGCGCACGCCGCTGAACTTGCGTTTCAGCATCAACGGTTCATCGCCCACGGCGCGGGCATCGTCCATGCGTTCCACTTCGGCGAAGCTAGTGCCCGCCCTGCCATATCCGCGACTAAGTGTTGCCAACGACATCGGTGGCACGTCCGTTCGTTGGTCCAATAGCGAACGCAGCACCAATTCCACGTGCGGGGTTTTGCCGGTGCCGCCCAAGGCGATGTTACCAATTACGATGGTAGGCACTTCCGTCACGCTGGACTTCAGCACCCCGGCATCGAACAGGCCGTGGCGCAAGCGCAAAGCCAACGCGTAGAGCCAAGAGAAGGGGAGGAGCAGGATCCGCAAGGCGGCCATTGCGGCCAAAGATGGGCATGGACGCGGGAAGTGGTTCGCTCACGAATGACGCGGTCACGCGTGGAGATGGGCCGACATGGTTGTAGGTGTTGTAGAATTCGCCACGGCATGGTGTAAAATACGCCACGTCGTGGCTAATATTACAAAATTACCATTCCCACAATGCGCTCATGGGAACAGCATGCAGGTCTTTGCTGAAGGGCGTTACAGCAGGTCCGGAGTGCAGCACGATGCCACGCACCCAGTTCTTTCCGGCGGCCTCACGCAGTTCCAACAATCCGTTGAAATCGCTCCGGTCAATGCTCGCGGAAGACTTCACTTCAATGCCGATGATACGACCGCGCGCATCCTCCAGCACAACGTCTACTTCCTTGCCGGTGTCCATACGGAAGTGGAAGAGGTCCACCGGGTTCTTGGCCCAAGTGGCGAGCTTTCGCACCTCGTTCACAACGAACGTTTCCAGCAGGTGCCCCCACATGGGGTTCTTCACCAGTTCCCCCGGCGAGTAGATGCCGCAGAGCCAAGTAGCGAAGCCACAGTCCGCCAAGTGTACCTTAGGTGCTTTCACGAGCCGCTTGGCCCGCTTATTAGACCAAGGAAGCAGGGGTGTAAAGAGAAAGGTGGTCCCCAGCAAGGCCATGTAGCGGCGCAAAGTGGTGTGCGGCAGTTCCGTGTCCCGCGCCACATGTGCGATGTTCAGCAGGCCGCTGCTCCGGAGCGCAAGCTGGGTCAACAGCTTGGGCAACGCGGTGAGGTCGGCGATGTTGATGATGTCGCGCACGTCCTTTTGCAGGTTGGTGGTGATGTAGGCCTTGTACCAGGCGGCGCGCCGCGCGGGATCTTTCCGGGTGCGCACTTCGGGGTAGCCACCCGCGAACACGCGCCGGGCAATGGCAGCGCGGTCCGCAGTGCCGGTGTAAGTCAACGGCAGGCGCGCTTTGAACAAGGCGTCGATAAAGGTGCTGCGCCTGCCCGCGAGTTCGTCTTGCGCGAAAGGGTACAGCGTGATGATCTCCATGCGGCCGGCGAGCGAATCGCCCATGCGCGGCAGTGCGAGCACGTTGGCGCTTCCGGTAAGCAGGAAGCGCCCCGGCCTGCGGTCACGGTCCACCGAGGCTTTTATGGCGCGGAAGATGTTGGGAGCGTTCTGCACTTCGTCCACAACGGCGAAGTCGCCCAAGGAGGCCACGAAGCCGGCGGGGTCGTTCAATGCGGCATCGAGCGCGGCGTGGTCGTCCAATGTGATGTACGTGGCCTTGCGTTTACGTGCGAGCTCACGCACCATGGTGGTTTTGCCGGTTTGCCGTGCGCCGTTCACCAGTATTACGGGGGTGTCTTTGATGGCAGCCGTAACGGCCGAGGTGATGTTCCGCTCTTTCATTTCCAAGGCCAAAGGTAGGTCATTCACTTGTAGAATTCGCCACGCAGTGGTGTAAAATACGCCACGGCGTGGCGAATTCTACAAACATTACGGTTCTAGATCAAGTGCATCAATATGGCCTGAATACATTGGTAACATTGAATAAAGCGAATTTCGGACATGAGATTACGGGGCGCTTAGATGTGACATTTCTGGCCGCTTAAGGGATTTGGCTGGTCGGATTTTGATTCATCACATTGCTTCGGAGTTGATGGTATTCAGTCTCCATTACGTATGCGCTGCGGAATCATCCTTACTGGTGTTGTCGATCGGGCGCAGCCCCCATCCGTGGTGTGAATGACTTCCTCGGTCAATCCCCCTCTCACCGCAAGTCGGTACCTTTCCGGCTTTCCAAAACAGCATGCGCATCAAGGAAGTGGTAAAAGCATTGGAAGTATGGGTACCACCCGTGCTGCAAGAAGAGTACGACAATTGCGGCCTGCAAACCGGCAATCCGGAGGCCGAAGTGACGGAGGCGCTCCTAACACTGGATTGCACGGAAGAAGTGGTCGCTGAGGCCGTCCAGAACAAATGCGGGCTCATCATCGCGCACCATCCGGTGATCTTCAAGGGCATCAGATCTTTGACCGGTCGCAACGATGTGGAACGCACGCTGCTGGCCGCGATCCGCGCCAACGTGGCCATCTATGCCATCCACACGAATTTGGACAACGTCATCGACGGTGTGAACGGCGAGATCGCGGCTCGCCTTGGCCTAAAGCCGCTGCATGTGCTCGACCCCAAGCCGGGGCAACTTCGGAAGCTGGTGGTCTTCGTTCCATTGGAACACGCCGATGCCGTGCGGGACGCGATGTTCGCGGCAGGGGCTGGACATGTTGGCGGTTATGATGAATGCAGTTTCAATTTGGAAGGCAACGGCACATTCCGGGCGGGAGAGGGCACATCACCGTTCGTGGGGAAGCCGGGTGAACGGCATGCGGAAGCTGAAGTCCGCGTGGAAGTGCTGTGCCCGGCGACATTGGAGCACGCTGCACTTGCCGCCATGCGCAGCGCGCAC
>Ga0209480_10002633_pt1 | contig 12160 bp, 10 predicted proteins | sample JI61114C2DNA_FD_187501 | JGI IMG/M metagenome (GOLD analysis project Ga0209480, IMG submission 187501) | Wastewater effluent complex algal communities from Wisconsin, to seasonally profile nutrient transformation and Carbon sequestration -... | ecosystem: Engineered > WWTP > Effluent > Algae...
GTGTACTTCATTAAAATATTGCTTTCCAATAGTGAAAGCAAAACTATAAAAATTGTAAAAGTAGGAACCCTATAATATGATCAGATCGCTACTCACACTCTTACTGGCCTTAATAATCTTTAACCAAGCATCTGCGCAAGCACCCAAGGGAATAAATTACCAAGGCGTTGCACGCGATAACGAAGGGAAGCCAATCATTACTAAAAGAATCTCGGTGCGTATTAGTATTTTAAAAAATGCTGCTACTGGCGAAGTTGAATATGCAGAAGTACATGAACCTCAAACCAATCAGTTCGGTTTGTTTACATTGATTATCGGCCAGGGTGCCCCGGCCACGGGTACTTTTGCTTTTGTAAGTTGGGCCATGGGCAATAAGTGGCTACAAATTGAAATTGATCCCGAAGGCGGAAATTCATTTCAACTGGCCGGAAGCCAACAGTTAATGAGTGTGCCGTATGCATTTTATGCAGAGTATGCAGGCAACGACAACAACTTTACTGCAGGCCAGGGTATTTCAATAACCAACGGAGTAATCAGTAACACTGGTGATGGCGACAGCAATGCCACTAATGAATTAATAACAGGAGCTACTTTTACTGCCGACAAAAAACTTCGCATTACCGATGCCGGTGGAACAAAAGAAGTTGACCTTAATGTGCTTGCAGCCGACAATCAAAGCTTAACCTTAACGGGAACTTCACTATCTATAAGTGGTGGTAACGCTATAAATATAGGATCAGTTAATACCGACAATCAAAATTTAACACTGGGTAACCCAGTAGGAACCAACCGAACCGTTAACATCACAAATGGAACTGGAGTAACTATTGATGTTGCCGACAATGATAACAGCAGCACCAATGAGATTCAGGATTTAGCACTAAATACCGGCACCAACATCTTGAGTTTAACTAATGATGCCACAACTGTTGATCTAACGCCCTACAAACAAAACTTAACGTACACCCCTGCAACCAATAATTTGGCAATTGCTGGTGGCAATAACGTTACTATTTCATCCACTCTTACTCAAGTGCTAACCACTAACCCAAGTGCGGGTAATATTAAAATCCAAAATGTAGGTGCGCCTGCCACAGCAACTGACGCAACTAACAAAGGGTATGTAGATACAGCCATTGCCACTGCTATAGCTACAAACTACGCATTCAAGGCGACTTATTCATTTACAAATACGGGTGGTGTCTTTAATGATTCACCAATTAGTCTAACCGATGTATTCGATGATTTTAATGTTGTAGCATCAAATCGGTTCACAGCACCATCGGTGGGTGCCTATTCATTTACCGTTACCGGAACTTCGGCTTTAGGCGGTGTGCCAATCAAGTTAAAAATAACTTCAGGTTCTAGTTCTTTGTATGACATTAAAAGGCAGGCGGCCTACCCGGTTGTAACAATAGTTAACTATTATGATAGTAATATTTACAAGTTGAATGCAGGTGATACCGTTGAGTTGGTTGTAACAAGTCTTCTGTTAGGCGAGAAAGTTGATGGCTTACTTTTTGGTTTCAAACTATAACGGCATATAAACCACACGCTTAGTTTCAAAAAACTCTTCTTTAAAGAAATCGGATAAGTTGGTAACGCTATAGGGTTTTTTCAACTCATTCATTTCCTCATCCAAATCGCCACCTTTCAAGTACAAAATTCCATTATCTAAAGAATGAGTGGATTGCAGATTAGTTTTTGTATTTACCCAGCCATAAAACTCCTTCATTCGAGTAACCGCTCTACTCACAATAAAATCATATTTGCCTTTTATTTGTTCAGCACGGATTTGATCTGCTTTTACATTTTCTAAACCCAAAGCTGCCGAAACTTCCCTCACAACTGTGATTTTCTTTCCGATAGAATCCACCAAATGAAAGTGAGTGTCCGGAAAAAGTATTGCTAATGGAATACCTGGAAACCCACCACCTGTTCCTACATCTAATACATCTGCTCCCGGATTGAAAGTTATCATTTTGGCAATCCCTAACGAATGCAACACATGATTTGTGTAGATGTTTTCAATATCCTTTCGGGAAACCACATTGATTTTGTCGTTCCATTCCTTGTATAATTTTCCCAACTGGCTAAACTGGTCAACTTGCTTTTCAGTAAGCTGAGGGAAGTAGTAATTGATAATAGATGTGTCTTGCACGATTTGTAAAATTTCTTAAAAATAAGGGAAAGTCAACAACTGAGATTGAGCTGTTACAAAAATCAATACATTTGAGTGTGAAAGAATCTAATCCGATAAAGCCAATAGCCCTGCTGTTTCAGGCAGTCGCGGTTTGTTTGATTCTTTTTGGCAGTTATCCAAACCATTCACCCTTAAAAGATCACACCTCCCAACCAACATTTTTATGTTTGGCTCCAGGAGCAACTCTTGTTACCAGAGAAACCCCAGAACATTCCTTTTTATCGTTTTCCACGGTAAAGGGAAATTTATTTCAGTCTGAACTTTGGAAGCTAATCTCATGGGCTTACTCGGCAGAATCAAGCACTAACCTTGCGCTTGATACTTCTCAATCTCTTTATAACACATATTACACCCTCCTTCGCATTCATGCGCCTTAGTGCACCCCATTGATTTAATAACTTCTTAATAAATTTTACACCAGCATGCACTGCATATCATGCACAGGCATGCTTAATTCTACATTTATGAAAAATTTCATTGAAAATATCCAAAGACTTTGGTTTGTTATACTAATGGGCGTGATGCTTTTTGTTCTATTTCTTATCTTGAAGCTGTCCTAATTCCATTTCAGGTTGCCTGGATTCAAAAAACTAGGCAACCCATTTATTGCTCATGACATTATCGGTTGAAAATATTTTATTACTTGGTTCAGTGCTGCTTTTTATCAGCATCATTGCAAGCAAGACTTCGTTTAAACTTGGTGTACCTACGCTGATTTTATTTTTAGTAGTTGGCATGCTGGCTGGTTCGGATGGGCCTGGAGGTATTTACTTTAACGATCCCAGACTTGCCCAATTTTTAGGCGTAGTAGCGCTAACCTTTATTTTGTTCTCTGGTGGGTTAGATACAAAATGGGAAAGCGTTAAGCCGGTATTTTGGCAGGGGCTTTCACTCTCTACACTCGGGGTTTTAGTTACGGCCGTATTGGTTGGCGTATTTACTTCCTATTTACTTGGTGTTACGTTAGCGGAAGGTTTGTTATTAGGAGCTATTGTTTCATCGACAGATGCAGCAGCCGTATTTTCAATCCTGCGTACGCGAAGCGTAGGGCTAAAAGGTAATTTGCGACCAACGCTGGAATTCGAAAGCGGAAGCAATGACCCGATGGCATACTTCCTCACCATAAGTTTGACTTACGTGGTCTTAAATCCCGACACATCAGTGCTGATGCTGATTCCGAAATTTTTTAAAGGAATGATATTGGGCGCAGGGTGTGGCTTTGCCATGGGCAAAATCATGATTTGGCTTGTTAACAAAATCCGACTTGACGTTGCCGGATTGTATCCCGTACTAGTGCTCTCTCTCGTCTTCTTCACATTTTCGTTTACCGATTTTATCGGGGGTAATGGCTTCCTTGCTATCTATATCTCAGGTATTATTTTAGGCAGTAGCAATTTCATTCATAAGAAAAGCTTGATGAAGTTTTACGATGGGCAAGCCTGGCTTATGCAGATTGTCATGTTCCTTTCGTTAGGTCTGCTTGTTTATCCAAGTAAGATTGTTCCCATCCTTGGCCCTGGAATTTTGATTTCCGTGTTCCTAATCTTTGCCGCTCGCCCATTAGCTGTTTTCATTTCTTTATCATTTACCAAGAGCCTTAACTTTCGTAAAAAACTTTTCATCTCTTGGGTAGGCTTGCGCGGAGCAGCACCCATTGTGTTTGCAACTTACCCCATGTTAGCAGGCGTGCATTATGCCGATACAATTTTTAACCTCGTGTTTTTCATTTCTGTTTCATCGGTTGTTTTACAAGGTTCCATGCTACCAACAGTAGCCCGATGGCTTCACGTAAGTGTACCCGGCAACATAAAACGAAACTTTCCACTTGACATTGAATTGAAAGAAGATATAAAATCTGAACTTATTGAACTTGACATTCCTTCAAACTCGCCCATTGCAGGCAAAGCAGTAGTTCAAATTGGAATGCCTAAGGGTGCATTAATTGTGTTGATTCACAGAAATGAAAAATACATTAGCGCCAATGGCGATACCGTAATTGAAGCCAATGATCATTTACTGGTTATGGCCGACAATAAAACTGTTATCAAAGAATTGTATAAAAGTTTTGGATTAGAAGCTTAATAAGCTACTGCTGCTGTTGCATCTGCATATAAGCCGTGTATGAATTGCGTGGCGCATCCTCATTTAAAATTTCACTACTCACAAACGTAGGAATCGGGTCCGAAGCCAAGTGCGCCTCGGTAAAAGGTTTCGATGCAAATTCAACTGTAACTTCTAATTTATGTTCTACTGCTCCTTTATAGGTTCCCTTTACAGGTGTGCAATCAGTAAAATTTCTTCCCATCGCTAACCGAACGTGACGTTCTCCGGCTACACATTTATTAGTAGGGTCTATTCCCACCCAACCTGTGTCTGGCAACCACACCTCTGCCCATGCATGCGTTGCTCCTTCCCCACGCCATTCACTATTGCCTGGGCAAATGTATCCGCTGATGTAACGGCATGGCACCCCAACAAGACGAAGTATATAAAGTAACAAGTGTGCAAAGTCCTGACAAACACCGGCACGAAGTTTCCAGATTTCATCTATACTGGTTTCAATACTGGTAACTCCCTTTTTATATTCGAAATTATCGTAGATGTAGTGTGAAAGATCAAGAATGGTATCTAATGGATGCTGTTCTTTTCCAAGGATCTCATTAATGGCGGCCTTCACTTCTTGCTGACAAATAGCTTGCTCAGCTTTTAAAAAAGCATGATACGTTATTTGACTTTCTTCACTCTTTATCTTTTCCCAAACATTTTTTGGTGAGTCCCGCTTAGTAGAGATATTGTTGGGCATCATTTCAACGGCCAGTATATTGTCAATGATTAAATCGGTGTGCGGAACCAACAAGGTGAAAAAGCCAGTAGTATTTCCAAAATAATCGAGCGTAGTAGTGATTATAGGGTTGCGCGAAATTTGAATACGATGATCAATTACCCGCTGACTATTATCATTCATTGGATATAACTTGATCTGATTGGCCGAATCGATTGTAGGCCCTGAGTAGATGTAGTGTGTTCGATGTCGAATATAAAACAATGGCATACTACTATTGAGAATATCCAAAATATAAAGTAGCCAACTTTTGGCTAATAGCTTTTACTTCCGAACGGGTTTCCAAAATCCATCCTTTAACCTCCACACTATCATTGTGGCGTCTTGTGTTGTAACGCAGATTGCTTAACGCGCGACCTAATAGAAATTCCATTTCTCTGAAATATTCGGGTAATGAAATATCTTCCAATCGTTTAAAATATCGCTCAACCTGCGTGAGGCTATACAGTATAGAATGAGGAAACTGAACATCTAAAAATACCTGCTGGATAACTTCATCCATATGCAAAGCGTTTTTGTAATGCTTCGTGTGGAACTCGTAACCAGAAAGTGAATACAAAAGATATTTCCAATGCATCGCCTCATTTCCCCCCTTCTCTATCTCCAACATCTGAAGTTCCAAAATATCAAGGCTTCGAATTACCCTCTCAATATATTTACCAATACTTATAAAAATATAACCTTCACCGCGGTTCATGGTTATATCCACGGTTCCATAAAATAAAACGCTTTCACGTAAAAGCTGATCAAATGCTGTTACGGGATCATTTTTCAAAAGCAGATCTTCTGTTTTTGAATCCCGTATCAAATGATAATACTCATTGATACCTTGCCAAACTTCTTTGGTGATGTAGTCTTGCACCGAGCGTGCATTTTCACGTGCCCGTACAATATTTGCAAGTACAGATGCATCATTTTGATTGCTTAAAATCAAATGATTTAATGCTTCCTGATAGTTACTAACTTGTATTGAATCAGAACTTTTTGCACTCAGGCCATCGACCCAAAGTTGCCAGTTAAAATCCTGCATTTCATCTTGCGAAGCAATGTAGCTCGTGCGCAGGGCACGCAGTATTTTATCTGTGCGTTCCATATAACGCGCCATCCAAAAAACCGAATCAGCTACTCTACTTAACATGAAAAAGAAATTAACATAATTTTAAAATTCCATTACGATCCAAGTACCCAAGTATCCTTACTTCCTCCACCCTGCGAAGAATTTACAACCAATGATCCTTCGCGCAAAGCAACCCGGGTAAGTCCGCCCGGAACTATTTCAATTCCTTGCGGACCGTATAATGCAAAAGGTCTTAAGTCAACATGACGTGGTTGCACTTTGCCCTTCAAAAAACAGGGTACTGATGACAAACTTATAATGGGTTGTGCGATAAAGTGTCGCGGGTTCTTTTCTACTTCCAATTTATATGCAGCAACTTCTTGCTCGGTTACTGCATGGCCCATCAACATGCCATAGCCTCCACTTTCATTTGTCTTTTTGATTACCATGCTCTCGATCTTTGAAAAGACTTCTGAAAAATGTTCGGGATCATTCATCGAGTAGGTAGGAACTGTCTTTAGTATTGGCTCCTCATTGAGATAGTACTTGATCATGTTTGGCACATACGGATAAACGGCCTTGTCATCAGCAACACCATTGCCGGGTGCATTCACAATGGCCACATTGCCCATCCGGTATGCGTAATAAATCCCTGAAACACCAAGAATACTTTCACGATTGAAGATGAGTGGATCTAAAAATTCATCGTCCACTCTGCGGTAGATAACATCCACTTGCTTAAGGCCTGCGGTTGTCTTCATGTAGACTTTCGCATTGTCAACTACCAGGTCTCTTCCTTCAACAAGATCAATACCCATTAAGCGCGCTAAGGTTGTGTGCTCAAAGTAGGCCGAGTTATAAATTCCCGGAGTAAGCATTACAACCGTTGGCTCACTCTTTTGGCGATTAGCCAAACCAAGTAGGTTTTTCAATAAAAGATCCGGATAATCTTTCACCGACCGAACATTATTTCTAGGAAGTAACCCCGGAAAAATTCGATAGGTCATATTCCGGTTTTCAAGCATGTACGATACTCCGGAAGGTGTGCGAAGGTTATCCTCTAATACATAAAATGATCCATCACCATCACGGATTAAATCAATACCCGAAATATGAGTGTAAATATCAAAGGGTACATCAACGCCAACCATCTCGCGTAAAAAACCTGGGCACGAGTGCATCAGTGCTGCTGGTATAATTCCGTCTTTGATAATAAATTGATCGTGATAAATGTCGCGCAAGAAAATATTCAGTGCGCGGATTCGCTGCTTAATGCCGCTTTCAATATGCTCCCACTCAGCAGCTGTGATAATGCGTGGAATAATGTCAAATGGAAAAATCTTTTCAATGCCTTCACCATCGCTATACACCGTAAAGGTGATACCTTGATTCATGAAAAGCTTTTTGGCAAGTTCATCTTTGAGGGTAAACTCAGCAGATGTTGACTGGCTCAACGAATCAAAGAAAACCTGATAATGGCTTCGGATATCTCCAGCTTCGTACATTTCATCCCAAACTTTGGGGCGCACTTGATATTCGGATAGGAAGCCAGCAAAAGACATATCATAAATATACTAACCTCTGGCAAGTAATCAAGCCCTTTGAAATTCATACAGATCACGTAAACGATTGCATTGCATAAAAAAATGCCGGGCACCCCTGCCCGACATTTACCTTAACAACAATTAACCACTATCTAATAAATTTTAATCTTGCAGTCACGACAGCCGATCCTCCAAGAGGCACGAGTACAATGCCACGATAGAAAGAGTATTTTTTCATCGCTAATCGGCTCCGTCTAGTTTTGCTTTATCAACTGTATACTTAGCAACTTTCTTTCCTTGATCCAGGCCTACTTCGGCATCAAAGCGATAATGAATGCCTCCATAAACTCTTGACATGGCAGCTTCTTCAGCCCATGCGTTGCACTGATTCGTTTCATTTGGAAATATATATGAGAGCACCGAAGCTGCAGCAGCAGAAAACGTACTATGTCCTGATGTATAGCTTGGAAAGTTCGGTGTACCCAAAATTGTTTTAAAGCCCGGGATTGTTTGGATTGGTCGTGGGTAGTGATAATAATACTTTGCGTCCCAACAACTAATGCCTGCATCCATAATAGCCATGTTCATGTAGGCAAATGTTCGTGCCGACCGAATTGGATTAAACTTATATTGAATGATAAAATTTTTGGCAAATCGATTCCAATGTCCAGGCGGTGTGTATGTATTAAAACCATCGGACCACCAGTTGGCAATTTTTCGTTGATTCTCAGTTAGATTTTTTGAATAGTCCTTTAGTTCTTTTGCATTTACTTCAAATTCAGGAGTGCCTGGCGCTGGTGGCGCTATTGGTCTTACTTCTTCAACTGTTGGTACATTCCACATTTTTACTTTCCCAAAAAAAGGTACCAGCCCAACAGGCCGAACAGGGGTTTCTAAATTATCCCATTGCCAACCAAACCTTGCGAAGGCAGCTGATTTAATTGAATCCGATTGGGCTTTGGGAGTTTGAGCTTTCTTCATTCCATCTGCAGCCGCTCGTGCCAACGCTATTTTAGTTACTTCACTACCAATAAATTTTCCGGCTTCAATATCACTTGGCACATTGGCTCCAGCCCAAATCAAACTATTTAAGTGCTCTTCGGCTTTTTTTGCGATGTAATCCTTTTCCAACGGAAACATTGCTGTTAAAATATCTTTAGAGACAGCAGCAATCACAGCACCATCTGAAGGATAAGATGGTAAATCATTTTTTACGTAGGCTGAAGGAATGGAAGCATCGACCGTTGATGGTGACGGTCTGTTGTACACATACTTATAATGCCACGCAGTTATCAATCCATCAAATTGTGCAACACTTAAGTATGCCAGCAGTCTACAAGTATAAGGTGGGTGTGCAAATGGAAAAGGTGGTGGTCCTTCTGGAGTGGCTGGATTAGGCAATGTATAAGTACCATCGGGATTAGGACCCGGAATTAAATTATACTTAACTGCTATCTCTAAGGCAATCTCATTCCAACGCACAATCGGATTATTAGTCCAATACTCAACAGCATCGCGCTGGCTTCCACTAAGATTGGAAGCAGTTGATTTTAATGCGGCAAGCTCGGCCTGATAAGCAGGAGAAGAGACATCGCTTGGAACTTCAACATCAATCTGTGTCGAATTGGCAAGTAGTATAGGCTTCCACGTACCTGCATCTGCATCTAATCCGGTAAACTCATAAGATGAAAAGCTCGCCTGTCTTGGAAGTTCATTTTCACAAGAATTAATAATAAACATCCCTGCAGCAAATACTATAAACAAAATATTTTTCCGTTTCATGATTTCTTATTCTTAAGTTGAACTTGATAGGTGGCACCTGCCCCAATGTTTGAAAACTGACCCATGTTTCGGCCGCTAATCATTTGCGAGTAATAGGCTAATAAGCCAAGGCCCTTCAATGGTTTTTTGAAATAATACTGGGCTGAAAATCCTACCTGATTAAACTCAACTTTATTAGTTGGCTGGGCGGAATTGTATCTTCTAATATCATCACCACTTGTTGAATTTAATCCCACATAAGTAGCTTCTAACTTAAGATTGTTTTCAAGCAAACGAACTCCAATGGCTCCATGATAATTTAATGCATTTGGCACATCCATAAAAGTCGTATAGTAACTTCCGTTGTTATAATAGTAGTCGCGCTCTACTTCAGTTTGTCCTCGCCATAAGTAGGCAGCAGCAGCACGCACATAAAAACCATTCTTCAACTTATACTGAATAATGCCGCGTAACGTAAACTCGTTGGTTCCTAATCCCAGACTAAAAGGAAGATAATCAGACAAATAATTTGTCATGGGTGTACTAAAGGCAGTGGTTACAAAGGCTTCTAGTTTTCCATTGTCAAAGTCTTTATTCACAAATCTGTATTTTAAGGAAAGACTGAGATCCTGAAATCCATGCACTCCAGCCATCTGACCTCCGGATGCATGAGTTTTAACATAGGGAGTACCTACCAATAGATTTAGATTGTTTGTAATTCCGTAAGCTAACATAGGCATAACAGTAACTCTGGTAAGCGTGCCTACGTTTCCGTTTACTCGTAGATCGGCACCTTCCCAATAGTGATCCCATGCGCCATGATCATAAATTAAAGCAAAGCAGGCTTCATTCTTCTTCATCATGATGGCATCTGATGGAGTTTGCGCTGCTAGAGTAAACGATGCAAAAAAGGCAAGGGCGGATAACCCTGACAGTAAATATTTTTTCATTAATAAAGGTTTTATGGGTACGATTTATTCTACAGATATTTTCGTGTCAACCAATTTTGATATTGGATGCATAGCAACACAAAATCAAACAAGCTGTTAACAATTGGGCATTTAGCCTTTGCTAAAGAAAATAGGTGTGGATGTTCCGGAAGTGATCCGGAAAGAAAAATAATTAACCCTTGGGGGGTGGCGCGTTGCGCTGAATGCAAATAGATTGGTACTTGCTTAGGTAAGCACTTCCGGTTATAGAATTGTTCCAACCATCATATTGCAGTTGCAACTCGGTGGTGGTGCTTAAATAATCTTTTATAAAATTCTGAATTGTCTTAGTATTTCCTTTCTCACCAGCAGGTTTGTCCGAAAATGTTTTAACGTAATCCGTTAACGCTTGCTTAATTTTTTTTGAGGTATTGTCCTTAACGCAAACAATGTAAAGTGTATCGCTTTGATAGCGCTGCTTTACCATGCGGTAAACTTCGCCTTGGTGTTCAAACTCACCATCAACACGAACGTAATCGCGCGAGTCATTCAAATACGCGACAGTAAGTGGAACCTTCACCGTTACTTCGTGCATTTGTTCATAACTATCGGTATCGAAACGCGCTTGCATAGCACGAGTATTATTGACTTGAAGGCCAAGAAAAACTCCATAATATCCTAGCACATTCAGCAAGAATAACGCAAGTAGAAATATGGTAAACCCTCTTTTCACAACTTTAAAAATATGAAAAGGAACAAACATTAAAAATCAATGTCTTTAAAAACAGGAAATAAGGAGGATTTAAAACTGAAAGACTCTTTAAATATGCTCCTTCTTATTCTTTACTAGATCATAAAGCAACTCGCGGGCGCGATGCAGCTGAGCTTTAACAGTGCCGAGTGGAGCTTCTAATTCAACTGCGATCTCTTCATAACTAAGCTCTTGAAAATAGCGTAGGCGAACTAACTTCTGATATTTTGAAGGCAACATATTTACAAACACTTGCACCAATTCTTCCTTCTGCCCTTTGATAGCTTCATCCTGCGGATTTAAAATTCCATCATCCTGCACATCAATGCTTACCGATTGGCCATCATCATCTGTAAAAGTATTTTGAATACTAAGCGTGTTCAACTTCTTTTTGCGGATGTGATCTATTGTATTATTAGTAGCAATGCGAAACAACCAGGTACTGAAAGTAAAATCCTTTTTAAACTTATGCAGACTGCGAAAGGCCTTGGAGAATGATTCCATGGTGAGGTCTTCAGCATCATCGATGTTGCGCACCATTTTTAAAATCATGTGATAAACAGGACGCTTATAACGTTGAAGTAATTTGGCGTACGATTTCTGATCGCCACCTACAGCCATGTCGATCAACTTAAAATCTTCAAGCGCTTTTGGTGAAAATCTGCCTTCTTCTAGTTCTTCCATCGGATTTTTTTGACTACTAACGCCCGCAGGCCGGTGACAAGATAATAAAACGCGAAAATAAAATCTAAAAAAGGCGCTTTCCAAGCCTCAAAGTGCCCACCAATCTTGCGTGAGGCACTCGTAAAGACGAAAACGATCAACATCCACCTAACCAATAAGAGTGTGCCAACCATCAAAAGAGCCTGACTAAAATAAATGGTTGGAAGTATAAAAAACCATGTTAACAACCACGATGTTGAGAATAACGCAAGGATAGCTTTGTCAGCAAACCGATAGCGTTTGCCAACGGATAAGTGCCTGAGTTTTTGGTGAAAAAAATCAGACCAATTGGTTTCTGGTGTTGAGATTGTTACTGCTTCCGCACCTAAGCAAACCCGAGTATTATTTTT
>Ga0209480_10002634_pt1 | contig 12159 bp, 10 predicted proteins | sample JI61114C2DNA_FD_187501 | JGI IMG/M metagenome (GOLD analysis project Ga0209480, IMG submission 187501) | Wastewater effluent complex algal communities from Wisconsin, to seasonally profile nutrient transformation and Carbon sequestration -... | ecosystem: Engineered > WWTP > Effluent > Algae...
ATGCCTATTCATAACTGGGGCGTGGTAACCAATCAATTTATTATTATCTTTGGAGAGAGATTAACCAATTTTATGAAAGCTTAGGGGAGCCCAAAAAAACAACTTACACACTTTGTGGGATAGTGTCCTTTGTGAAACTTTGTGATATAGTTTCCTGTGTTTATGATTACCGATTACCGATTACCGATTACCGATTACCGATTACCGATTACCGATTACCCTTGTCCCACGTCACCCTTCCACCGTCTCAATCAGACCCTTAAAGAACTTCATTGCAGCCTGAACATTCCTGACATTTTTCACACGTAAAACCAGGTTTTTCAAGGTTTTTTGAACCATGATCTTTGGATCTTTGAGGATGGCAAGATATTGGAAGAGGGCTTTAAAAGTTTCTGATTCGTAGTAAGTTGACTGGGGATTGGCAGGGAAATATGCATTTAAAGTACCATTTTTAACAACAGCTCTTTCAAAACCAAGTAAACGTAGCAACCATCGCATCCTAAGTCCATCAGCAAGTTCCTCCACAGAATTGGGAATTGGACCGAAGCGGTCATTCATATCGGCAAGGAATTTGGTCAAGACTTCCTCATTTTCGATGGCATCCATCTCGTTGTAAAGGCTCAGCCTTTCTGTGGATGAAGTCACATATGTATTCGGAATTAGCATTTCTGAGTCAGTCTCGATCGTAACTTCTCTGACATGGATCTTCTTCCTGGAGATCTCTTCCTTAAACACATCTTTGAATTCATCTTCTTTCAGTTCCAAAATTGCTTCTTCCAGAATTTTCTGAAAAGTATCATAACCGATCTCTGCAATAAATCCACTTTGTTCTCCACCAAGTAAATTGCCACTTCCCCTGATGTCAAGATCCCTCATGGCGATCTCAAATCCACTGCCCAGTTCAGAAAACTCGACAATCGTCTTCAATCTTTTCTTTGCCTCCGGAGTCATGGTTGACATTGGCGGTGCTATCAGATAGCAATAAGCTTTTCTGTTAGACCGGCCAACTCTACCTCTCAGTTGGTGCAAGTCGCTCAGGCCATAGTGATGTGCATTATTGATGATCATCGTATTGGCATTCGGAATGTCGAGGCCTGTTTCGATGATGTTTGTTGAAACAAGTACATCAAATTTACCTTCAATAAAGTCGACAAGGGTCTTCTCCAATAACTTACTGTCCATCTGCCCATGAGCAAATGCCACGCTCGCTCCCGGTATCATATTGACGATGAATTCTGACATTTCAGGTAGATTTTTCACCCTGTCATGTACGAAAAACACCTGCCCACCTCTGCTCAATTCATTTTCAATGGCGTCCTTTATCGATTTTTGTTCGAATGACCTGATCTCTGTATAGATCGGTTGACGATTGGGTGGAGGAGTTCGGATGATGGAAAGGTCACGTGCTGCCATCAAGGAGAACTGTAATGTTCTTGGTATTGGGGTAGCAGTGAGTGTAAGTGTATCCACATTGACCTTTAGTCCGCGGATCTTCTCTTTCGCCTGAACACCAAATTTTTGCTCTTCATCGATGATCAATAATCCAAGATCTTTGAAATCTATTTCTTTATTCAATAAAGCGTGCGTGCCGATGACAAGATCCGTTTTGCCAGATTTGATCGTTACATAAACTTCCTTTTTCTCTTTGGTAGACTTGAATCTGTTGAGATATTCTACAGAGACACCAAAGTCTTTCAATCTATCATGGAATGTATGATAATGTTGCAACGCAAGGATGGTTGTTGGTACGAGAATGGCAACTTGTTTACCATCGTTTATCGCTTTGAATGCTGCACGGATAGCTACTTCTGTTTTTCCAAAACCTACGTCTCCACATATTAAGCGGTCCATTGGATAAGGTTTCTCCATATCTTCCTTGACATCGTTTGTGGATTTGAACTGATCCGGCGTGTCTTCATAAAGGAATGATGCTTCCAATTCCGCTTGCAAATAACCATCCGGAGAAAATGCGAAACCTTCACTCGCTTTTCGTTTTGCGTATAGTTTGATGAGCCCTTCAGCGATGTCTTTGACCTTTTTCTTGGTCTTCTGCTTAAGTTGCTTCCAGCTGTCCGAACCCAATTTGTTGATCATTGGCGGCTCGCCATCCTTGCCGACGTATTTTGACAATTTATGCAGAGAGTTGATACTCACATAAAGGATGTCATTATTTCTGTAAAGAATTCTGACGGATTCTTGTCTTATACCGCTGATCTCAATGGTTTCCAAACCGGAGAATTTACCGACACCGTGATCTATATGAGTTACATAATCTCCCGGTTGTAACTCTTTGAGCATACGCATGGTAACTGCCTGATCACGTGTATAACCGGTCTTGAGACTGTATTGATGATATCGTTGGAAGATTTGGTGATCGGTGAGAATTTCTATCTTACTTTTTTCATCCAGAAATCCTTCGTGAATAGAACCTATGACGGGTTGAAAGGATTCTTTAGCGCCGAGATCGACTAAGATGGCTTCCAGTCTAGCTAATTGTCTGGAATTTTCAGAAAAGAAATAGGTCTTTATATTTTTTGATTCATTCTGCTGAAGGTGTTCGAGCAGCAATTTGAATTGTTTATTTATGACAGGGTGTGGCTTTGTATCAAATTTTATTTCTTCAGCTATCTTAATCCTAGCGGGTTTATTGAGGTGGAAGACATTGAATTTAGACAATTGGCTGACCAGATCATCCGGGTTAATGTAAGATCTGTCTCTGAAAAATTTCTGCGCCTCCGGTTGTTCAATCATGGTGACGTTGCGCAGAATCTCTTCAGCTTTTTCATAATTTATGCGCAATTGATCCAGGACGATGTGCTGATCTTCGATGACGATCTGCCAGTTATCCTCCAAAACATCAAACAACGAGACTTTATCTTCCGATTGAAATTTGATATTGGCATTTGGAAGAATAGAAAGAAAGGCAACATTCTTTGTCGATAGTTGGCTGGAAGGGTCAAAAAGTCTGATGCTTTCGACCTTGTCATCGTCCAATTCGATTCTATATGGCTGGCTATTTCCAAATGAAAAGATGTCCACAATGGCACCACGCAAGGAAAACTGCCCCGGCTCGTATACAAAATCTACCCTTTCAAAACCATATTCTATCAAAATATCGAGGACAAAATCCTGGTCGAACAGTTCGCCTTTATTAACTGTAATTTTGTCTTTTTCAAGTTGTTCCGGTCGGATGATCTTCTCAAATATGGACTGAGGATAGGTCACGACGACCATTGGTTGCTTTGACGTCAGCAGGGCTGAAGACAATTCTGATCTCTTCAGGACGTGTGCTGCATTGATCTCTTCAAAGTTGCCGGGTCTTTTAAAAGAATCGGGAAGTAGAAAAACATGACTGCCCAATAGTGTACTGAAGGTGTCATAAAGATAGGCGGCTTTGTCCTTGTCATCAGCGATGAACATAAAGGAGCGGGCTTCCTGTTTGAAAGCTGCAGCCATGTAAAATGCAATACCTGAGCCGGTGAGGCCACTGATTAAATATTGATTTGTCGTAGCTGAATTTTCGGGCCAGGAAGGATTTCGGGCGCCAAACTTTTTTAAAATATCTTCAATAACTTCCACGGCGTAAAGGTAAGAGAGTTGGGAAAATTCTTTGTATAAATTTTTGGTTGGAGGATTTTTGAAAAAAATGGCTTTAGAAAATACTTCTCGGAAAAAAATGAATATTATTTGATATTTAAATATGACATTTACCTTTGCATTTTAATTCAAATCGCCAAAATTACCTAAAAATGAAATCAATAAATTTGAAATTCAATAAATCGACTTCCTTTAGATACCTGATTTTTGTCCTTAGTTTAAGCTCTTTATCTTGTGTATTTACAGAAGCAATAATGCCTGAGCAAAATTTCATTGTATCATTTGAAAAAAATAGCACCGGCATGTCTTTTGTTACCAGGATCAAGGTGAACAGTATAGATACATTTGAGATTTCAAAAGAACAATTCGCTTATGATATTCATGTTCCAGAACTACGATGGGGGCAAGGTATTCTTTTAGGCTATACATATAGAGATAATAATCCTGAGAAAAATAGTGATTTATTTTATGTTGCTAAAGATGGAGTAAAAGTTTATTCAATATCAATTGCTGAGATCAAATCGATGGAGTATTTAATGATTGGTTCTAAACAGATTTTTATTTTACCTGAAAAAAGATCAAAATAATAAAAAGACGAAATACATATATTGGCATTTTATATATTTAATTTTAGTGCTATTGGAGTAAAGTTTGTTGCAATGCACTCTGGCGCATGTTTTTAGCTTGTGACCTTTGAAGCCATTCAGACGAATATGAATTTCTAATGATTACTCATGTTGTTTTATGAAACTTATGATTATCAATTGTTTTTGAAACACATAGAACATACGTTTTTCGTGAAAATTGATATTTTGAAAAAGTCAGTTAAAGCTTTTCAAACTCGACTATAAGTGTTGAACTAAATGCGATGATTCACTTCAGAAAAATAATAATTAACAACTAACAATTACAGAGATCACAGATATAATTGAAGTTGAAATTATATTTTGCCACGAATTACACGAATGATGCTTCGCATCTAACACGAATTAATTAGTGAAAATTAGTGGAATTCGTGGCTAAAAAAATAGTACTACTGATCCTGGTCTGATTACTTCATGTCATCTGACACTTTCGTGCAGCTTAATTAAAAAAACGAAAACATCCGACGACTCAAGTATTGACTGAACTTTGATATTGAAAAGATAAAATATGAGGATATAGATACGTCGGATGACGTAAGCATGGTTGTTTTGTGCACCTCGACAAAAAATAATAATTAATAATTAACAACTAACAATTACCCATTAATTCCCTTCAGCACATAGTTATACCGCGTCTTCACAAATCTGTGCTCCTTAAATACCACATCAAATATCAAGTTTTTATAATCGGCACAATGCACTTTTTGAAGTTCTGTGACTGTCATCCAGTTAAAAAGTAGCAATCCATTTTGGGCAAGATTGGCCTTGCACAGCTCAAGAAATTCGAAACTCGTAAATTTTTCAGGGATCTCATCATCGATAAATAAGTCAATGATGATCATGTCATAGGTCATGTTGTTGTTGTGAATGAAGTGTTCAGCGTCTGCTTCGACGATGTCCACAACACTTTTAAGTCTTGGTCTGGAATATTTATTGAATAATTTGATGACGTTGAGGTCGTATTCTACGATGGTAAAATGTGCTTTTAAACCGTGGTTTTTCTCAAGAATATATGGGACACTGCCAAGACCTCCACCAAGAACTAGAATATTTTTTCGTTGAAACTTTTTGATATTGATGGTCTTGAAGGCGGCAACAAAATTGTCATATTTGTCATCAAATGAATAGACGGCTTTGTCCGTGCTAAGTTGATAGCGGCCTTTGATTAGATCAACGTAGAGTGGCTCCGTGCCGGAATCGACTTTTTCGACAGGAACTCTGACCAGGTGACTGAGCGCTTTTGTCCAGAAATTTACGGGGAATCGCAAGGCTTATTTCCTGTATTTTGAGGTGAGTTCGAATATGGTGGTCAATATCTCCTTGTCTTCATCAGAAAATTCGATATTTCTGCGCGCCATGACAGCTTTAGCCACTTCCAGCGCTTTGTCAAGTAAATAAGTATTAGGATTGACATCATTGCCCCATGTAAATGAAGGTACATGAGTTGGAGGAAATCCTGCTCCGAAGATATTTGATGAAACACCCACGACAGTGCCGGTATTGAGCATCGTATTGATGCCGGTCTTAGAATGATCACCCATGATGAGACCTAAAAACTGTTGACCGGAATCGATTAAGGTATCAGTCTTGTGATTGTAAATACTTACTTTTTTATAATTGTTTTTTAGATTGGACGAATTGGTATCTGCTCCAAAGTTGCACCATTCACCGATGACGCTATTGCCGAGATATCCATCGTGGCCTTTATTGCTATAACCTTGAAATATGCTGTTTGTCACTTCCCCGCCGATCTTGCAGTGTGGGCCGAAAGTGTTGGCACCGTATAGCTTTGCGCCCATCTTGACTGAACTTCCTTCACCAAGTGCCAAGCCACCACGTATCATCGCTCCTTCCATGATCTCTGTGTTGTCATCAAGATAGATTGGACCTGTCAGGCTATTGAGAATGGCTCCTTCGACTTTGACATTTTTTCCAAGGAAGATTTGATCTCCGAATAATTGATTGGTAGAAGAAATAGTTCCAGATTTTCTTTGGTGTGTCAACCTCTTAAAATCTTCCTTGAGCACGATATCGTTATATTGGAAGAGGTGCCATGGATATAGGATGTGGATCAAAGGTGATGATGTTGTTATAGATATTTTCTCCAGCTCTCGATCCAGGTCTTCAGCTGATTTTCCAAGATCGAAAGCGACAGAACTTCTTACGGCAATGATTTCGTCATTGATGATTAGTTTTTGATACGGCTTGAGATTTTTTACTGCATCAGTTAGAAAAGGAGATGGCAGATATGCTCCATTGATCATGACATAATCTTCAGAAGGTAGCACTAAGTATTTAGGCTGAATGTACGCCTGTGTAAGGATCTTGCATTTGGTGTCGAGTGCCGCATTCCATTTCTCTTCGATAGTATCGATGCCGATTCGGAGTCCGGCTACCGGTCTTGTGTATGTCAGTGGGAGCAAGTCTTCCCATTCCGGGCCATCAAATAAGATCACATCCATTGCGAAAATTTAAGTTCAAAGTTAGTCAACCGTGGGCAAATAAAAAAAGCCGTGGGCAAAACCACGGCTTGATATAAATACGTCTTGTATTGTTACTTGAATCGCAGCAAAGATTACTTTGCGAATTTTGCGAATTTTTTGTTGAACTTGTCGATTCTACCTGCAGTATCTACAAATTTCATTTTACCCGTAAAGAATGGGTGTGAAAAAGATGAGATCTCTACTTTTACCAATGGGTACTCATTACCGTCTTCCCAGGTAATGGTATCTTTCGTGTTGACACATGATTTAGTAATGAAAGCCTCATCTGTAGAGATGTCTTTGAATACTACCGGTCTATAACTTGCAGGATGTATGTCCTTCTTCATGATATTCTTTTTTATTTCGAGGTGCAAAGATAAAATATTCTTGCGGAATATAAAAGTTATTTTGAAAAAATATTTGTGAAAGAAATAAAGCGAGAATATCATGAAGTTTTCTGACTTATAGAGAATATAAAATGCTCAAGAGCAATAAAATGCTTTGTATGGTCACGAGTTAAAAACTCGCGCCAGCGTTGGAGGTTAAAAAATACTCACGAGCAAGATATTAATTCGTAATGTCATGAGTTAAAAACTCGCGCCATCGTTCGAATTAGTTAGAACATCAGAATTACTCAAATGTCGGAAAGTACACATCCTCCAAATGCTTCAACGTATAACTCTCATCTTCATTCATCACGATACCTATAATGTCGAGTTGAACGGACCACTCATGTTCGATCAGTAGTGCATATTGATAACCGGCATCCAGCAAAATTGCTTCCTTTTGATCTGTGACAAAAGCGTCAGGTGTTCCAAAGAATGTATAAGACCTCGTCTTAACTTCGACCAGGACCAGTGTGTTTTCTTTCATGGCGATGAGGTCGATCTCCGCTCTTTTCCATCGCCAGTTGCGCTCCAGAATGCTGTAACCCTTCTTCAACAGGTATTCTGCAGCGAGGGCTTCCCCTTTTTCTCCAAGCTTTTTTGATTGTTTTGTCATGGGTCAAATGTTAAAGTCCGGGATTTTGTCATAGATGACACAATATACCAAGTTTTCTCGTCGTATAGTAATTGTCTTGTTTATGTTGGTTCCCAAAACTTTTAAACTTGTAAACAGGACAAGCTTATTGTCTTAAATCGTTTTATTTTAATTTCATGGTTTAATCCAGACGTTTCATTGAAATGTCTGGATTTTTTTTTGATTTGAAAGAGGAAGGGTTTATTTCACAGAGTTGCACAAAGTTTTTCGGTGTAGTTCCATTTTGCACTGTCTTTAATTTTTTAGAATTCTTTGCTATTGAAGATTTTTTGAGTTGCACAAAGAGATTTGACTGGTTTCAAATACTGCACCAATTAATCAGAATCTATTATTCTAACACAGAATCTCTGTGATACACATTCTTTTTGATACTCCCTCATAGTTCTGATGAGCAATTCGTTAAAAGTATACAGAATAGTAAATTCTCATTAGTTTTATTTCATTTCAAGATCGCATTCCAATCACCATTCAAAATACATTCTTATCTTTGATTTTTAACTTTAGGAACAAATGAATTTACGGGACTATAGACAACAGTACGAACAAGGTGCACTAGCAAGGATGTCATTGAATGACGACCCTTTTGCCCAATTTAAGTCAATGTTTGATAAGGCTAAAGATGCAGGTGTAAAGGAACCAAATGCTATGACACTTGCTACTTATGACGAAGTAAATGGTGTCAATGCACGTATCGTACTTTTGAAAGAAGTGGATCATGAAGGTTTTGTTTTTTTTACCAACTATCATAGTAGGAAAGGTAAAGATCTTGCAGGCTTTCATGGCGCTGCACTAGTTTTTTGGTGGCATAATATGGAATGTCAGATCAGGATAAAAGGTGATGTACATAAGATCAGTTCAGAACGTTCAAGTGATTACTTCATTTCAAGGCCACATGATAGTAAGGCTGCGGCAATAGCATCCGATCAGAGTGAGGTAGTTGAAAATTACGATACATTGATCACTAAATATGAAGGATTGCGTAAGGAAGAAGATGAAAATCTCCAACGTCCTGATAAATGGGGCGGATACTGCCTCGTTCCAACCGAGTTTGAATTCTGGCAAGGCCGTCCAAACAGGATGCATGACAGATTTAGATATACCAAAAAAGAAAACGATTGGCAGATAGATCAGTTGTTTCCATAATTGACGCCTTCATTTAAACAACCTTCCTTGCGAATAAATATACTTACTTCCCGATTTCCTTACCCTTTAGAAAAAGGGGATAAACTTCGTATATATAATCAGATCAAATTACTTTCTGAGCATCACGAAATATTTTTATTTTGTATTAATGATAAAATTGTATCACAGCAAGACTTAGATCATTTGTCTACTTATTGCGCTAAAATAAAGATCTATCACCTAGCAATTTGGAAGAGATTATGGACAGTTTTTACAGGGATCTTGAGTGGTCTGCCTATCCATGTGGCATATTTTTATGACAAAAGTTTTAAAAATGACATTAGTATTGAACTTTCAAGTACAGGAGCAGATCTAACATTATGCCAATTAATCCGCGTGGTGCCATATGTTACAAACTTTGAAGGTCCGATCTGGATTGATTTTATGGATTCTTTTTCCGGCAATTTGAAGAGAAGATACAAAATGGCACCGTGGTGGGAGAAAATCTGGCTTCCTTGGGAGATCAATAAAATCGCCAAAATAGAGCAAATGTCTTTAAGCATTGGCCAGCATTTTACAATCATTTCCGAACAAGACAGATCGGAGATTGACCCAAATAATGATAAAAATATTTTCATCATTCCAAACGGTGTCGATACCACATATTTCTGTCCGAATGAATACCAATATGAAGTGTTCGATATTTGCTTTACTGGCAACTTAGGCTATGAACCAAATATCAAAGCAGCATTATATCTTATAAAAAAAATTGGGCCAAAAGTTGAAGAAGATTATACTATAAGAATAGCTGGCGCACGCCCTCATAAGTCATTATTGAAACTGTCGAACAGTAAATATCACATTAATGGTTGGGTTGAAGATATTCGTGATGTTTACTGGTCAGGTAAGATATTCGTGGCACCATTGTTTACCGGAAGTGGTCAGCAGAACAAAATCCTTGAAGCCATGGCATGTGGCACTCCTGTTATCACCACATCTCTTGTTAATAATGCAATTGGTGCCGAGCCGGGAAAAGAAATTCTTATTGCTGACGACTTAAAATCCTTTCTAATCCAAATTGATTCACTTCGGGATGATGAGAATCTCCTGCATGAATTAAGCGAAAATGCCCGTGACTTTGTCGTTAGAAAATATACCTGGAAAAAGATAGGAGAGGAAATGGAGGAGTTTGTTGGTAATAAGTATAATAGTTAGCAAGTTAACCAGTATTAGAGTTAACCAGTGTCCAATGTTGGAGCTATTTAGCAGCACTCTAATACTCTTATACTCTAATACTGTTCTACTTTGAAACAACTTTTCTTACATTTGCCGTTTTAAACAGAAGATATGCTAGATAATATAACTGATGCCATAGAGGCTATAAAAAATGGAGATCTTATCATTGTCGTTGATGATGAAAATCGGGAGAATGAAGGAGACTTTATTTGTGCTGCAGAACTTGTGACCCCTGATAAAATCAACTTTATGGCGACTGTCGGTCGTGGACTAATATGTGCTCCACTGGAACAAGATAGGGTAGATGCTCTAGGTCTGGAGATGATGGTCAATAGGAATACAGCCATGCATGAAACTGCATTTACGGTGTCTATCGACCTGATTGGTCATGGATGTAGTACAGGTATTTCAGCATATGATAGAGCCACAGGTATCCAAGCCTTGACAGATCCAAAAATAACGAAGGATGATTATGCAAAACCCGGACATATTTTTCCATTGAAGGCAAAAGAGGGTGGAGTCTTAAGAAGAACAGGTCATACAGAAGCGGCGATCGATCTTGCTAAATTAGCAGGACTTTATCCGGCAGGTGTTTTGGTGGAAATATTAAATCCTGATGGCACAATGGCACGGCTGCCTCAACTCCTTGAAATAGCCAAAGAGCATGACTTAAGAATAATATCTATAGACGATTTGGTAGCCTACAGATTGCAAACAGAGCAATTGATAAAAAAGGAATTTGAGGGACCGGTTAATTCGCCTTTTGGTGAGTTGAAAGTGCATGTGTATAAACAGATCACCAGTGATGATATTCACATAGCACTGCAATGGGGCGATTGGACAGAGGAGGAAGAGGTTCCTGTTAGGGTATTTTCTGAGAATAATGCCCATGAGTTGGCAGCTTTTATTTTTTCTGGCTGGAATCAACAATTAGGAAAAGTGATGGATTATTTCAAGGATAATGGCAAGGGATTAGCCTTATTCATGAGACAATCTGAGAGTTCTCCTGACTTAATTGACTCTGTTATCAATCTTTCGAAGGGGATAAAAGTGGATATACGTGATGAGCAAAGAGACTTGGGTATTGGGGCACAGATCATAAGGGATATGGGTATCACAAAACTAAATCTGATCACTTCTTCCACAATGAGAAGAGTGGGCATCATGGGCTATGGGCTGGAGATAACAAGAACCACAGCAGTGGGTGAAATATGATATTAAAGCAATTTTCGCAAGCAAAGCTGTTGATAATTTAATCAATGATATCCTATAATCAGACTAATTAATGGCTATTGATGGCCAGATTAAATACAAGTCATTTCCGCATATTGTTTCTTTAATTTACAAGCTAGCATGCCAATACCATATAGCGCTTCTTTTGAATTTGCAAAAATGGTAAAGAAGTTTTCTTCCCCTTTATTAAATTCAAAAAGCACTTCGCAGCGATAGTCTGTATTTTGTTTTAACTCCAATTCCAGATATCTTTCGACGTCCATGACAGCAATATGATAGGGGAAACTTACAGTGATGGTTACCATATATAAGTGTTATAAATGTGTGTATTAATAAATATATTATTTGATTTAAAATCGATATGTACGTATGTATTCGATATTTAGATGTGGCTTTAAAAAAAGTCACTTATAATGACAGTAAAAAAAATTGAAATACTGATTATCAATAAGTTAAATTATGTCCTAATTAAAATTTTTTTGTGAAAAAATTCAATGTAGCAGTAACCATAACCAAAGAGGATATCATTGCACTTGCGATGTACAACCTGCGTCAAAAAAGGAGAAATTTTATAATTATTAATGCCGCAATTTTAATATTACTCGTGTATTTTTTTGATCATCAATTTAATAATATTTATCTGGTTTGGTTTTTATCCATTTGCCTCGTTACTTCAATCATTTTTCTATCCATTCAAATTGTCAAAATCAGAGCAATTAGGCAATACAACTCTCAAAAAGCATTCCGCCAACCATTATATTATGAGCTATTTGATGATCATTATGAAGTAAAATCAATTGGTC
>Ga0209480_10002638_pt1 | contig 12155 bp, 8 predicted proteins | sample JI61114C2DNA_FD_187501 | JGI IMG/M metagenome (GOLD analysis project Ga0209480, IMG submission 187501) | Wastewater effluent complex algal communities from Wisconsin, to seasonally profile nutrient transformation and Carbon sequestration -... | ecosystem: Engineered > WWTP > Effluent > Algae...
ATTCGCCCATGCGCTGGCGAACGCTGAGCGCATCACGTTTGATCGCGTGCTGGGTGTACAGCTCGGCGCGCTTGAATACGTCGTGCAGGGCCAGCAGCATCTCGCGGATGTCCACCGGCGGCGGCAGGCGGATTTCCGCGCGGTCCGGCACGAAGGCGCTGACCGGGGCGGTGTCGCGTTCCTGCCGGGGCAGGGTGTCCAGGTCTTCTGCGGCTTTCTTGTAGCGTTCGTACTCCTGCAGCCGGCGGACCAGGTCGGCACGCGGATCGTCTTCTAGTGCTTCGGCACTGGGCGGCCGCGGCAGCAGCAGGCGCGACTTGATCTCGGCCAGGATCGCGGCCATGACCAGGTATTCGGCGGCCAGCTCGAAGCGCAGTTCGTGCATGCCCTGGATGTAGTCGACGTACTGGCTGGTGATCGAAGCCACCGGGATGTCGAGGATGTCCAGGTTCTGCCGGCGGATCAGGTACAGCAGCAGGTCGAGCGGGCCCTCGAAGGCGTCGAGGATGACTTCCAGCGCATCCGGCGGGATGTAAAGGTCCTGCGGGATTTGCAGCACCGGCTGGCCAAGCACCATCGCCAGCGGCATTTCCTGCTGCTGCGGTCGGGTGTTCTGGTGGCTGGCGGGTACGTCGGCGCTGGCGCCGGCACTCGGTTCGGATGTCATCAGTCGGCGGCCCCCTCCGGGCCACACCTTGTCGCAATGGCCGCTGGCGGCCGGGCAATGCTGCATGAAGCTGGACCCCGCCATGCCTGTGCGCGCCTGCGCCCTGCAAAGGGCGGCATCGGGACGGGTGGTGGGTAGTAGGCCGGATTGGCGGGCGCGGTGCGGCTTGTGGGAGCCGGATGTCGCGCGGGGCCGCAAGGTCGGACCGGAAACGTGGGCAGAGGTTAAGCGCTGGGCGGGGCCGTGTCCACTCGCATGCCTACAATGCCGCCGACTGGTTCATGGAGTGTCACGCCGATGTGGTATGCGATCGAAGGGTTCGATGGTGCCGATGTCCTGCCGAAGCGGCTTGCTGCCCGCCCCGAACACCTGGCGCGGCTGACCGCGCTGCGCGACGAGGGTCGCCTGTTGCTGGCGGGGCCTTGCCCGGCGATCGATGCCGAGGATCCGGGCCCGGCCGGGTTCAGCGGCAGCATCGTGATCGCCGAATTCGGCTCGCTGGAGGATGCGCGCGCCTGGGCCGACGCCGACCCGTACGTGGCCGCCGGCGTGTACGCGCGGGTCGAGGTGCGGCCGTTCCGCAAGACCTTGCCATGAGCGAGGCCTGGACCGAGGCCGACATCGCCCGGCTCAATCCCGGCCGGGTGACGCGGATCCGCGAGTTGCTCACAGCGGCGCTGGCACCGCAATCGCTGGAGGTCAACGACGACAGCCACAAGCATGCCGGGCACGCCGGCGCGCGCAGCGGGCAGGGACATTTCAGCGTCGATGTCGTCAGCGCGGCGTTTGCCGGCCGCTTGCCGCTGGCCCGGCATCGGCTGGTCTATGCCGCCCTGGGCGAGATGATGCAGTCCGACATCCATGCGCTCTCGATCCGGGCCCGCACGCCGGACGAGGCGGGCTGACCCGCTATACTCCTTGATCGCGCTGCATTTGCGGCCAAGCTCCGTTAATTAAATCAATTGGTTAGCGGTAAAAGTTAATCCCTGATATCAGGCAGCGGCTGGCCGCTGTCCGTAGGTCGCCATTGCCGCATGCGCCTGTCCACCATCAAGCTGTCCGGCTTCAAATCCTTCGTCGATCCGACCACCCTGCACCTGCCGACCAACATGACCGGCGTGGTCGGGCCGAACGGTTGCGGCAAGTCCAACATCATCGACGCCATCCGCTGGGTGATGGGCGAGTCCGCCGCCAGCCGCCTGCGCGGCGATTCGCTGACCGACGTGATCTTCTCCGGCAGCTCCGCGCGCAAGCCCGTCAGCCAGGCGATGGTCGAGCTGGTGTTCGACAACAGCGACCACACCATCACCGGCGAGTACGCCGCGTTCAACGAGATCTCGGTCAAGCGCATGGTCAGCCGCGATGGCCAGAGCAGCTACTACCTCAACGGCGCCAAGTGCCGCCGCCGCGACATCACCGACCTGTTCCTCGGTACCGGCCTGGGCCCGCGCAGCTATTCGATCATCGAGCAGGGGATGATCTCGCAGGTCATCGACGCCAAGCCCGAGGAACTGCGCGTCTACCTGGAAGAGGCCGCCGGCATCTCCAAGTACAAGGAACGCCGCAAGGAAACCGAAACCCGGATCCGCCACACCCGCGAGAACCTGGACCGCCTCAACGACCTGCGCGAGGAAGTCGGCAAGCAGCTGCAGCACCTCGCGCGGCAGGCCAAGCAGGCCGAGCAGTACACCGCGATCCAGGCCGAGCGCCGGATCAAGGACGTGGAATGGAAGGCGCTGGAATTCCGCGCCCTGGACGGCAAGCTGCAGCGCCTGCGCGAGAAGCTGGCGCAGGAAGAAACCCGCCTCGAACAGTTGATCGCCGAGCAGCGCGAGGCCGAGCGCGAACTGGAAACCGGCCGCGAGCGCCGCGAGACCGCCAGCGACGCCCTGAACGCGGCGCAGGCCGCGGTCTATCGCGTCGGCGCCGACCTGGCCCGGGTCGAACAGCAGATCGCCCACCAGCGCGAACTGTCGACCCGCCTGCAGCGTGCCCGCGACGAAGCGCTGGCGACCCTGTCCGAACTCGGCGCGCACATCTCCGACGACCAGCAGAAGCTGGATGCCTTGCGTGAAGCGGTGGCTGATGCCGAGCCGCGACTGGAACTGCTGCAGGAAGGCGACCTCGCGCGCCAGGACGCGCTGCGCGATGCCGAGCTGCAACTGGCCGACTGGCAGCAGCGCTGGGACGCGCATGGCCGCCAGCAGGCCGAGGCCGCGCGTGCCGGCGACGTGGAACGCACCCGCATCGAGCACCTCGATCGACAGGTGCTGGATGCCGACCGTCGCCGCGAACAGCTGACCAGCGAACGCGCCGGGCTGGACCTCGACACCCTGGCCGATGCCTTCGCCGAGCTGCAGTTGCAGCACGAGACGCAGAAAGAATCGCTGGACACGCTGGGCGAGCAGGTCGAGTTGCGCAAGCAGGCCACCGCCGACGCCCAGGACCAGCAGCGTGCACGCCAGGCCGAACTGGCCGAACTGCGCAAGCAGGCGCAGGCCGCGCGCGGGCGCTTGTCATCCCTTGAGACCCTGCAGTCGGCAGCGCTGGGCCAGGAGCAGGGCGCGGCGACGCAATGGCTGAAGGCGCAGGGGCTGGACGATGCCGCCCGCGTCGGCGAGCGCCTGCAGGTCGAGGCTGGCTGGGAAAACGCGGTCGAAGGTGCGCTGGGCCAGTTGATCGAAGCGGTGCTGGTCGATGCGCCGGAAGCCTTGGTCGATGCGCTCGGTGAACTCGGCGATGGTCGCCTGGCGCTGGTCGCATCGGCTGACGACGTCGATGGCGAAGCCTATGCGCCGACCTCGCTCGCGGCGAAGGTGCAGGGGCCGCGCGCGATCCGTCGCCTGCTGTCGCGCCTGCATGGTGCGGACACCCTGGCCGATGCGCGCGCCCTGCAGGCGCAGTTGGGCGATGGCGAGTCGGTCATCACCCGCAATGGCGAACGCCTGGGCGCCGGCTGGGTCCGCGTGGTGCGTTCGGGCGCGGCCAAGCAGGGCGCGCTGCTGCGCGAGAAGGAGATCCAGTCGCTGCGCGGCGAGATCGACGGCTTGGTCGATCGCGAGCGCGAACTGGAAGCGCTGCTGACGCGCCTGCGCGACCAGTTGCTGGCCGCCGAACAGCAGCGCGAGGACGCCCAGCGCGCCCTGTATCTCGCGCACCGTGGTGTTTCCGAGCTAGCCGGACAGTTGCAGAGCCAGCAGGGCAAGCTGGAGTCCGCACGCAACCGCATCGAACGCATCGACGCGGAACTGGCGCAGTTGGCCAGCACGCTGGAAGCCGCGCAGGCGCAATCGCGCGAGGCGCGCCAGCGGGTCGAGCATGCGGTGTCGGCGATGGGGGATCTGGAAACCGCCCGGCAGGCTCTCGACGCCGAGCGCCGCCAGTTGGCGGAGGCACGTGATGCCGCACGCCTGGCCGCACGCGAATCCCGCGACGCCGCGCACGCGCTCGCGCTCACTTTGGAATCGCAGCGGGTGCAGGTGGTCGCCTTGGCGCAGGCGCTGGAGCGCATGGGCGGCCAGCGTGGACAGCTGGATTCGCGCTTGGGCGACCTGGCCGCGCAGCTCGCCGAGGGCGATGCGCCGGTGCAGTCGCTGGAGAACGAACGCCAAGTCGCATTGACCGAGCGCGTGCGCAGCGAGCGCGAACTGGCCGAGGCGCGTTCGACCCTCGAAGGCATCGACAACGACCTGCGCGGCTTCGAACAGGTTCGCCAGCAGCGCGATGCGCAGGCGCTGGCGCAGCGCGAGGCGATTGGCCAACGCCGGCTCGACCAGCAGGCGCTGGCGATCAAGGCGGACCAGTTCGCGGCCGCCGTGGTCGAGGCCGGCTTCGCGATGGACGACGTCATCAACACGCTCACCGAGGACGCGGATGCGTCGCTCTGGGAAAAGGCCGTCGCCGACTTCGACGCCAAGCTGCGCAGGCTCGAGCCGGTCAACCTGGCCGCCATCGCCGAACATGCCGAGGCCGCGCAGCGCAAGGAGTACCTGGACGCGCAGGACGCCGACCTCACTACCGCGCTGGAGACGCTGGAAGAAGCGATCCGCAAGATCGACCGCGAGACCCGCGGGCGGTTCAAGGACACCTTCGACCGGGTCAATTCCGGCGTGCAGGAGCTGTATCCGCGCCTGTTCGGCGGCGGCCACGCCTACCTGGAACTGACCGGCGACGACCTGCTGGACACCGGCGTGGCGATCATGGCGCGCCCCCCCGGCAAGCGCGTGTCCAACATCTCGCTGCTGTCGGGTGGCGAGAAGGCGATGACCGCGGTCGCCCTGGTGTTCGCGATCTTCCGGCTCAATCCGGCACCGTTCTGCCTGCTGGACGAGGTGGACGCGCCGCTGGACGAAGCCAATGTCGGTCGCTTCACCGCGATGGTCAGCGAAATGAGCGAGCAGGTACAGTTCCTGTTCGTGACCCACAACAAGGCGACCATGGAAGCCGCGCAACAACTGTCCGGCGTGACCATGCGCGAGCCGGGCGTGTCGCGCCTGGTGTCCGTGGACCTCGCCGAAGCCGCGCGCCTGGCCGGCGCCGCCTGAGGAGGCTGTCCTGATGTCCGACATGACCCTGCTGCGCATCGGTATCGCCGTGGCGATGTCGCTGCTGTTCGGCGCGATCATCTACTTCGGCCGGGGCCGCAAGAACGCCCAGGGCCGGCGCGTCCCGCGCGATGGCGCGAGTGGCGAAGCGCGCACCGAACCCTCGCTGGGCGACCAGTTCGCCGAGGGCTGGGACCAGGGTCCGGCACGGCAGGAAGAGTTGGCCCTGGACGGCAGCCCCGCGCAGAGCGAACTCGGCAAGCGGGTGTCCGAGCAGTTCGACCGCATCGTCTCGCTGTACGTGGCGGCCAAGGCCGGCAACAAGCTGCGCGGGCAGGACATCGTGGTCGCCGCCGAGAAGGCCGGCCTGACGTTCGGGCACATGGACGTGTTCCATCGCCTCGTGGATGGCAAGCCGGAACTCGGCCCGATCTTCAGCGTCGCCAACATCATCAAACCCGGCAGTTTCGAGATGGCGCGCATCGCCGAGATCGAAACCCCGGCCATCGCGTTCTTCCTGACCCTGCCGGCGCCGGTCGCCGCACTGGATGCGTGGGAAACCATGGAGCCTGCCGCGCAGCGCATGGCAGACCTGCTCGACGGCGTGGTGCTCGACGAAGAGCGCAACGCACTGGGCCGCCAGCGCGTCCAGCACATCCGCGACGAACTCCGCGCCTATGATCGCCAGCACGCGGCGCCGCCGCTGAGCAAGTCGAATCGCTGGTGATGCCCATATCCCCTCTCCCGCGGGCGGGAGAGGGTTGGGGTGAGGGTGCGATCAGCCGACAATACCTGCGATGACCGATACCGCCACCCGCATCGCCGAACTCCGCCGCCGCATCGAGGACGCCAACCGGCGCTACCACGGGCTCGACGCGCCGGACATCACCGATGCGCAGTACGACGCGCTGGTGCGCGAACTCGATGCGCTGGAGCGCGCGCATCCGGAGCTCGCCAGCACCGATTCGCCGACGCGCAAAGTCGGTTCCGCACCGTCCGGCCGCTTCGCCGAAGTGGTGCACGCGGTGCCGATGCTGTCGCTGGGCAATGCCTTCAGCGACGACGAAGTGGGCGACTTCGTGCGCCGGATCCGCGAGCGGCTCGACCGCGATGCGCTGTCGTTTTCCGCAGAACCGAAACTCGACGGCCTGGCGATCAGCCTGCGCTACGAAAACGGCCTGTTCGTGCAGGGCGCGACCCGCGGCGATGGCGCCACCGGCGAGGACGTGACCGCCAACCTGCGCACCATCCGCGATATTCCGCGTGAACTTGCGGGTGCAGGCTGGCCGAAGGCCCTGGAAGTCCGTGGCGAGGTCTACATGGGCCGCGCCGACTTCGAACGCTGGAACGAACAGGCGCGCCTGCACGGCGGCAAGGTGCTCGCCAATCCGCGCAACGGCGCCGCCGGCTCGCTGCGGCAGATCGACTCGGCACTCACCGCGAAGCGCCCGTTGAGCTTCTTCGCCTATGGCATCGGCCAGGTCGAAGGCGGAACCCTGCCGGCCACCCATTCGGCCACGCTGGCGAAGCTGCGCGAATGGGGTTTCCCGGTCAGCGAACTGGCCACGGTGGTGCAGGGCGTCGAGGGATTGCTGGGCTACTACCGCCGCATCGGTGAGGCCCGCGACAGCCTGCCGTTCGACATCGACGGCGTGGTCTACAAGGTCGACGACTACGCTGCGCAGCGCGAACTGGGCTTCGTCTCTCGCGCGCCGCGCTGGGCCATTGCGCACAAGTTCCCGGCGCAGGAACAGGCCACGGTGCTGGAATCGATCGAGGTCAACGTCGGCCGCACCGGCGCGGTCACGCCGTGGGCGCTCATGCAGCCGGTGCAGGTCGGTGGCGTCACCGTCACCCGCGCCACCCTGCACAACGCCGACCATGTCGCGCGCCTGGACGTGCGCAACGGCGACACCGTCATCGTGCGCCGCGCCGGCGACGTGATCCCGGAAGTGGTGCAGGTCGTGCTGGAACAGCGACCGGCGAACACGGTGCCGTGGTCGATGCCGATGGCGTGCCCGGTCTGCGGTTCCGAAGTGGTGCGCGAGGAAGGAGCCGCGGTCTGGCGTTGCTCGGGCGAACTCAGCTGCCCGGCGCAGTTGGTGCAGGCGGTATTCCACTTCGCGTCGCGGCGGGCGATGGACATCGACGGCCTTGGCGAGCGCTACATCGAGTCGCTGGCGGACTTCGGTTACCTCCAGGATGTTTCCGACCTGTATCGGCTGACATTGGACGACCTGCTCGAAATGAAGCGTCGCGCCGAGGAGCGTGACGGCGCAGTCCCGGAAACCGTGAAAGCCGGAAAGGTCGCCACGAAATGGGCCGACAACCTGATCGCCGCGATCGACCGCAGCCGCGACACCACGCTCGCACGGTTTCTCTACGCGCTCGGCATCGAACATGTCGGCGAGAGCACGGCGAAGGCCCTGGCGCAGTGGTTCGGCGACCTCGCGTTGATCCGCCACCTGCCGTGGCCGTTGTTCAAGCGCGTCCCCGACATCGGCGGCGAAGTCGCGCGCGCCATCGGCCATTTCCTCGACCAGGCCGGCAACCAGCAGGTGATCGATCGCCTGCTCGAACGCGGCGTGCGCATCGGCGACGCGCATGCGCCCAACCCGAAACTGGGAGACGGACTGGACCTGGCCGCGCTGCTGGCCGATCTCGAAATCCCCAGGGTCACGCCGGTGCGTGCGGCGCAACTCGCAAGCGCGTTTGCCGACGCGGAGGCGCTGGTCGATGCGCCTGCGCACGCGATGGTCACGGCCGGCCTGCCGACCGACAGCGCCAACGCGCTTGCCGCCTGGCTGGAAGACGAGGCCAATGCCGGACTGCTGCTGCGCAGCGCCCAGGCAATGAACGCGTTGCGCGACCGCTTGCCGGAGCGCAGCGACGACGTCGCCGGCCCGCTCGAGGGCAAGACCGTGGTGCTGACCGGCACGCTGGCTGCGATGGGTCGTGACGAAGCCAAGGAAAAACTGGAAGCGCTGGGCGCGAAGACCGCCGGCAGTGTGTCGAGGAAGACCAGTTTCGTCGTCGCCGGGACCGATGCCGGATCGAAGCTGGCCAAGGCGGAGGAACTCGGCATCGACGTCTGGGACGAGGCGGCGTTGCTCGCGTTCCTGGCGCAATACGCATGACGTTCACGCCGGGTCCCGGCTGGCGCGACGGCCTCGATCCCGATGCCGCGTGGATGCCATCCGCGTCCCGCGACGCACTTCGCCTGCGTGCGTGGGTGAACCGGCTGGTGCGCGAGTTTTTCCATGCGCGCAACGTGCTGGAAGTGGAAACCCCGGCGATGTCGCTGGCCGGCAACACCGATCCCAACATCGCCTCGTTCTCGCTGGAATTCTCCGGCCGCACCGATGGTGGGCCGCGCGCCCGCTGGCTGCGCACGTCGCCCGAATTCGCCTTGAAGCGCCTGCTCGCGGCCGGCGTCGGCGACTGCTACGAACTCGGCCGGGTGTTCCGCGATGGTGAAGCCGGTGGTCGCCACAACCCCGAGTTCACCATGCTCGAGTGGTATCGGGTCGGCTGGAACCACCTGCGGCTGATCGACGAGACCGCGGAGCTCGTGCGTGCGGCGCTGTCGTTGCTGGGGCGCGACGCGGCACTGCGCGTCGTCCGTTATCGCGATCTTTACCATGACGCACTCGGCATCGATCCGTTCACGGCGAGCGATGGGGAACTGCGCGCCGCGCTTGGCGACCTCGAGATCGACCCCGCCGGTTTGACCCGCGACGATTGGCTCGACCTGCTGATGACCCATCGGCTGCAGCCCGCGTTCGATCCCGCCGGCTTGCTGGCGATCGTCGACTACCCGGCATCGCAATGCGCGCTGGCGCGCTTGCGCGACGACGGCAATGGCCACCCGGTGGCCGAACGCTTCGAGCTCTATCTCGGCGCCATCGAACTGGCGAACGGCTACCACGAACTCCTCGATGCCGGCGAACAGCGCGCGCGATTCCAGCGCGACGGCATCGTGCGAGAGGCGCGGGGCGATGTCGTCCCGCCGACGGACGAACGCCTGCTGATCGCGTTGGATGCGGGCCTGCCCAGCTGCGCCGGAGTCGCCCTGGGCGTGGATCGACTGTTGATGGCGATGCTGCAGACGCCACGCATCGCCGACGTGCTGGCGTTCGATTTCGCCCGCGGCTGACGATCCGACTGAACGGGAAGCGTGCGTTCGGCAGGCGTTCGGATTGCCTTCGCTTTTTGTTAATCCGGCATGCCTAACAGTACGCCCCAAGACAACGACCGGAGGGGTCACCATGCGTCGCCTGATCTTCGCTACCGCCATGTTCGCCGCGGCGTCCGCGGCACCCGCCATCGCCGCACCGCAGTCCTGGCAGGAGTACGGCCCGGGGACGGGAGTTGTGCGTTGCGAATCCAACGACGGCCGCATGAACCGCTGCCCGCTGCCTGGCGGCGGCCGCGTGGTGCTGGAACGCCAGCATTCGCGCACCGCCTGCATCGAAGGGCGGTCCTGGGGACAGGATCGCGGTGGGGTGTGGGTGGATGATGGCTGCCGCGCGGACTTCCGCGTTGCCGGTTACGGCGGTGGTTACAACGATGGTTACTCCGGTGGCGGTTACGGCAATGGCGGTTACAACGATCGATACGGCCAGACCTTCCGCTGCGAGTCGGACGATGGGCGCACGCGCCAGTGCAACGGCAACGGTCGCGGCCGCGCGCAACTCGTGAAGCAGTTGTCGCGCGCGGCCTGCATCGAGGGACGCACCTGGGGTTCGAACTACAACGGCGTCTGGGTATCGCAGGGGTGCCGCGGCGAATTCGCGATGGGCGGCGGGTACGGCAGCGGCCCGTATGGCGGTGGCTACGGTGGCCCCAACAACGGTTTCGGGCGTCTGTTCCGCTGCGAATCCAACGACGGTCGCACGCATGAATGCGCAGCCAATACCCGCGCCGGCGTGCAACTCGTGCGCCAGCTGTCGCGCGCCGCCTGCATCCAGGGGCGTACCTGGGGCTACGGCCGCAACGGCATCTGGGTGTCCGACGGTTGCCGCGCCGAATTCCGCAGCTATTGATGGCTCGCTTGATGTCCGAAACCGGCGCCCACGTGGCGCCGGTTCCGTTTCCGGATGGCGGATAATCCGAGCATGGACAACATCCTCGATTTCGACCGTTACGACCGAATCCGCCCGATCCGCTGGACCGGTGAATCCCTGGAACTGCTGGACCAGCGCAACCTGCCGTTCGCGGTGGCTTACGACACCAGCACGACCAGCGACGACGTAGCCGCGGCGATCCACGCACTGACCGTGCGCGGCGCACCGGCGATCGGCATCGCCGCCGCCTGGGGCGTGGTACTGGCGGCGCGCGAGGTGCAGGCCGCCACTGGCCGCGAGGCCGCGCTCGCGCTCGCACCCGCGATGGCCCGCCTCAATGCCTCGCGTCCCACGGCGGTTAACCTTGCCTGGGCACTGGCGCGCATGCAGCGGGCGCTGGAAACCGCCGGCAGCGATTGGCGCGCGGTGCTGGAGCGCGAAGCCCGCGCCATCGAGACCGAAGACCTGGCCGCCAATCGCCACATGGGCGCATTGGGCGCCGCGCTGATCGCGCCGGGCAGCGGCGTGCTGACCCACTGCAATACCGGCTCGCTGGCCACTGCCGGCTTCGGCACCGCGCTCGGGGTGATCCGCGCGGGCGTGGCGGCGGGCCGCATCGACAAGGTGTTCGCTGGCGAGACCCGCCCGTGGAACCAGGGCGCGCGGCTGACCGTGTGGGAACTGCAGCAGGACGGCATCGACGCCACCCTGATCGCTGACGCCGCGGCCTCGCACCTGATGAAGACCGGGAAGGTGCAGTGGGTCATCGTCGGCGCGGACCGCATCTGCGCCAACGGCGATACCGCCAACAAGATCGGCACCTATCAGTTGGCCATCGCCGCGCGCCACCACGGGGTCAAGTTCATGGTGGTCGCACCGTCCTCGACCGTGGACATGGCGACCGCCTCAGGCGAGCTGATCGAGATCGAGGAGCGCGATACCGCGGAGCTCCTGTCCTTCAAGGGCGCGCGAACTGTCTCCGAAGGGGTGCGCGCCTGGAACCCGGTGTTCGATGTTACTCCGCACGATCTGATCGATGCGATCGTGACCCAGCTGGGTGTGGTCGAACGCCCAGATGCGGCGCGGATGCAGGCGCTGTTCAAGCCCTGATCTCGTGCGTTCATTTTCCGGGGATGAGTGGGCGCGGCATGGCGCCTCCTCGACGCGTGCGAACGTCCTGTTCGACGCGTCGCCGCGGGCCATCCATGGCCCGCTCTGCGGCGCCACGCCACACCCACTCACTGCAGAATTTCGCTGCTGGAGGAAAAGGCGGTTGGGCGATGTGGCGTTGGGTGCCAAAAAGTCCCGTAACCCATTGATTCTTCGTCGGAATCGACGGTACGGAAGCGTCCCGAAAATGCTATGATTTCACGTTGCTGAAAAGCCCCCCGGAAGTCCTGCGCGGAGTCGCCTCCGCTCGGTCGCCGCGGGTCACGAAAGTTGCTGCACCTTCTGTACGGAACCGGACGCACGATGGCCGAGCTCGCCAAGGAAATCATCCCCGTCAACCTGGAAGACGAGATGCGTCGCAGCTACCTCGATTACGCCATGAGCGTGATCGTGGGGCGCGCCCTCCCGGATGTCCGCGATGGCCTCAAGCCGGTGCACCGGCGCGTGCTGTTCGCCATGCACGAGCTCGGCGCGCACAGCAACAAGCCGTACTACAAGTCCGCCCGCATCGTCGGCGACGTCATCGGTAAATATCACCCGCACGGCGACCAGTCGGTGTACGACACCCTGGTGCGCATGGCGCAGCCGTTCTCGCTGCGCTACCTGCTGGTGGACGGGCAGGGCAACTTCGGTTCGGTCGATGGCGACTCCGCCGCGGCGATGCGTTACACCGAGGCGCGCATGGCCCGCCTCACCCATGAGCTGATG
>Ga0209480_10002639_pt1 | contig 12153 bp, 9 predicted proteins | sample JI61114C2DNA_FD_187501 | JGI IMG/M metagenome (GOLD analysis project Ga0209480, IMG submission 187501) | Wastewater effluent complex algal communities from Wisconsin, to seasonally profile nutrient transformation and Carbon sequestration -... | ecosystem: Engineered > WWTP > Effluent > Algae...
GATTGTTGCGTCATGATCATTCAGAAACTAAAAAGGCATTGCTGGATTGGTATAGCCAGCAGCATGACCAGATCTTTGATCGTTATAATTCCAAACTTTTCACTGGATCAAATGAATCTCCATTAAATCTGGATGGGCTTAAGCCTGAATATTCTGAAAGTTCAAAAGTGGTTGATGGCAGGGAAATTTTAAACGCATGTTTTGATGCAAATTTCGCTCGTGATGCCCGTGTTCTTGCCTTTGGTGAGGATGTTGGGGCTATTGGGGATGTAAATCAGGGTTTTGCTGGCCTGCAGGCCAAATTTGGTAAAAGGCGAATTACAGATACTGGCATTAGGGAAATGACCATTATTGGGCAGGGAATAGGTCTGGCTTTGCGCGGTTTAAGACCCATTGCAGAGATACAATATCTTGATTATTTATTATTTGCATTAAATATTCTGAGTGATGATCTGGCAACATTAAGTTACCGTACCAAAGGCAGACAAAAAGCTCCGCTTATCGTCAGAACCAGAGGTCACCGCTTAGAGGGAATCTGGCATTCAGGATCTCCAATGGGGGTGATCATCAATTCTTTAAGAGGTGTTCATGTTTGTGTGCCTAGAAATATGACTCAGGCTGCAGGTATGTACAATACACTCCTTCGTGGAGATGAGCCGGCTCTTGTTATTGAATGTCTTAACGGTTACCGTCTGAAAGAGACAATGCCTGATAATGTTGGTGAATTCAGAGTGGAACTGGGTAAAGCGGAGATCATTCGTGAAGGAAAGGATATCACCGTTATTTCATACGGTTCAACTTTGAGAATAGTGGAACAGGCTGCTGAGGAACTTGAGCGTTTGGGTATAGATATTGAAATTGTTGATCCCCAGACCTTTTTGCCCTTTGATCTTGGCAATCTGTGCGCAGAATCTTTGAGTAAGACCAATAAATTGCTTGTAGTTGGTGAAGATGTTCCGGGAGGTTCATCTGCTTTTATCATGCAGCAGGTACTGGAACGTCAGAATGGATACCGGTTTTTGGACGGACAACCCCATACACTCACTGCCAAACCTCATCGTACTCCTTATGGTTCGGATGGGGATTATTTCACCAAACCTTCAGTGGATGATGTGGTAGAAATCGTTTATTCAATGATGAACGACAGTTTCCCGGATAAGTTTCCGAAGTTGTTTTAATAATTACGAACAATATCCCGTCTTTCGACAAGCGAATCAATCGTATTCTGAATAATTAACGCTATGGCTTGGAGAAATCTGTTGAATATGGCTGTGCCATTGTGCAGGAGATTTCTCTTCATTCCTGTCCGGTCAGGGAGATACGACGAAGCAATCCTATGAATGGCAGGAATAATACTAAAGAGATTGCTTCGCTATGCTCGCAATGACACTCCATCATGACTTTCATTGCAATGACGAACTATAGCATTAATGTCATTGCGAGGAGGCACGACGAAGCAATCCTATGAATGGCAGGAATAATACTAAAGAGATTGCTTCTCCGCCTTGGGCGGATTGCAATGACACAAATCTGTCCCTAAAGCTTGACAACCCTATTCCTCAACAAATGATCAGCCAGTACCAGTGCTGCCATGGCCTCAACAATTGCAACGGCACGGGGTACAACACATGGATCATGCCTGCCCTTGCCCTGAACATTTGCTGCATTACCTGCAGAATCAAGGCTGGCCTGATTTTGCATGATGGTTGCCACCGGTTTGAATGCTACCCTGAAGGTAATATCCATACCGTTTGATATGCCACCCTGAATGCCTCCCGAATAGTTAGTCAGTGTACGGAAATTGCTGTTTTCCTGTCCTTCTGCAGGTGCTACAAACAGATCATTATGCTCAGAACCTCTCATCTCAGAGCCTGCAAATCCGGATCCATAATCAAAGCCATGTACGGCATTGATACTTAACATCGCTTTTCCTAGATCAGCATGCAGTTTGTCAAAAACAGGCTCCCCTAATCCAACAGGGCAGTTTTTAATTAGGCATGAAATTTTACCACCGATCGTATCTCCTTCTTTTCTGATCCCATCGATCAGTTCGATCATTTGATTCGCGGTAGCAGGATCTGCACAGCGTACAATATTACTCTCTCTGATCTCAAGCAATTCTGGTATCGAATTAATTGAAAGTAAGGGTGCTTCTATGGTACCTGCTGCTGATACATGTGCAAATATTTCGATTCCGGATTGCTGTAATAGAAGCTTAGCAATTGCTCCTGCTGCAACCCTTGCTGCTGTTTCTCTTGCTGATGATCTTCCACCACCGCGGTGATCCCGGTGACCATATTTGGCATCGTAAGTGTAATCTGCATGTGAGGGACGATAAGCATCCTTGATATGCGAATAATCTTTTGAACGCTGATCTTCATTCGGAATGATCATAGCAATTGGAGTGCCGGTCGTTTTGCCTTCAAATACTCCCGACAGGATCTGTACTGTATCACTTTCCTTGCGCTGGGTTGTAATCTTTGATTGTCCGGGTTTACGCTTATCAAGCTCCGACTGGATAAAATCCATATCGACCACCAAATTAGAAGGACAACCATCGATGATCACACCAATGGCTTCACCATGTGATTCCCCGAAAGTTGTGATGCGAAACAGTTGACCGAATGAATTGCCTGCCATTTTGAGTTGTATGTTTTAAGTTATAAGTTCTAGGTTATAAGTTATAAGTATTGAGTATCAGGTATCAAGTATCAAGTACTGGGAATTATGATTAAAGATGAAAATTTGTTCTCTAATTTAGATTTCTTCATTGTCAATTGTCAACTATCAATTGTCAACTGATTTTGAATCCTGCAAGTTCCAGATGTTTCCAAAAATCCGGATATGATTTTTCAACTACCAGATGATCCTCTATCTCAAGCTCCGGCATAACTAATGCAAGAGGTGCAAAGGCCATAGCCATTCTATGATCATCGTAAGTTGCTATCTGAATTTTTTTATTCAGATCAAGTCCTGAGCAATCCAGTTTATAGGTTTGATTCTTTTCAATCAGTTTTACTCCGATCTTAGCCAGTTCAGTCTGAAGTGCAATTACCCGGTCGGTTTCCTTAATTTTTAAAGTTTCCAGTCCGGTGAAGGTAGCATCATGTCCCAGTGCCGCGCAGCAAACAATTACTGTCTGTGCCAGATCCGGACATTCCTTAAAATCAAAGATCTTTCGCTCTAATTTCTTGTCTTCCTTCATTAAGTAAACACCACCATCTTTAAATTGCGAGGTAATCCCAAAGTTGGCCATAATCTCAGTGATCATGCTGTCGCCCTGCAGGCTGTATCCGTTCAATCCCGGAAGGAAAAGACGAGCTTCTTTGGATAATGCAGCAATAGCATACCAGTAAGAAGCTGCACTCCAGTCGGGTTCCACATTAATAACAGACTTATCAAAGGGCTGCTTTGCAATGCTGATTACATTATCAGACCAGGTATGTCTGATGCCAGCCTGTTCCATCATCGCAAGGGTCATCTGAACGTATGGTTTTGAGGTTAATTCCCCCTCAATTACAAGATTCAAACCCTGTTCAAGTTTTGGAGCAATAAGTAATAGGGCAGAAATATACTGACTGCTGATATTGCCTTTTATACTCACTTGATTTATTATTTGCTGAAGCGGACCTTTGATTTTTAATGGAGGGAATCCTTCCTTTTCTGCATATTGAATATCAGCACCGAGCGTTCTTAAAGCATCAACCAGAATCCCGATAGGACGCTGTTTCATGCGCTCCGACCCGGTTAAAATCACTTCACCAGCATGTAGGGCGTAAAAAGCAGTTAAAAAGCGCATGGCAGTACCTGCCGGACCGATATCAACTAATTTTTGTGCCTGATCTTTGAGTATATTGTTTAAAGTAACAGTATCAGCAGCATCAGATATATTCTCTACCCGGACTGCACCATCACTCAATGCCTGCATGATCAAAGCGCGGTTACACTCGCTTTTTGATCCGGTCAGGGGTATGGTGCAGTCCAGTTTTTTAATTGTTGCTGATATTTTTATGCTTGCTGAACTCATTGTTATTCAACATTCACTTTATCGTTCATGATTTCAGTTTGCTTGCGAATAGATTCGCTGTGAATCAATTCCAAAAGTTTACCTGTAAAGTTAAGATCCAGCTTTAAAGCCTTTGCAAATGCGCTACGTTTGTTCATGATCTGATCCCAGCGGTTTACCTGAAGGATAGTTACTCCATTATCACGTTTGAATTCACCGATTTTTTGAACTACCTGCATTCTTTCAGCTATTTTCTGAATGATCTGATCATCAATCTTATCAATGCTGGTACGCAGATCAGCCAGTTTATCAGTAAATTCTTTGTCTTTACTCTCCGGCTTACGCAGCGTAAGTAATTCCATTAATTCTGATAATGCAGCAGGAGTTAACTGTTGTTTTGCATCAGTCCATGCTACAGAAGGGTCAAGGTGCGACTCGATCATTAATCCCTGCATGTCAAGATCAAGTGCTTTTTGGGCAACATATTGAATCAATTCACGGTTTCCGCAAATATGACTAGGGTCATTGATGATTGGAAGTTCAGGACATAAAGTCTTAAGCTGAATTGCTAGTTCCCACATCGGTTCATTTCTGAATGCAGTTTTTTCAAAAGAAGAGAATCCTCTGTGGATAGCCGCAAGTTTTGTAATACCGGCATTATTGAAACGCTCCAATGCACCTACCCATAACTGAAGATCGGGATTAACCGGGTTTTTAACCATCACCGGAATATCAACACCTTTAAGGGCATCGGCAATTTCCTGTACTGTAAATGGATTTACCGTTGAACGTGCACCCACCCAAAGGATATCAACTCCTGCTGCCAGGGCTTCTTCCACATGTTTTGCGTTTGCTACTTCAACCGCAGTAGGTAAGCCTGTTTCTTCTTTGGCTCTTTTTAACCAGGTTAAGCCAATGCTTCCAATACCTTCAAACTCTCCGGGACGGGTACGCGGTTTCCAGATTCCAGCTCTTAAAACAGAAACCTTTCCTGTTTTTGCCAGTAAATGTGCGGTAGCCATCAGCTGATCTTCGGTTTCAGCACTGCATGGCCCTGCAATTAATAAAGGCTCATTTTTTGTTTTTACCCAGGTACTTAAGGGCTGTAATTTTAAATTTAATTTCATCGTTTTAATTTTTGGTCCGGAACTAGCCGGGAGATTGATTATAGTATCGTTTTTAATTGTTATTTGCTTTTTGTCAGGTTAAACTTTATCGTTTTTTAAGTACTCACCCATAATTGTAAAGTTGATCGTATGTTTTAAAACCTGCCGGATTGCAGAATCATAATCGGCCTGGTTTTTCCATTCTATATCAACGTAAAAATTGTATTCATTTCGCTTTCCAAGTACGGGCATCGACTGAATTTTGCTCAGATTGATCTTGTGTGAGGCAAAGATATTCAGAACGTCTGCCAGCGATCCAACGGAGTTTCCTACCTGGAAACTTAGTGACGCTTTATTGACTTCTACATTTTCGAGTGGTTTATTTGCTAGGATCAGGAAACGGGTGAAGTTTTTCTTATTGGATTCAATCCTTCTTTCCATGACCTCCAGATCATATAGTTTAGCAGCAAGCAGATTTGCAATAGCAACGGTATCTGTCAGGTTTTCTTCTCTTATTTTTTTTGCACAGGCTGCAGTGTCACTGCTTTCAACTACTTGTAAATGAGGAAATTCCTCAAAAAAGTCGCTGCATTGACGGATGGCGATAGGATGTGACTGTACATACTTTACATCCTCGAATTTTACTCCGGGAAGTGCAAGTAAATGAAGTTGTATCGCAAGATAGACCTCGCCGACTATTGAGAAATTGTATTCTCTGAGCAGGGTATAGTTGGGCAGAAGACTTCCGGCAATTGAATTTTCAATAGCCATAACTACATAATCTGCCAGTTTATTCTTCAAAACCTCACAGGTTTTTTTGAATGATTCGCATTCAATGGTTTCGATATCAGTCCCGAAGAATTTAAATGCTGCCTCTTCGTGAAATGAAGCCCGGATTCCCTGAATAGCTACTCGTTTTTTCTGCATTTGATTTTAAATAAAAAAAGTCCCTGCTGTTGGGCAGGGACTTTTTGCTAATTTCTATATTAAGATCTATTGCATATTTTCCCCGCTCTTACCGTGATAGTAAAAATAAGCGAAGTAATATGTAGTTGAATTTTTCATGTTTTGTTTCTCAAATGTAGCACAAAATTTAATTCTGTCAATAGAAAAAAAATATTTTTTTACAAATTTAGATTTTTGACCTAAATGGTATCGGGTACATAATCAATAATTTAAGGTTCAAGAACAGCTTATGTAATAATCCAAACTCTCAAATATCTCTTCTTCTGTGCAATAAATGTCGTATCCGCATTTACCAATTTCACTTAATAATGAGAAGCTGATCTGCCCCGCATTGTTCTTTTTATCATTTTTCATGATGTCAAGAAGGTCAGAATAGCTGGTTTTATTTAATTTATAAGCGGGGTACGTGTTTTGAATGGTTTTTACAATTTCCGAAAGTTCTTCTTTTTTAAGCCCATTTTTCTTTTCAGAGAGAAAAGCTTCGCAAATGAAACCGATTGCAATCGCTTCCCCATGCAATAATGGACTTTTATCATGTTTCAAAGAGTAACTTTCAATAGCATGCCCGATGGTATGTCCATAATTCAGAATTTTTCGTAATCCTTTTTCAAATGGATCTGTGATGACTACTTCATTTTTAATTTCAATGGAACGATAGATAATTTCATCACTCAGGTCTTTTGGAACAATTCCCTTAAGCTGTTCGAACAGGGAAGCATCGTAAATGAGACCATGTTTAATTACTTCAGCATATCCAGAACGGAGTTCCCTGTCGCTTAATGTATGTAGGAACTGGGTATGGATATAGACCGCCTTAGGCTGAGTAAAGGTGCCAATGATGTTTTTTACATTCTCCATATCCACTCCGGTTTTGCCACCAACTGAAGCATCAACCTGGGATAAAAGGGTAGTAGGTACCTGTACAAAATCAATACCCCGCTTGAATGTAGAAGCGGCAAAACCACCCATGTCAGTAATCACTCCACCGCCAAGATTGATCATGATGCTGTTTCTGTCGGCACCAAAGTCAAGGAGCATTCTCCAGATCCCGATACAAAAATCAATATTCTTATTTTCCTCACCTGGTGTAACTTCAATCAGATCAAATTCAATGGACCCTAAAGCTTCCTGCAATGCCGGCAGACAATGAATTTCTGTATTGCTGTCAACCAGGACAAAAACCTTGCTGTATTTCTTTTTATTTAAAAATGCAGATAATTCCTCCAGACTGTTCTCGAAAAAAACGGAATAGCTTATACTCTCGATGGGTTTCATGTAACTTTTATTTTTTGTCCTTTGAATTCAACGATATCGCCACGCCTCACTTTAAGGCGTTTTCGCAGATCTACCTCTCCGTTATATTTCACTAATCCGGCTTCCACCACAATTTGGGCTTCTCCGCCGCTTGGGACCAGGTTCATCGCCTTTAGTAACTGGATCATCGGAATGAATTCTCCTTCTAATTTAAATTCGAGCATGCAGCAAACTTACAAATTTTAGCTTTTGTATGTTAATATCTCAATATTTCTACCTTTGTGCAATAAACCAATTATTTTGAAGAGCCGCCCGGCAAAAAGCCATAATTTATCGTTTGATAATACTGAGATCGCTTTTCGTGGAAAATCGAATTCAGATCTAACTCGTGCATACTGGCTATTTAAGTTTATAAGTATTAATTTTCTTACGAAGATTGGTCCGCCAATTACCAATGCAGCACTTAAGTTGGGCTTACCAGTTAAATCCCTGATTAAAGCTACCATCTTCCGCCAGTTCTGTGGGGGAGAAAGTATTGTGGAATGTGAACAAGCTGTTGCTCAGCTACATGCAGGCAGTGTGGGCTCTATTCTGGATTATTCGGTTGAGGGAGAAGATGAAGAAGATGTATTTGATCATACATGCGAAGAAATCATGAAAACCATTCGTCATGCGGATGGTGATGATCGGATTCCTTTAACTGTCTTTAAAGTTACCGGATTGGGCAGATTTGCTTTACTTGAGAAAATAAATGCAGGGCAAGCTCTTGAAGCCGCTGAAAAATCGGAATTTCAACGACTGAGTCATAGGGTTGATCAGATCTGCCGACTCGCACATGAACTGAATGTCAGGGTGATGATTGACGCAGAAGAAAGCTGGATTCAGGACCCGATAGATTCAATGGCACTTGAAATGATGCGCAGGTACAACCAGGAAAAGGCAATTGTTTTTAATACCTACCAGCTTTACAGGAATGATAAATTGGCTTCCCTACAGGCAGACTTTACTTTAGCGCTATCAGAGAAATTTATACTTGGAGCTAAACTGGTTAGGGGCGCATACATGGAAAAGGAACGTAACCGTGCTGAAGAAATGGCTTATGCATCACCAATACATGCCGATAAGGAATCAACAGACCATGATTATAATGATGCTCTAAAGTTCTGCATCAGCAGGATCGATTCAATATCTTTTGTAGCGGGAACACACAATGAGCTTAGCTGTGGCTTGCTTGCCGAATTGCTTGATGAAAAGGGTATCCCACATGATCATGAGCATATTTACTTTTCCCAATTACTTGGGATGAGTGATAATTTAAGTTTTAATCTTGCCGCTGCCGGTTATAAGGTAGTTAAATATGTCCCGTATGGGCCGGTAAAGGCGGTTATGCCTTATCTTTTCAGAAGGGCGGAGGAAAATACATCAGTTGCAGGGCAAATGGGCAGGGAACTTCGTTTGATCTCAGAGGAAATGAAGAGACGTAAACTGAAGTAGTATCTAGTATCAAGTATCAAGAACCAAGACAAAAAATGCTAATCGTTCTTCTACTCCAATAGGTCTTGGTTCCTGACTCAAAGAAATAAGAACCAAGAAATAAGAACCAAGAATCAAGACAAAAAATACAAAACTTCAATTAACTCCAATCTGTCTTGGCTCCTGGCTCTTGGTTTTTGGATCAAAGAATCTATCTGCTAAGCAATCCTGAATCATACAAATAGCTTTCCAGTGTCTCATCTGCTGTCAGCAGGTGGGTGTTAAGTCCCAGCATATCAGCAGTTTTTAAATGTTGCGGACTATCGTCTATAAAAAGGGTTTCTTTCGGATTGAGATTGTTTTCACGCATTACGAATTCAAAGATCTCCCGATTGGGTTTCCGCATTTTCATTAGATGGGAGTAATAATCCTTCTCAAAAAATACTGCATTTGAATCTAATCGATGTTCTCTTTGCAGGTAGTCCATGATCCAGTTATAATGAATCTCATTATTATTACTAAGCAGGAAGGTTCTGTATTTTTCTTTTACTTTCAAAAGAAGATCATGATTTGGCTCAGGTACACCGATTAGCAGGGAATTCCATGCCTTATCGATTTCAGCATCGCTTAAACTTTTGATTCCGGTGACTTTACGGATACCATCCCTGAATTCTGAGGAGGAAATAAGGCCTTGCTCAAACTGATCAAACAGTGAATCGTGACCTTTATGCGAGAAGAAATTTTCTATGTTTTTGACTCCAAGCTCAGTAAAACTATGCTGGGCCCTGATAAAGTCTATTGTGAAAATTACATTACCATAATCGAAAATTATATTTCTAATCTTATTCATATATTTAGTGCAGTATATTATATTTTTGATCTTTTTAAAGACAAAGCTCTGTTTTGTTTTACGTGCCCGATCCCATCTGCTAAATGACATTTATTCCGAATACCTATTCAATTATTCTGATAATCTGTGGCCTTATCACGCTATATATGTGTGTCAGGATTTTTCGCAGATATGAGATTGTTGTACGCTGGTTTGGATTTATGATGTTAGGCATTGCAATCTGGGCTCTAAGTTATGGATTAGAACTTTCAAGTACCAGTCTTGAGCAGATGTTATTCTGGATCAATGTTGAATATCTTGGAATAGCCTTCATTCCGGCTTTCTGGTTATTGTTCCTGTTAAAGTTTACCGGCAAAGATAAGTGGCTGCATCCGAAGTATTTTTATGCATTCATGCTGCTGCCTTTGATTACCTTACTGATGGTATGGACCAATACCTATCATCATCTCCATTATAAAAGTGTGGGCCTTGATAATTCCGGACCGTTTCCTTTGTTAAGTCTTGAAACCGGTCCATGGTATATCGTTCATACTATTTATTTCTATACACTTTTGGTTTGGGGAGTAATCCTGCTTGTGAATAAGTACAGGAAGTCTGATCAGGTTTTCAGAAAGCAGAACCTAACCATTCTTATCGCAGTATTTATTCCATGGGTTGCTAATGTTCTGTACCTGTTTGGTTACCGGCCAATGGGGCATATAGATAGTACACCATTTGCATTTGTCATTACGATGCTGTTTCTCAGTATCGGACTTGTTCGTTTCAGATTGCTGGATATCATCCCTATTGCGCGCGAGAAAGTTATTGAAGCGATGAACGAAGGCTTGATAGTTACAGATAATCAGGATAGGGTGGTAGATTTGAATCAGGAAATCAGGAAGATTCTTAAGATTGAAGAAAAAAAGATCATTGGTAAGCGACTTGAATTAATTCTGCCGGAGCAGGCTGAACTATATGAATTGATTAAGGCCAGAAAGGGTGGGCAATTACAATTGAAGCTTTTGAACTCAGAACTTTTCCTGGAAGCTAGTCTTACTCCTTTGTTTGAGAATCAGCATGCATACAGTGGTTTGATCATCCTGATCAGGGATATTACCGAACGTGTTGAAATTCAAAATAAGGTTCGATTGCAATCGGAGCAGCTTTTAGGCATGAACAAGCTGAAAGACCGGTTGTTCTCGATCATAGCACACGATCTAAGGGGGCCGCTGATTAATCTAAATGACATTATCAAAATGCTTAATGAGGGTATGATTACGGAAGAAGAGTTCAAATCATTTGTACCCCAATTATCAAAGAATATTGGGTATACCACAGGTTTGCTGGAGAATCTTTTATTCTGGTCTAAGAGTCAGTTGCAGGGTGAGGTGGTAAAGCCCGTTTATTTTAATCTGAAAGAGATTAGCGTTAATATACTCCATCTTTTTGAGAACACAATTCACGAGAAGGATATCTTAATAGAAAACAATATTCAATTGAGCTGTAAGGTTTATGCTGACAAGGACATGATTCAGTTGGTAGTCAGGAATCTGATATCCAATGCTGTAAAATTCTCAAAGCGTGGTGGAAGTATTAAGCTAACAACCAGAACTGAGGAAAATTATACAAACCTTTGCGTGACAGATACCGGAGTTGGAATCTCTGAAACGGACCAGAAAAAATTTTTTGAGCAGGAGACCTTTACTACCCGGGGGACTGATAATGAGCAGGGTACAGGACTTGGTCTACTTTTATGCAAAGATTTCATTGAAAAGAATGGCGGTTCAATCTGGGTGGAAAGTGAAATTGGAAAGGGTAGCAAGTTCTGTGTCCGCATTCCAAATTCTAACTGGTAAATCCCGGTCTTTTCCGGGGAAGCAGAAACTCTAATTCCTGCTATCCTGTGTACTAAGCTGAATGAACAGTTCAATGATATTAAAAATTAAGATGAGGCTGCTTCAAATACTTTTATTAATCTGTATTCCGTTTTTCAGCAGTGCTGTCAGCGCTCAAACAATTATACCGCGATTTAAGGTGTTGGCCATAGGAGAGAACGGCGGGCACCATCTTCAGTACACTCAGGCAGCGAAGATCTGGCTGAACAAACTTGCTGCCAACAGTAATTTTACCATTGATTATTATACCAATACCAAGCCCATTACTAAGGAGTTCCTCGGGCAGTATCAACTATTTATTCAGATCGATTATCCCCCTTATTCCTGGAGTAAAGAATCCGAGGATGCGTTTATTGAATATATCGAACAGGGAAATGGAGGCTGGATTGGTTTTCATCATGCCACCCTTCTTGGAACTTTCGATGGTTTCCCATTATGGCAGTGGTTTTCCAACTTTATGGGCGGTATTCAATTCAGAAAATACATCCCGGATTTTGCAGCGGCTACAGTGAATGTGGAGATTAAGAGACATCCTGTTATGGCAGGTGTACCGGCTTCCTTTCCTATCGTCAGAGAAGAATGGTATACCTATGATAAAAGTCCTCGATTGAATAAAAATATACA
>Ga0209480_10002642_pt1 | contig 12146 bp, 8 predicted proteins | sample JI61114C2DNA_FD_187501 | JGI IMG/M metagenome (GOLD analysis project Ga0209480, IMG submission 187501) | Wastewater effluent complex algal communities from Wisconsin, to seasonally profile nutrient transformation and Carbon sequestration -... | ecosystem: Engineered > WWTP > Effluent > Algae...
CAAAGTAAAAATCAACTCCAGCTTGTTCTGCTAAGTCTACCATTTTTTTATTCAACAATCCTCTTGAAAGCGAATAAATCACTTCACCATCTTTACCATAAAATTGTTCGTTTACAGTATCTACGCCAACATGAATCGCTCTTTTTTCAACAGGAATGCCTATTCCAAGCACTTCATCTTCTAAACCAACATCTTTTAGTGCTTTTATTCCTCTATCAGAAAGTACTAGATTTATAGAACGACCTGAAAAATTAATTTTTCTAATATCAGGACTTCTGTCATAAACATGAACTGTATGACCAAGTTTTTTAAGGTAGATTGCCAATAAGGTTCCTACTAAACCTGAACCTACAATGGCTATTTTTTTGGGAGTTTGCATTAAATAATTACGAATTTAAAATTACAAATTATTAATTGTTTTAATTGTACAAAGATGCGTCAAATTATTTAGCAATAAAAACCAATTTAGTTGATGAAGCAATAATTTCCTTTTTATTCATCTTCATTTTTCGGAATTTGCCTTGATTGTACATTTCGGCTTGGTCATTATAATGCTTACTCATTGGATTTCCTGAATTTCCTGTTGGCAAAATACTTACACTATTTTCAACATCAGAAAAATCGATAATTCTTCTTGTTGATGGTCCAGATTTTACCTCATATTTCCCATTTGCAGAAAAACCCATTGCTAAATTATTAATAACTTCATTGCTTCCTGCTACTTCAAATTTTCCGACATTAAAAAATGAAGATAAAAGTTCAATTTGACCAATTGGATGAACGTGTTCCAAAGTATGAACCCTATTCCAAGTCCATTTTGAAATGTCATTTCCAAGTTGCTTTTCGAGTTCGGCAACAGTTTCTCTAAATGATTTTGTTAGAATTTCTTTACGAGTTTCTTTTTTATCTTTAGTCTTAGAATTATCCCACCAAACTGAATTTTCGTTAGCTACTTGAGGTTCAATTATTTGCTTAATTACATGTGTTGAAAGCAAAGCCGAAAATTTATCTTTACCCAACTCATCTTGAAACGTATTTTCTAAATATCTGTAAATTAATTTATTGTAAATTGTTGGAGCAATATCGTTAAGATTATTTGAGCCATTCCATTTTTCTAATATTTCTTTACATTTTTTAATTTCACTTGATTGGTTTTCAAGAGAAATATCAGAAAGTATCTCGGAAACAATTGCTGAACTTCTTGACGATGTATTATCCAAAATCATTTTTTCAACATCTTCTGAAGTCCAATTATTTTTGCCAACTAATAGACTTTCAATTCTCATCGCTCTATCCTTTGGCAAATAATAACCTGGATACAAATAGCCATCCACAGCTTCTGTTTGATTATTAGAGGAATACACATAATTCCAATTCGGATTTAAAGCAGTTGGGTTTTTTGAAAAATCTAGAAATTCCATTTTATCATCTTCACCATTACTCCCATTTAGAATGAAATTTGGATTGACATTTTTAGGTAATTTATACAACTTTCCTGCAGCTGTCCATGAAATATTATTTTGAGCATCACCATACATAATGTTCAATCCTGGCGCATGAATGAGTTCAATATTTGTTCTAAAATCAGTTATATTTTTTGAATGACTTAAATGATAAACTGCATCAAGAATTTGATTTTTTTGTTGTGTATAAATCCACGAAAGTGCAATAGGTTTATCTGTTGAAATGGTATTCATTACACCATTCATAATTGGTCCATGAATACTTTCTTTAATATTTAAAACAATGTCTGAACTGTCTTTTACTTTGATTGTTTTTTTGCGAATTTTATAGTCTAAAAACTGATTTTTATATTGATATTGATTGGCATTTTTTGGATTATTTTCTTCTTGAAACAAATCGATATCATCGTTTTCAAACATCGTTAATCCATAAGCATAATCTCGATTATGACCTAAAAGCGGAAATGGAACTCCTGCTAAATAATAGCCATAAATTTCATAATTGGGACAAGAAATATGTGCTTCATACCAAGTACAAGGTTGCGCAAAACCAATGTGTGGATCGTTGGCAAAAATTACTTTCCCATTTTTGGTTTTTTGTGAACCAATTACCCAACTATTACTTCCAATAAATGCTGGAACTGGTGAATTGTCTAAAATACTTGCTACTTGTTTAGAAATCTCAGAATAATTAGAAACTTCTCCTTCAAAACTTTTTAATTGAGCTGCTCCAAGTGAGCCATCGAGTCCAAAATCTTTTAAATATTCTGTACCTAAATTATTGCGAATATCAGTCATTAAAGGATCGGTTTTTTGAGCCATGGCAAAACTAAAAGACATAAATCCGAAGATATTATAAACGTCCTTCAAAGTAAATGGTTTCTTTTCTAAACCTAATAAAGTGTATTCAACTGGGGTTTTTCCGTTTTCAATATATTGATTAATTCCATCAAGATACGCGACTGAAAGCTTGTAGTTTTCTGAATTTTTATCAATGTTTTTTACAGCTTTTTCAGAATTTTCATCAATTCCTAAACCAACAAAAAACATATCAGTTTTAGAAACTTTATTTCCAAAAAGTTCCGATAATCTTCCTGATGCAATTCTTCGTAACAATTCCATTTGCCACAATCTATCTTGCGCATGAACATATCCTAAAACTACTTGAGCATCGGTTTGATTATCTGCATAAATATGTGGAATTCCATATTCGTCATAGAAAACTTCAGTTTTTTTAGAAATATTTTTTATTTCAACTTCACCTTCATATTGAGGTTTTGTAGTTTGAAGATAAATATAAAGTGAAAGTGCAATTAAAAGTAGTAATGCAACAATAATAAGTATAAACTTTTTGATTTTTTTCATTGGAATGGATTTGAATATCAAATATAAAAAATAAACCATTAACAAATTAAGTTTCATTAAGTTTTACCTTAAATTTTTTTAATCAATTAATGGTTTAATGAAAAAATACAACTTTTATTGTCTAGGAAACTCAATTTTTGTTCCAACATTCAATCCGTTATTTTTGGCTAAAACACCACACATGTGAAATAACATTCTTGCTCCTACATTTCCATCCCAATCATCATTTTCACCTGGTGCAACTTCTACTAAATCGAAACCTATAATTTCTTTGCCACTTTCGGCTAATTTGTTGAATAAATAAGTAGCTTGTTCAAATGAAAATCCACCTGGAACTGGAGTTCCTGTGTTTGGGCAATACCAAGGATACATTCCGTCGATATCAAATGAAAAGCACACTTTTTGTGGTAATGAAACTATGATTGCATCGCATTGTTGTTGCCACGTTTTGCCTTCGAAAGTTTCTTTTTTTAAATCAGAATCGGTGTGAACTAAAACTCTTCCGTTTTGTGATTTTACAACATCAACTTCTTGTTCGCAAAAATCACGAATTCCAACTTGAACGATTTTAGAAATTTGAGGAATCTGTAATGCATTATACATAATTGATGCATGCGAATAAGTAAAACCTTCGTAGGCAATACGCAAATCCATGTGCGCATCAAGGTGCAAAATTCCGAAATTATCATGTTTTGTTGCCAAAGCTTCATAGTAACCAAGTGGTGTTGAATGGTCACCTCCAAGAAGAACTACTTTTTTACCTTTATTCATCCAATGCAAAACAGTTTCTCTAACTTCGGTGTGCAAGTCGCGACAAGCCAAGTTTATTTTATCTAAGTCAGATTGTAAAGCTGGAATTTCTGACACATCTTGACCGTCTTCTAAAGCTTCTATAATGGGTTGAGCTAATGCTTTGTATTTATCAGAATTGGTTTTCCATGAATCTGGAATTTCTGCGTAATACATTCCGAGTTTCCATAATTCAGGGAAATCTTGATGATTCAAATCCACTTGAAAAGAAGCATCCAAAACAGCTTCTGGACCTTCTGAAGCACCAGCTCCATAACTTACAGTTACTTCCCAAGGCACTGGAATTATAATGATTTCTGATTGTTCTGATGAAAATGGCAATCCGAAAATGGTTGCATCGGCTAATCCAGGTTGTGATGGATCAAAAGTATTTATTATTTCTTGTTTTGTCATTTTGATAGTTTCAAAGTTTGAAAGCGGCAAAGTTAGTGTTTATAGTAATTTTTTGAAACTATTTTTTCTATAAATCAAAATTCTTATATGATAATTATCATCTTTTTTACAAGCTAAAAAGGTCATCTTTGGCGATTACAATTTTAATGTTATTTTAGGTATGAATAAAAATAATGCACATACATTTCATATTCCAGTCATGGGATTGGCTTACACTATTGACAGTCCAATTCGTGTGGCTCACTATGGAATTTCATCAGTTGTTTCTATAACAGATGATGAAGTTATTGAAAAAATGAGAGCGTTTTATAGCGAAAAATTTGAACAACCTTATCAAGAGATCACTCAAAAATTCCACGATTATAGAGCCGAAAGAATTACACATTATTTGAATTTGGTGGATACTATCGTAAAAGAAAAGTTTGAAAATTTCAAAAATGAATTGGCAGAAAGCAGAACTTCTTTAGAGAATTATATTGCCATGTTGCCAAACAAATCGGATTTGAAAAAAGGATTACAAGGTTTTATTGACGACGGAATTACGATTAAAGAAACTATCAAAAGTTATCTTGAACAACATCTTGTTCCTGGCGATATTGATGTAAATATTATGACCAAAGTCGATAAAGATAATTTTGATAAAAACGATCAATTGCCAGTAGAATTTAATGATGCTCACGCAGCACTTCGCGGATTTGCCAACAGCAGATTGACTTCATCTGTGGTGCTTTCTGCAGGAATGAATCCAAGATTGTATAGTTATTTTGAAAATTTTAAAGACTTTTTTCCAGATTTGAACTCTGATTTGAAAAAGAAAATTATTTTGAAAGTAAGTGATTTCCGTTCGGCAATGATTCAAGGGAATTTCTTGGCTAAAAAAGGGCTTTGGGTTTCAGAATACAGAATCGAATCTGGTTTGAATTGTGGCGGACACGCTTTTGCTACTGATGGTTATTTGATGGGGCCAATTTTGGAAGAATTCAAGCAAAAGAAAGATCAATTGGTGCAATCGGCTCATGATTTATTGGTAAAAGCTTTAGGACAAAAAGAAATGCCTGTTCCAGAAAAACCATTAGCATTAAAAATCACGGCTCAAGGTGGCGTTGGAACGGCTGAAGAACATGAATTTTTATTAGAAAATTATAATTTGGATTCAATAGGTTGGGGTTCACCATTTTTGTTGGTTCCAGAAGCAACTTCGCTTGATAATGAAACTAGAGCTTTATTGGCTAATGCAAAAGAAGACGATTTTTATTTGAGCAATATTTCACCTCTTGGCGTTCCGTTTAATTCGGTTAGAGGAACTTCAAATGAATATTGGAAACAAAAAAGAATTGATGAAAATAATGCTGGAAGTTCTTGTCCGAAACGATTATTGGCATTAAGCAAAGAGCACGACGACAAAGGTTTGTGCATGGCTTCTAAAAAATATCAAGATATTAAATTAGAAGAATTGGAAGTGATAAAAGACGAAATTTCATCAACAGAATTTGAGAAAATCAAAAATAAAATTACTGAAAAAGCATGTCTTTGCGTTGGATTAGTAAACGCTGCTTACTTAGAAAATGACATTCAAATAAAAGGACAACAACAAGGAATTGTGATTTGTCCTGGACCAAATTTAGCTTATTTCGACAGAGAAATTTCTTTGGCTGATATGGTAAAACATATTTATGGAAATGCGAATGTTATGACCGACGCCAATCGTCCGAATGTATTTGTAAAAGAGTTAAGAATGTATGTTGAATATTTAAGAAATGAGATTTCTGAATACACCAACGAACTTTCGGCTGGTCAAATTAAAAAATGGAATTCGTTTAAGAATAATTTATTAGAAGGAATCGCCTATTATCAAAACCTATTTGATTCAACGGAATTCTTTAAAAACGAAAGAACTAAAATTCAAAATCAAATTGAACAATATCAATTGGAGTTGAGTGAAATAGAAATTCCAAGTTTGGTTTTGGCATAATTTTTTTGCCACGGATTTCACAGATTTTCACAGATTAAAAAAAGGAATCTTGTTACATTAGTAGCGAAATTCCTTTTTTTGATTTGAAATAGTTATCTATTTTCTAAAATACCTTGTTTTAAAATCTGTCCAAAGTTGTACATATCTTCATACGAAGTATATAACGGAACTGGAGCAAGACGAATTACGTTTGGTTCACGCCAATCTGTAATTACTCCATTTTTCATCAGGTAATCAAATAAACTTCTACCTTCACCATGAAGAAAAACAGATAATTGACAAGCTCTTTCTTCTTGATTTGATGGTGTAATTATTTCAAAACTACTATCAACTTCTTTGTCGATTTCGTGAAGAATGAATTCTAAATAAGCTGTGATTTGATTTCTTTTTGCGATTAGTTTATCCATTCCAACTTCAGCAAATAGTTCAACTGATGCTAAATATGGTGCAAGTGATAGAATTGGTAAATTAGAAACTTGCCATCCGTCAGCACCGTGAACTGGATCGAAAGTTGGTTCCATTTTGAAACGTCTTTCTTTGTTGTGTCCCCACCAACCAGCGAATCTTGGTAAGTTAGAATGATGGTGCTTTTCATGAACAAAAACACCTGACGCATTTCCTGGTCCGGAATTCATGTATTTATATGAACACCATGCCGCGAAATCTACATTCCAATCGTGTAATTCTAATTTTATATTTCCGGCTGCGTGCGCAAGGTCGAAACCTACGTTTGCTCCTACTTTGTGTCCAGCTTCAGTAATGGTTTTCATGTCGAAAACTTGACCTGTGTAGTAATTTACACCTCCAAATAACACTAATGCTAATTCATCACCAACTTCTTCAATTTTAGCTAAAATGTCTTCTAAACGAATATTGTGTTCGCCTTCTCTCCTTTTAATTTCAACAATAGCATCTTCTGGTTTATAACCGTGATGATTGACTTGCGATTGAAACATATATTGATCTGACGGAAATGCTTTTTCTTCGCAGATAATTTTATAACGTGTTTTTGTTGGACGATAAAACGAAACCATCAATAAGTGTAGATTGATAGTTAACGTATTCATTACCGAAACTTCTGAAGGTTTTGCTCCTACAATTTTGCTTAATGGTTCTGCAAAACGTTCTTGATAATCCCACCAAGGTTTTTCAGCATAAAAATGACCTTCTACGGCTAGGTTTGCCCAATCGTTCATTACTTCATCAACATAGGTTTTTGCAGACTTTGGTTGTAAACCAAGTGAATTCCCTGTGAAGTAAATCACGTCTTTACCATCATGCTGTGGAAAAATGAATTCTTGTCTGTATTTTTTTAATTCGTCTTGTGAATCTAATTGTTTTGCGAATTCTAGTGTATTTTGAAAGGTCATTGTGAAATTTGTTTGTGGTGTAAATGTAGATAAAAGTTTAAAAGTTTAAAAGTTTAGTCGTTTAAAAGTTTGTGTTGTGAAAGTTGATTTTATGTAAGACAATTGCCAACTAGCCCTGATGCTGAAATTGTTTGAGCTCTTTTTCTAATGTTGCCTTCGAGAACCTCAGGCAACATTAGAAAAAAGCGAGTTTCTGCAGCAGGAAAAGGGATTGCAAGAATGCTCGAACCATTCGCTCCAAAAAAAAATCTCACCATTACTGATGAGATTTATTATAGGAATCTGAAACAAGTTCAGATTATATTATCAACATTGCGTCGCCATAAGAATAGAATTTGTAACCTTCTTTGATAGCTTCTTCGTATGCTTTTTTCATTAAATCGTGTCCACAGAACGCTGAAATCATCATTAATAATGTTGATTTTGGCGTGTGAAAATTAGTAATCATTGCATCTGCAATACTGAAATCGTATGGTGGAAAAATGAATTTGTTTGTCCAACCATCAAACGGATTTAATGTTCTTTGTGATGAAACTGAACTTTCAATAGCACGCATTGAAGTTGTTCCTACACAACAGATTCTTTTCTTTTTAGCTTTTGCATTGTTTACAATATCACAAGCTAATTGATTGATTTTCAATTCTTCTGAATCCATTTTGTGTTTAGATAAATCTTCAACCTCAACTGGATTGAAAGTTCCTAAACCTACGTGAAGTGTAACTTCTGCAAAATCAACTCCTTTGATTTCTAATCTTTTCAAAAGGTGTTTTGAGAAATGTAAACCAGCAGTTGGAGCTGCTACTGCACCTTCTTCTTTTGCATAAATTGTTTGGTAACGTTCTGCATCTTCTTCTGTTACTTCACGATTAATGTATTTTGGGATTGGAGTTTCTCCAAGTTCTGTTAATTTATTTCTGAATTCTTCGTAAGAACCATCGTAAAGGAAACGTAAAGTTCTTCCACGAGAAGTGGTGTTGTCGATAACTTCAGCTACTAATGAATCGTCATCTCCAAAATATAATTTGTTTCCAATTCTGATTTTACGAGCAGGATCAACTAAAACATCCCAAAGACGTTGCTCTGCATTTAATTCTCTCAACAAGAAAACTTCAATTCTTGCACCTGTTTTTTCTTTGTTTCCATACATACGTGCAGGAAAAACTTTGGTGTTGTTAAGAATCATTACATCGCCATCACCGAAATAATCGATAACGTCTTTGAACATTTTGTGTTCGATAGTTCCTTTTTTTCTGTCGATAACCATTAAACGAGATTCGTCACGGTTTTCTGCTGGATATTCAGCAAGTAATTCTACTGGTAAATTGAATTGAAAATGAGATAATTTCATAATTAAATTTTAGATATTAGATATTAAATTTTAGATATTGAAATCATAAAAATTAAATCGAGTGCAAATATACGATTGTGAAATAGGCGTTGTCAAGTGTTTTGATGTTTATTTTTTATTTTACTACAAAGACGCCAAGTCGCGAAGTTTTTTTATTCTTTTTCTATCAGAAAGCCTATGTTTTGCAAATCTTCCCAAAATGTTGGATAGGATTTTGAAACTACTTCAGCTTCTTCAATGATTAATGAAGTTTTTAATGCTAATGGTGCAAAAGCCATTGCCATTCTGTGGTCTTGATAGGTAGCTATTGCTATATTAGAATTTAGATTATTAGATTGTTGGATTGTTAGAGAATCATCTGTCACAGAAATGTTTGCTCCTAACTTAGAAAGTTCTGTTTTTAACGCTTCCAATCTATCGGTTTCTTTAATTTTTAGTGTGTGCAATCCTTTTAGATTGCAGCCAATTCCTAATCCAAAGCAAGTTACTGCAATGGTTTGAGCAATATCAGGACAGTTGTTGAGTTGTGAGTTAAAAGTTGTAAGTTGTGAGTTTTTAACTTTTGAAATAGTTATAGAATTGTTATTATTAAAAACCGTTTCAACTCCAAAGTTTTTATAGATTTCTACTAATGCTGAATCACCTTGCAAACTATTTTTTTTGTATTTTGAAAGTGTTATTTGAGTTCCAATTTCTGAAAGTGCTACTATTGAATAATAATAAGATGCAGACGACCAATCGGATTCAATTATGAGTTTTGAATTAGGAATTATGAGTTTTGGTTGTACCGAAATTTTATTTTCAACAAATGATGTTTCAACTCCAATTTCATTTAGCAATGCTAAAGTCATTTTTATGTATGGAATTGATGTAATTTCACCTTCAAGAGTTAATTCTAATCCGTTTTCTAATTTTGGAGCGATTAGTAATAATGCTGAAATGTATTGACTACTTACATTTGCTGGAAGTGAAACTTTGTTTTTTGTAATTTTTTTTCCATTAATTTTTATTGGTGGAAATCCTTCGTTTTCTTCATAGGTAATCTCGGCTCCAAGTTGTTGTAATGCTTCTGCTAATATTTTAATTGGTCGTTCTTTCATTCGTGATGAACCTGTTAAAATTACTTCTTTTCCTTTTTGAATTGCAAAAAAAGCGGTTAGGAAGCGCATGGTTGTTCCTGCATGGTGAACGTTAAAAAGCTGAGGCACTTCGACTGCACTCAGTGTGACAGAAGTTGGAAGTTGGAAGTTTTGAATAATACTTTCCATCACATCAGAATCATCGGAATTCGAAGTGTTTTCTAATGAAATATTTGGATACAAAGCTTGCAACAATAGTAATCGGTTTGTTTCTGATTTTGAACCGGTGATTGCTATCGATGCTTTTTGATTGTTAATTGTTGATTTCTGAAGTCTTAAATTCACAATTATTTCAATTTCTCATTATTATGATGTCTGTCGTGGTCGCGATTGGTTTTCAAATCCATTTTTTTATCAAAAGCGGCTTGAAGGTCTATTCCTGTTTGGTTAGCAAGACATAAAACTACGAAAACTACGTCGGCAAGTTCTTCGCCTAAGTCTTTGTTTTTATCACTTTCTTTTTCGGATTGTTCTCCGTAGCGACGTGCAATAATTCTTGCCACTTCACCTACTTCTTCTGTAAGTTGTGCCATGTTTGTTAATTCGTTAAAATAACGAACACCATGGTTTTTTATCCAATTGTCTACTTCTAGTTGGGAGTTTTTTAGGTTCATGTTATGCTTTTTTTAATACAATTTTTTCGTTTTCTTTTTCAACAACCTTTTTAAAAAATTCTTTTAAAGTATCATAATCGTCAGAAGGAATTATAGCAGCATTAATATTTAGATTAACAACAAGTTGTATTTTTTTTTCTTCAACAGTACATGTAAATCTAAAATTACCATAATTTTCTGGTAATGCAATAGCAGTTTCTTTAGGAAAACTTTCTACCATATAACCCTCAGGAATATTTATAGAAATCAAATATTTATCTTTTGTTGGATAACTAAAATCAATAGGATACTCCCTTACTTCTTGTTTAAATGGATTTTCAGTTAATGCTAAATATAATAAAGGTGAAAAATACATTTTATCTCCAATTATTTCAACAAAATTATTTGATTTGAAAGAATATTTCTCAATTATTGGTTGATAAGTTTCTTTCTCATTGTTTCTTTCATAATTTTCTATTTCTAATCCTGAATATTTCTTTTCTAATTTTTCAAGATAACTATCTATTGTCAAATTTGCATTTTTTTCTCGAAATTCATAAGCATAATAATCAAAATATTGACCCCTCATTTGACCAAGTATTGTCCCTTGACTATCTATAGATGCAATCATATTTACATTTTCAGATGAATTTATTTTTGGCATTAAATCTACATTTTCAGAGGTACCATCTTTTCTGATTAACCTTCCATACCAGTTTAAATCTCTGATTGGCAAAATATTTGGTATAGAATTACTATCTGTTGCATCAAGCAAAATAAGTTCTGAATCTAATTTTACAGAAGCTATAACATAATTATAAGCTATTCGATTTGGAAACAACGCAATTCCATTTGAACGCGTACTTACTAATATAGGATTAGAATCTAGACCTATATATCTAAGCATTGCTGTTAGCATTAAATTAATGTCTGCAACATTTCCAGATTTATCAGTGTAAGCTTTTTTAACTCCAATATCACAATTATAACCGAAATAGCCATTCCATTTTAATTTTGATTTAACAAAATTAAATATTGTTGTAATTTTTTCTTCTTGAGTATTTAATCCTTTAATTAAAATATCAATATCATTTTCAAAATAATTGGTTTTATTTAATTCCGTGCCAAAATTTTCATTTTCATATATAGTTTTAGTAACTGATTCCCAATCTGTAGAAAAAACTTTATATGGTTGATCAGGAAATTTAACCATAGAAAGCTCATGAGAAACGCTTGATAAGTAATTTTTAATGTTATTTACAAACATTTCGTCTTTTAATGATGAAAAATCATTGGCAACAAAAGTAACTAGGTTTTCCTTAAAATTGAGACTTGTTTTAATTCTTTGTGGAGTTCCTGTATTAAGTCCTGGCACAAAATCTTCTTTATATACATAATCTATTGTTCTTTGTCTTACATCTCTCTCAACTTTAGGAAATAAATATCCTTTTTGATTTATATTATAAACAAAATATTCAGGTATATAAGTAGCGAATTCTGAATAATCAACTGGAATATCTGATTGAAATTCCCAATCTTCCATTGTTCCTATTTCGTCTGATTTAATTACATACTCAAATTCAACAATAGATCCTTCTTTTACATTAGGCATCGCAATCTTTTTCCTATTCCAAAATTTATTGACTTTTTCATCAAAAATGCTTTCTTTTTTTAATTTAGACTTTTCAATTTT
>Ga0209480_10002643_pt1 | contig 12144 bp, 10 predicted proteins | sample JI61114C2DNA_FD_187501 | JGI IMG/M metagenome (GOLD analysis project Ga0209480, IMG submission 187501) | Wastewater effluent complex algal communities from Wisconsin, to seasonally profile nutrient transformation and Carbon sequestration -... | ecosystem: Engineered > WWTP > Effluent > Algae...
CCGCATCGCGGCCCTGCCTTGTGATGGATACGACAGGCCGCTCACCGACGTGCGGGTCTGGATGCGCGTGATGGAATGAACTTGGAAGAACGCATAGCGGCCGTAGAGGCCCAGATCAAGGATGCCGCGGCCACCACCGCCGAGGCTGTGGAAGCCTTCCGCGTGGACATGCTGGGCCGCAACGGCAAAGTAACAGGCTTACTGGACGAGCTGAAGCAAGTGCCAGTGGAGCAAAAAAAGCTTTGGGGCCAGCGGCTGAACCAGTTGAAAAACTCCGCCAAGGACCGCTGGGAAGAACTGCAGGCAGGTGCTGGAACAGTTAACACAAGTCAACAAGAAGCGGGCGACGGTACCCGGCCGGCCTTGACGGAATCCACCGGCAGCCTGCACCCCATCAGCATTGTGCGGCAACGCATCGTGGACGTATTCACCCGCATCGGGTACACCGTGAGCCAAGGCCCTGAAGTAGAGGACGACCACCACAATTTCGGTGCGTTGAATTTTCCGCCGGACCATCCTGCACGCGATATGCAGGACACGTTTTTTGTGCGGCCGATTAGCTGTTCGAGCGAAGTCGAGAACGCTAATGAGGCACTCGCCTTGCGCACCCACACCAGCAGCGTGCAGGTACGCGTTATGGAAAGCGGAAAGCCGCCCATCCGCACCATTTCGCCCGGGCGGGTTTACCGCAACGAGGCCATCAGCGCGCGGGCGCATTGCATGTTCCACCAAGTGGAAGGCTTGTACGTGGATAAGGGCGTGAGCTTCGCGGAGCTGAAGGGCACCTTGGACCATTTCGCCAAGAGCCTGTTCGGTCCCGAGGTGAAGATCCGGTTGCGGCCCAGCTATTTCCCGTTCACCGAGCCGAGCGCCGAAGTGGACATGAGCTGCACCATTTGCGGCGGCGGCGGTTGCGCGGTATGCAAGCACAGCGGCTGGGTGGAGATCATGGGCTGCGGCATGGTGGATCCCGCCGTGCTCAGCAATTGTAATATCGATCCGGATATTTACAGCGGCTTCGCGTTCGGCATGGGCGTGGAGCGCATCGCACAGCTCATTTACCGCGTGCCGGATTTGCGGTTGTACTGGGAGAACGACGTGCGCTTCCTGGACCAATTCACCGACGGCGCCTTCCGCGGCTGATCGGTGATGACGGGCTGAATTCTGTCCACGGATGGCACAAATGGACACAGATAGTTCCGCGTTGCGGAGTGCTTCATTGTTGACTGCGGATGTTTGCATTGCAGGCGCTGGTCCCGGGGGCTGTGCGGCGGCGTTGCAACTTGCGCGACATGGCGTGAGCACGGTGCTCGTGGATAAGGCCGTCTTTCCACGCGACAAAACTTGCGGTGATGCGCTCAGTGGCAAAGTGATGCGCACGCTGGAACGCTTGGACCCCGCGCTGGCCGTGGAACTGCGGAAAATGACCGGCTTGGAACCGAGCTGGGGTGTCACCTTCACCGCGCCCAGTGGCCGTTCGTTGCGCGTGCCTTTCAGCCGGGAAACGGGCATGGGCGAAGCACCAGGCGCCATTCTTCCTCGACTGGATTTTGACCACTTCATGCTTCAGGCCGTAAAGCGCGACGGCCACACACACGTGCTGGAAGGCGCGACCGCCAAGGAATTCCGGCGCACGCCCTCGGGTTGGTCCATCGCATTGGCCGGGGCGGAAAACACCGCGATCGATGCAAGGCTCGTGTTGGATGCTTCCGGCGCGAATTCGCATTTCGCACGGCAGATCGCCGGGTTGCCCATGGAGCCGCGCCACCACTGCGCCGGCGTGCGCGCTTACTACAGCGGCGTTACGGGTTTGGACATGCAAGGCTTCATCGAGCTGATCTTCCTGAAAGACCTGCTGCCGGGCTATTTGTGGATCTTCCCCTTGCCCAATGGCCGCGCTAACGTTGGGCTGGGCCTACGCACCGACATGGTGAAAAAGCGCCGCGTGGATCTGAAGAAATTGTTGAACCAATTGATCACGGAGCACCCGCAACTGCGCGAACGCTTCGCGAACGCCAAGGCCGAAGGACCGGTCCAAGGCATGGGCTTGCCACTGGCGAGCAAGCGGTGGCCCATCAGCGGGGATGGCTACATGCTCATTGGCGATGCCGCGCACCTCATTGACCCGTTCACGGGCGAAGGCATCAGCCACGCCATGATAAGCGGCGTACATGCTGCCAACGTGGCCTCAGAAGCCTTGCAAGCCGCCGCCAAGGATGTACCGATAACCCATGGCGCGCTCCGCGAATACGACACGCGAGTATGGAAGCGCTTAGGCAAAGAGCTCGCCATCAGCACGCGGCTGCAGCAGCTCGCCGATCATCCGTGGCTGTTCAACTTCGTGGTGAACAAAGCGGCACGCAACCCGGAGTTGGCGGACACCATAAGCTGCATGTTCAATGACTTGGACATGCGGGAAAAACTGAAGCGCCCGGGGTTTTATGTGCGGTTGCTGTTTGGGTAGCGGGCGCATCTCCTCTCCCGGATTCGAGCCTAAAGAACTCCTGTTGTTGCCCGATTCCCGGTTATAAGAGTAGCGAGCTCCTATTACTAGGCCGGACTTGCTTCCGTATGGAAACAGAACTTGAACTCATTCGCATTAGGGCTTCACCACGCGCACCACCTGCCGATATTCCGCGCCGCGCAGTTCCACCAAGTACGTGCCCGGAAGCCAATTGGCGGTAGGCAATCCAATGGTGTTGCGCCCCGCCACAAGTTGGAAGGTGGCATTAGCCACGGTGCGGCCTGCGGCATCCAGCGCATGCACATTGCAGGTGCCGTTTTGGCGCACGGCCAGCTCCATGTTCAGCGCCTCCCCTACTGGATTACCGAGCACCAGCACTGGAGCCACATCGGTAGCGGGCAATTCAGTTACGCGCACTTTCAACCGGTCCGGGCCGGAAAGTCCGGAGAGGTCCAATTTTCCGCCGTCCACAAGAATGTCGAGCATCATGCCTTGGCCGAAACCGCTGCCATTTATGATGTGCGATCCGGGTGCAAAAGTGAGTTTAGCGCCATCCTTCAGCACAATGCGCAAATCCTCTGTTTGTGTGGCATTGGTCGGTGCCATGAGCACCATTGTGCCGTGCATGTTTAGTTCAGCATTTGCATCCAACTGCACATGGCATCCCGCATTCAGGGCCAACATGCCTCTGCCATCATCACCGTAGTAAAACGTAGTGCCCGATACAACCTCCAGTGTGGCATCAGGCTTAAATTGCATACAAGAACGCTCACCGGCAAAGTCCACATGTCCGGCCTGGTGCGTGTATTGATCGCCGGGGCCAATAACCAAGTCAATCCACATGTAAGTTAAGCATAGGTCCGCGCCGTTGTTGATCACGTTGATGGAATGGCGCAACGTATCGCTACCGACCACTAGCCCGCCACGCAGGTCGGTGTAGGGCTGGAAATTCAGGCCGATTTCAGGGCTAAGGGTAAGGGTGACTTGCTGGGAATCGGGCGTATTGGGGCTGGGCGAAAGCTCCAAGTAGCGGATGTTATTGATTTCCGGGTAAGTTGTATCCGGATACATGGCTAAAAAGTTGAAGCCAAAGAAGAAGTAGGGATTGAGTTCGTAGCTGCTGGGTCCGGTTTGATATTGGGCAAATAAGTCTTGTGTGAGCAACGCGAGGTTGCCATTTGCCCCCAGATCCGTGAGTTCCGGGCTATACAACTGTAGGTTTTCGCCGGGATTCCCCGTTGCAGATTTTAGTGAGTAGATCACTTCGGCCAAGTCATTCTGCGGAAAATGTTCCGTGGGAATGCACAGGTGCAATGGCGTGCTTAACCAACTATTGCCGTTGTAGGCTGATTGGTACCAGCGCAGATCCGTGCCTTCCCCGCTCCAATGCGGTATTCGCACAGCGGCCTGCACGCCGGTGCAAAAACCTCCGGGGCATGTGTTTGTGTCATCGAAGCCGTTGGGTGCGTACGTGGAAGCGTCCAGAGCGAACTCGTCATTGGGCGTAAGCGGCAGGGCCGAAGCGCTGTCTGAAAGCCAACGGACGAAAACCGGCCGCGAAGCGTCGACCTGGTCGGTGTTGATGTAGGACTGGACATAGCTGCCCTCTACATGGGCCAAGTCAATGCACACCGAGGTGTCCCGCGGACCATCCCACAGGTCATCGAAGGTTTGGTAGGCCTCCCAGCCTTGGTATGTCAACACGTGAATGGAGGAATCGCCCGGGCATACACGCGTAATGGTGTCCTGCGGATACATGCCCGGGAGTTGTGGCTGGGCGATCGCGAGTGTGGGGAGGAGGAGTGCGAGGCAAGCGTAGCGATGGGCCATGGGCGATCTTTACGGGTAAGACACCGCAAAGTAGCCAAACGCTGCTTGTGGCCATCAACCACGAAGGCTTCCCTTCGGGAGCCCGGGACGCTAAGAACACAAAGGGACGTTACCGGTTTTATTAATCGCAAAGAGACCGCTTCGCGACCACGGTTCAATTGGCTCTCTACCGCAACGCTCGCCACGGAATACAGGACACGTCAAGACGACTAAAGTCGCTGAAATCGTTGTGTCCCTAGCGAGCTTGCAGTTCAGCCTTTTCAGGAGGGCGGCATTTCTCCGCGCACGGTGCGTATAACCTTTTGAACTACGCGGCCAGCAGCACTTCGGCCTTGGCGATCAGTTCGTCCTCATCGAACGGCTTGCGGATCACACCGGACGCACCGGCACCCAGCGCCATGGCGTTGATGTGTGGCAGTTCGTAAGCGGTGATGATAAAGGCCGGGGTGGTTATACCCTTCGCACGCAGTCGCTCCACCACGGAAAAGCCGTCCGAATGGGGCAGTCCGAGGTCGATCAGTAAGAGGTCGGCGGGTTCGTCAGCCAGCATTTGCTCCAAGTAACGCGCATCCTTCAGCGCGGTAACGCGCCAGTTGCGGTCCATCAATCGGTGAGCGATCAATGCGCGGACCAGGGCATCGCCCTCAATGAGCATCACGTGCGGCATGGCAAAGCTGTTTCGACGTTTCTACGCAGGTGTCTGCCGCCTGGTTACGGTCGTTCGTCGAAACGAATCACCCTGCCGTCCGAAGCGAATGCGCTACTGAATAATAACCCACCGCGCCGAAGCCCAGTGCCAACATGAGGTGGTAGGGTGCAAGGCCCAGATCACCCACACGGAAGCCGATCACCAGACCGAGGACGGCATACACCGCAATGGAGAATTCCAGCACCGTAATGGGCGTGATCGCACTTTTGAGATAACGGTCCCGGGTTATGGCCTTTCCCGCCGCTCCGGCACCTGATTTCGGAGTGCGGAGGAAGGGGCTTTTGCGACCGATGTAGCCTTCTATCACGGCGATGGCGTTATGCAGGGAAAGACCCATGCTCACGGAAAGGAAAACCGGGAAAGTCCAGAGAAAACGCAGCGCGCCGCGCCAGCCTTGGTAATGCCGACGATGGGCCGCGCCGTAGAAAAGCACCAACGCCAGCAGCGCGAAAGTGAACACAATGGCGATATCGAACAGCACGCGGAATTCCGGATGGGACTGCTTCACCAGCAAAAGCGGAACGCTAAGCAAAGCCGTGCCGAGGATGCACACGAAAACGGTGCTGTTCATCAGGTGGAACAGCGCATGCACTTTGGTGGGAAATGAAAGTTCGGGATCACGTAGCACGGCCGGAAGGTTCTTCACCACGCATTCCGCAGCACCTTTGTTCCACCGGTATTGCTGGGTCTTCAGTGCATTCATGGCGGCGGGCAATTCAGCGGGCGAAACCACGTCTTCCAAATAGTGGAACTTCCAACCCTTGAGTTGTGCGCGGTAGCTCAAATCCAGGTCTTCGGTGAGCGTGTCGGGTCGCCAGCCACCGGCATCGGTGATGCACGCCTTTCGCCAAACGCCCGCAGTGCCGTTGAAATTGATGAAGCGGCCCATACTGTTACGGCCCACCTGCTCCACGGAAAAATGCGCATCCAAACCGAACGCCTGTAGTTGCGTGAGCAGATTGCTGTCGCGATTGATGTGGCCCCAGCGCGTTTGCACCATGCCCATTTTCGGGTCGTTGAACCAGGGCGCCACTTTCTTCAACATGTCTTTCGGCGGCAGGAAATCCGCATCGAACACGGCGATCAATTCGCCCTTTGCGTGTTCCGTCCCGTATGCCAAAGCCCCAGCCTTGAACCCTTTGCGGTCGGGCCTGCGCACGTGTTGCATGTCGATGCCTCGAGCGCGCCAATCCGCGATGCGTGCGGCGGCGAGGGTTTCAGTTTCGTCGTTGCTGTCGTCCAACACCTGCACCTCGAACCGGTCCCGTGGCCAATCCATGGCAGCTACTTGATCGATCAGGCGCTCCACCACGTGCCGCTCATTGTACAACGGCAATTGCACGGTTACGAATGGCAACGGACCATCTCCGGCCATTGGTCGGGACTGCGGCTTTCGGCTCTGGCGCATGTAGACCCACGCCAGTTGCAACTGCACCACGCTGAACAGCAAAATAAAGCTGAGGAGCAGGCCGTAGATGATGAGCACCGCGAGCGCCATCAGCGGTATTTGATGATGGTTGTGATGATCTTGTAGCCCGCGAGCACAGAGCCCTTCACCGTTCCGCTGATCTTGGAAAAGCCGATGCGCTTGCGGTAATCCACAGGCACTTCAGCGATGCGCAGGCGTTGCTTGGCGGCTTTCAGTTGCATCTCCACGGTCCATCCGAAGGTACGGTCCCGCATTTCCATGGCTTTCAATGCCTCCCACCGCACGGCACGAAAGGGCCCGAGATCGGTGTACCGCACACCGTAAAACAAGCGCAAAAGCCGCGTGGCCAGCCAATTGCCGAAGACCTGCTGGGGCATCATGGACCCCGCGTCGCGATGGCCCAACGCACGTGAGCCGATAACGAAGTCGGCCTCGTTCCGCAAGATCGGTGCAACTACTTCGGGCATTTGCGCGGGTTTATCGCTGTGGTCCGCATCAATGAAGACCACAATGTCCGGTGGCGGCACGTGCGTGGCCACTTGTTCCATACCGCGCAAACAGGCGTTGCCGTAACCGCGCAAGGGTTGATCCACTACGATGGCTCCGGCAGTGCGGGCCATTTCGCTGGTGCGGTCGCTGCTGGCGTTGTTCACCACCACGATGTGGCGCACCAAGTCCTTGGGAATGTCGCGCACCACAAAGCCCACCGCCTCCTGCTCGTTGAAAGCGGGAATGATCACGTCGATATGTGCGGGAAGAATGGACACAGGGGTTGAAGACGGGGCCAAAGAACGGCCATCGCAGTTTGTCGTGATGATCTGGCTGGCCTGACGTTCGATGGGTCAACCGACCATTGAACTCTTCAACTCATCCAATTCACCTTCCCCTCCGGGTTCCACTTTGTCGTGGTCTTTTTGAGCTGTGTCCAGAACTCGATGCTGCTTTTTCCGGTGATGTCGCAGGTGCCGAATTTGCTGTCGTTCCAACCCCCGAAGCTGAAGGGTTCGCGGGGCACGGGCACGCCGATGTTCACACCGATCATGCCAGCACTGGCGCGCTCCATAACCTGCCGGGCTTGTCCGCCGCTTTGTGTGAAGACCGCAGCAGCATTGCCATACGGGTTCGCGTTTTCGATTTCGAGCGCGGCATCCAGATCTTTCGCGCGGATAATGCTGATCACCGGGCCGAAGACTTCTTCCTTCGCGATGCGCATGTCCTGTGTTACGTGATCGATGATGGTTGGGCCGAGGTAGTAACCATCCTTGGCACCGCCTTCCACTTTCGGGTTGCGACCGTCAAGCAGGATCTTCGCTCCGGCCTTTTCCGCCTCTTCGATGTAACCGATAATACGCTCGTACGCGGCTTTGCTGATCACGGGCCCGAGTGTCTTGCCGGGGATCAGTTTATTGGCTTCCACAAGCATCTGGTCCACGATGTGGTCCACGCCTGCCACGCCGATCATTTGCGCAGCGGCCATGCAGCGTTGGCCGGCACAACCGCTCATGCTGGCCACCACGTTACTGGCGGTCATCACCATGTGCGCATCGGGCAATACGATCAGGTGGTTCTTCGCGCCGCCGAGGCACACCGCACGCTTCAGCGATGCACTGGCGCGGATGTAAACGATCTTGGCCACCTTGGTGCTGCCCACGAAACTCACGGCCTTGATGCCGGGATGATCGCAGATGGCCTCCACGATGTCGCGGTCTCCGTTTACTACGTTGAAGACGCCATCGGGCAAGCCGGCTTCTTTCAGCAATTCCGCGATGCGCAGGCCGCTGATCGGCACCAGCTCGCTCGGCTTCAGGATCATGGTATTGCCAAGCATCAGTGCGTTGGGGATGGTCCAGTGCGGCACCATGTTGGGGAAGTTGAATGGCGCAATGCAGGCCACCACGCCGAGCGGCTTCCGCTCGATGCGGCACTCCACGCCCTTGCTCACCTCCAGTAATTCGCCCTGCACGAGTTGCGGCAGGCTGCATGCAAACTCAGTGAGCTCCGCGCTCTTGTCCACCTCGGCGTAGGACTCGTCCATCGTTTTGCCGTTCTCCTCATGCACCAAGCGCGCTAATTCTTCGCGGTTTTTCAGCAGCAGTTCGCGGTATTTGAAAAAGATCTGCGAACGCTCCTTGATCGGCGTTCCGCTCCATGCAGGAAATGCGGCTTCGGCTGCTTTCACGGCGACGTCAAGGTCTTTGGCGGTGCTTAGTGGCACGGTGCTGATCACACTGCCGTCCAGCGGCGAATGCACATCGAGTTGCTTTTGGCCGTTGGTGCCGGGCTTGCCGGCGATGTAGTTGGTGGTGGTGTACTTCAAGGTTGCTGTGGCCATGGTGTGTTGAATGAGTAGTAAAGCTAAGGAAGTGTGGTACGGTCACGATAGACCTGCCGCTTGGAACGCCCGCACTGTCTCAAACTTGCCGAGTTTAAGATAGCGCAATACATCGGGTATCATGGGCTGAAGGCTTACGTATTTGTTGCTGGTGGCGAGTAAAAGAACAATTCGCACCGGGTACTTATCGATTGGTTGTTGATGACGAAGGCTCTTGTCCGTTGTTATGAACACATCAAACCCAGCCTCGTTCATCGGCTTCATCAGTTCTCCGTTCCGCTTCCCCAACCACCGCATGTCGCGCACGGTTTTGGCATCATGAACCGCCAAATCGCTTTTTAGTTTGCGCGGAAGATTCTCGTCAAGCAGGATCTTCATGTAGAAGTTTTTCCGAAGTCACGAGTCTCTTAGCGCGATGAAGCACTTCCATGATCTGCTCTTTGGGTATCTGATCGAATTCGCTGATAAACCCCGCAACGGTGCCCCCATCGTCCAACCAGTTAAATAAATCCTCAACCGGCACCCGAGTACCCGTAAAGCACGGCGCTCCACTCATGCGATCGGCATCGATCCAAATGGGTCCATAGACGGATGTAGTCCCGGTTTTCATGCCCACTAAGGTACGCAACACAATCGAAGCGCGCCAATGTGATCGGTTAAGCGGCAACAGTATTCAATCGCCAACATCCACCACGAACCGGAACCCGGGCGCGCCCATGTAACCGGAAGTTTCTTCCGAAGTACCGGGCCGAAAGACGATCTGCTTCATGTCAACACCTGCTTGATGCAGGTTGGCTTTCACTGCTTCCTGTCGGGTGGTTTCTTCGGCAACAACGGCCTGTTTCGCGACATCCGCACCCACAGCGGCTACACAACGCTCGCGTTCGGGCTTGCCTTTGGTGGCGGGCACTTTTTCATCCAACCAAGCAATGAATGCGGAGTCGCGCAAGGCGAGTTCCGTCGTGCGCGAACTATCGGCTTTGCTCATCGGAGTGGCGAGTTGCAGGTAGTCCATTTTCGCGTGAGCGGCAGCCCATTCTTCCTGCTCATCTTTCACATCCGTAACCGAAACCAGTCCGGCAATTAGCTCCGGCTTTTCCTTCAGCAGTGCGGCTAAAGCGTCCAAGGAGCGTTTCTGGTCCTTGTTGATCGCGGTGGACAACGGTTGAAAACGCACCTCCTCCACATTCGCGTCATCCTTCGCACCGAACATACCCGACACCAATTTCACGGGCGCGGCGGCGGCCTTCACCACAAGGTTTTTCAGCACTTGCCAAATGATGGGCCACGGCTTGAACTCCGGGTCGTTGAGGTCGCCTTTCACCGGTACGTCGAGGTCGATCTTTCCATGCACGTCGCGCAACAAGGACGCGCCAAGACGGAGCGGCAGAATGAAGATGCCAGTGTCATGAACGGCGGTCTTTTTTGCGAAACGCAGGTCGTCGGCCTGCAAATGGTTCTCGCTGTCGATGCGGCCATCCTGTATCGACGTTTTGCCCGTGTAGTCCAGCGTTCCGGACTGGATGGGATAGGCGCCGTACCAGCGACTGTAGGCATCAAGGTCGGGCAGTGAAAGGTTTTTCACTTCAAGTTCCGCATCCACGTTCTTGTAATTCTTCGGGTCGAATTTGAAGGAACTTTTCAGCTCGCCGCGCTCATTCAATCGGGCAGAAGCAATGAAGTCCGCAGTGCCGGTCGCGGTGGTGATACGGCTGCTACGGATGTCGATATTGTCAAGCTTGTAGCGGAATGGTTTCTCCGGCGTGAAGTCCTCGAAGTCCACCGAGCTATTGGCCATCACCATGCTGTCAGCGGTGTATTGGTTGGCCACGAAATCCTGGCCGAGCAAGCGGATGTAATTGGCTAGCATCACGAACACGTTGCTGGGCGCGGCTTCCAGGTGTACGCTCGTACTATCGCCCGTGGATGTGCTGTCCAACTTCAACACGTTGGTCCACGTGTTTGAACCATCGGCCCATTGTTGAAAACGCGTGGAAAGGCCGTCCACAAGCACGCGACTGATCTTGAAGCTTTGCGCCTTCGCATTCAACGTGTCCAAGGAAACGCGCACGTCTTTCAAGCCGATCAAATGCGCCCTTTCACCGTCGGTAAGGTCCAGGTTGTTCAACGCCAAATTTCCGCTAACGGCAAGTGCGTTGGCACCGGCCCAGCTATCCTCCAGGTTAAGTGAAACGTCTAGATTTCCCTTCAGCGCCGTGGTGTGCATGAAGTCCTGGAGATAAGGCAACAACTGCGGCAACGCGAAATTTTTCAGCGTTGCGTTTACTGCGTAGAGCGATTTTTCAGTGTCGATCTTAAAGCCGCCGTCCAACGCGCCGCCGCCGTCCAGGGTGAGGCCGAGCAGGAAATCCATGCGCGCGCTTTCCGAGGTGATGCGCGTGCATTCCGCACGCAGGCCGGAGATGCCCACGGGCGCCTTCAACACGTCGCTGGCATACACGATGCGGCCGCCGGTAATGTGGATGTCCTCCATGCTGAACCGGACCTTCGCGGTGTCGGTGGAAGCCGTGGTGTCGTTTCCGCCCAGTTCCAATAGATCACTGAAGTTGAAGCGTGTTCCTTTTTGCGAAATGTGGACGTATGGATCAACAACGCGCAATTCGCGGAAGCGCCAGTTCTTATTGCGGAAGCCGTTCCACAGGTTGCTCTTTACGGCGATGCTCTTCCACGAAACGAACGTCTCTTCGGTTCCGCGCTCAGAACACTTCACGTCATTCACGGCGTAGGTGAAGGTGAATGGATTGAGGATGATGTTGTCAATGGTGACAGTGCGGCCGATCCACTCCACACTGTGTTTTTCGATGTAGCGTTTCAATAAGTACGGCAGAAAGAATGCGGCGACGCCCAGCAATAACAGCACAGCGATGAGCCCGAACACAAGAATGCGCAAGCGCTTGATCTTCTTTTTTGGTGCGGGGTGCGTCGCCATCTTTTGAACGGTCCGAAGGTATTGTACAGGCTGTCGCACTGGGTCCGACGATGGTGGCGGAAAAGAAGAAAAGGGGCGCAGTTTCCCGCGCCCCTTCCGTACGATGCAAATGTTGTTTCAGGCGGCCTCCAGCAGCGCTTCTTCAACCTTCTTGACGAACGTGATCACCTTGAATTCGCTCAACACCACCTCGGTGATGTGGCGCTTCAAGCCCTCCTTGCCTGTGTAGGTGCGGTGTACAAGCCGACCGTCCACCATAACGGGTGTACCCTTGGCGAGCAGGCGCTGCACCTGATCTGCGATGCGGCCCCAAGCCACCACGGTATGCCATTGGGTGTTGGAGATGCGCTCGCCTGCTGCGTTGAGGTAGCTCTCGTTGGTGGCCAAGCTGAGGCGCGCCACTTTGCGTCCGGGGGCTATTTCACGCACT
>Ga0209480_10002644_pt1 | contig 12144 bp, 14 predicted proteins | sample JI61114C2DNA_FD_187501 | JGI IMG/M metagenome (GOLD analysis project Ga0209480, IMG submission 187501) | Wastewater effluent complex algal communities from Wisconsin, to seasonally profile nutrient transformation and Carbon sequestration -... | ecosystem: Engineered > WWTP > Effluent > Algae...
GACCCGACCAGCCTCTTCCCGAATATGCCGGAAACCCTGAAGGCCGCCGAAACCTTGGTCAAGGATGGCTTTCACGTCATGGTCTACTGCTCGGATGATCCGATTCAGGCAAAAATGCTGGAAGAAATCGGCTGCGTGGCGGTGATGCCGCTCGCCTCGCTGATCGGCTCCGGCATGGGGATTCTGAATCCGTGGAACCTGCGTCTGATTATCGATAACGCCAAAGTGCCGGTGATTGTCGATGCCGGCGTCGGCACCGCTTCCGACGCAACGATTGCGATGGAGCTCGGGTGCGATGGCGTCCTGATGAACACTGCCATCGCCCATGCTAAGAACCCGGTTTTGATGGCCAGTGCCATGAAAAAAGGGATCGAAGCGGGTCGCGAGGCTTATCTGGCCGGCCGGATGCCGCGCAAACTTTACTCGGCCGATCCGTCGTCGCCGACTACCGGATTGATCGGCTCATGAGCGGCGTTCCCTTGATTCATCCCGCCGTCGAAGGCGAAGAGGGCGAGTATGTGGCGGGTCGCCACGGTCATGGGCATATCAAGAGTTTCGTCCGGCGTGCCGGCCGCATGTCGGAAGCGCAGGAGCGTCACTTCGCCGAGATGATGCCGAAAATCGGCCTGGTCTACGCGCCGCAGCAGATTGATCTGGCTGCGGTCTACGGCAGAAATAACCCGAAAATCCTCGAAATCGGCACCGGCATGGGCGAAACCACCGCCAAGATTGCCGATGCTAACCGTGATAACGATTACCTCGGTGTCGAAGTGCATGTGCCGGGCGTCGGCGCGCTGTGCAAGCAGATTGTCGAACGCAACCTGACCAATCTGCGGATCTGCCAGCACGATGCGGTCGAACTGGTCCGCGACATGCTGCCGGAAGCCTCGCTCGACGGCGTCCATATTTTCTTTCCCGATCCGTGGCACAAGGCGCGGCACAACAAGCGCCGGCTGATCCAGTCGCCGTTCGTTGCCTTGCTGGCTTCGCGTCTCAAGCCGGGCGGCTATTTTCACTGCGCGACTGACTGGGAGGAGTACGCCCACCAGATGCTGGCAGTGCTGTCCGCCGAACCGACGCTGGTCAACAGCGCTGACGGCTTTGCACCCCGCCCGGAATATCGCCCGCTGACCAAGTTCGAGAACCGTGGCATTCGTTTGGGCCACGGTGTTTGGGATGTGATTTTCACAAAGCGCTGAAGATGCGCTGATTAATTCGTCATCCCCGCGAAGGCGGGGATCCATGTTCCAGGCCGCTCTGGATTCCCGCCGACGCGGGAATGACAAATCGGCGCTGTGCCCGCACCAAAAACAATTAACCGGAATATTTCTATGTGGTTCAAAAATCTCCAGATCTACCGCCTGCCCACCCCGTGGAACATCGAACTCGCCAAGTTTGACGAATTGCTGTCGCGTGCGCCATTCAACCGTTGCCCGAGCAACGAGCCGCTGAGCAAGGGCTGGATTTCGCCGCGCCGTGATGGCAGCCTGGTCTTTTCGCTGGGCGGACAGTGGCTGATCGCGCTTGCTGTCGAGCAGCGCCTGCTGCCGTCCTCGGTGGTGAACGACGAGGTCAAGGACCGCGCCGAGGCGATGGAAGCCCAACAGGGCTATGCGCCCGGGCGCAAACAGTTGAAGGAATTGCGCGAGCGCGTTACCGAAGAGTTGATGCCGCGTGCCTTTACCCGCCGGCGCACCACGTTCGTCTGGATTGATCCGAAAAACGGCTGGTTCTGCGTTGATGCCTCCAGTCCGGGCAAGGCCGAGGAAGTGATCGAACACCTGCGTCATTGCCTCGACGAATTCCCGCTCACCATGTTGCACACGCAGGTTTCGCCGACTTCAGCGATGGCCGACTGGCTGGCCGGTGGTGACGCCCCGGCCGGTTTCACCATCGACCGCGACTGCGAATTGAAAGCCGCGGGCGAAGAAAAGGCGGCAGTGCGCTACGTTCGTCACCCGCTTGATGGCGACGAAATTGCTGGCGAGATCAAGGCCCACCTGGCCAGCGGCAAGTTGCCGACCAAGTTGGCGCTGACCTGGGATGACCGGATTTCCTTCGTCCTCAGCGAAAAGCTGGAAATCAAGCGTCTGGCCTTCCTCGATCTGCTCAAGGAACAAGCTGAAAAAACCGCTGAACATGCCGATGAGCAATTCGATGCCGACTTCGCCCTGATGACCGGCGAATTCGCCCGCTTCCTGCCGCATGTGGTGGAGGCTTTGGGCGGCGAGGTCGTCGAAGCCGCGTGAAAACTGTATCGAGCGCCTGCTGCTGTGAAAGTGGCCGGCCTTATGCCGAATGCTGCGGTCAACTGCATGGTGGGGCCAAAATTGCAGCCACTGCCGAGGCGCTGATGCGTTCGCGCTACAGCGCCTATGTGCTCGGTCTGGAAGCTTATTTGCTGGCTACCTGGCACGTCTCGACCCGGCCGGCCGTGCTTGATCTGGCGGACGAAAGCGGCAGTAAATGGCTGGGGCTGACCGTGAAGCGGCATCAGGTGCAGGATGACAGCCACGCGACGGTCGAATTTGTCGCCCGTTACCGGGTGGCCGGGCGCGGCCATCGTCTGCACGAAACCAGCCGTTTCGTCCGTGAAGACGGGCGCTGGTATTACCTTGATGATGAGTTTGACGGCGCCATCAACGCGGCGGGTTGATGCGGTAAAGGTTCGGGCTGCGCTGATGCAGCAAAAATGCAGCACCAGCGCAGCCCGTCGTGTCGCGTCAATGACGCAACGCGCCTGCCAAATAAGTTTACTGCGGACCTTTACGCAGGCTTTCTACTTTCTTTTCCTTCTTGGCAGCCTTCTTTTCCTTTGGGCTCTTCAGCGGTTCTTTTTTAACGGTTTTTTTAGCATCTTGCGATTTGGCCATGACATTTCTCCTTGGGTTAGGTCAGAGTTCGTGAAGTGTAACGCCAACCGCTGGGGGCAGTCTCGGCTGATCAGCCAAGCCGCTTGATTTAGCCGTTGCCGCGCCGTGGCTTGTTTGCGATGATCCCGGTCCTGTCTTGGAGACAACGATGGATTTGAACGATATTCCGGTCAATCAGGTGCAGTGGAAACAGTATTCGATACTGGTGGTTGATGACGAACCGGGGATGCTCAGCTTTCTCCAGCGCGCCCTGGTTTCACGCTGTGGCGTGGTTGATACCGCAGGCAGCGTCGAGCAGGCCGAGCCGCTGTTGCGCCGGCGTTTGTACGACTTGATCGTCCTCGATATTGCCTTGCCCGGGCGCTCCGGCATCGACTGGCTGCACGAGCTGCGGGCCGAGGGTTACGCCGGCGATGTCGTGCTGATGACCGCCTACGCCGATCTCGATACCGCCATTGGTGCTCTGCGTGCCGGCGCGGCCGATTTTCTCCTCAAGCCATTTTCCCTGGCTCAGGCGTTGAATGCCATTCAGCGCTGTTCCGAGCGCTCGCGGCTGGTTCGCGAAAATTTTGTGCTGCGCCGTGAAGTCAGCGGTCGCGCCGCTGATATTGAAGGCGTCATTGGCGATTCCGCAGTGATGCGCGAGCTGTGCGATCGGCTCAAACGGATTGCGCCATCGCTGGCCACTGTTTTGTTAACGGGTGAATCCGGCACCGGTAAGGAGGTGGCAGCGCGCGCCCTGCACCAAACGAGCAATCGGGCCAAAGGCTCGTTTGTGCCGGTCAATTGTGCTGCGATTGCCGCCGAGCTGATCGAATCTGAGTTGTTCGGCCACGTCAAAGGCGCCTACACTGGGGCCCAGCAAAGCCGCGAGGGGCTGTTCTACTATGCTCGCGGCGGCACGCTGTTTCTTGATGAAATTGGCGAAATGCCGCTTGCCGCGCAGGCCAAGCTGTTGCGTGTGCTTGAGGAGCGGCGCATTCGGCCGGTCGGTTCGGAGCAGGAAATTCCGGTTGATGTGCGGGTTATTGCAGCGAGTAATCGCGATCTGAAAACCGAAGTTGCCGCGGGTCGCTTCCGTCAGGATCTCTATTACCGTCTGCAGGTTGTCGAGGTTAAGTTGCCTGCGCTGCGTGAGCGGCCGGAGGATTTGCCGCTGCTGGTCGAGCATTTCATCAGCAAGCTGGCGCCTTATCTCGATGTACCGCGTCTCGCGCTGGATGCCCGGACTTTGGCGCGGATGGCGGCTTACGATTGGCCGGGCAATGTTCGTGAATTGAAGAACTTTGTCGAACGCTCGCTGATTCTCGGCTGGTTTGACTTGGGGCCGGAACCGAAAGCCACGACAGCACCCGTCACCTGGGTTGATGAGACCTTGAGACCGTGGAAAAGCACCACATCCTTGCCGTGCTGGCGGCTTGCGAGGGTAATAAATCGGAAGCCAGCCGGCGTCTCGGCATCTCGCGCAAGACACTGGATCGGAAATGCCAGGCTTGGGGCGTGTAGAGCCGCCCAGCCGGCGGTCATTTCGCGTTCGCCTGCTGCTGCTCGCCCTGCTGCCGCTGGGCGTTGTCTTGCCGTTGTTGCTGGCGGTGCTGGCGATCTGGGGCGGTGACTATTTCGACCGCTTGTTGACCACCAAGGTACGCACCGATCTGGCTGTGGCGCACGGTTATTTCGAGCGGGTTACGGATGCCGTCGGCAGCTCGGTGGAAGGTTTGGCCAATTCGGTCCGCCTCGGTCGTGCCCTGGTGCAGCCGGCGGATCGTCGGGCCGGCGCAATTGCCGAGCTTCTGGCCGAAGTCAGACTCGGCCAGCGCCTCGATTTTTTGCGGTTTTTGGACGTTGACCGCAGCAATCGAGTTGCAGTGGACTGGCCGGTCATCAAGGCGGCGCTGGCTGGGGTGGCGCGCACCGAAACGGAAATTTTTTCTGCCGCGCAATTGCGCCAGATTGATCCCGTGCTGGCCGAAAGGGCGTTGACGCCGCTAATCGCCACGGCCAATGCCCAGCCGGATCAGCGCCAAATGGAGGATCGCGGTCTGATGGTGCATAGCGCGGCAGCCGTACGCGATGCTGATGGGCACTTGCTGGGCGTGCTTGAGGGCGGTGTGTTGCTCAACAAGAATCTGGCATTTATTGATCGCTTGAACGATATCGTCTATCCCGCCGGGGCCTTGCCCGTTGGCAGCGCCGGTACGGCGACCTTGTTTCTTGGTGATGTGCGGGTGGCGACCAATGTCCGGCTATTTGAAGGCGGCCGGGCAATCGGGACGCGAGTTTCTGCCGCGGTGCACGCGGCCGTGCTGGATGAAGGGCGAACCTGGCTGGACCGGGCCTTTGTGGTCAATGACTGGTATGTCTCGGCGTATGAACCGCTACTCGATAGCCATGAGCAACGGATCGGGATGCTCTATGTCGGTTTCCTCGATGGACCGTTCGCGCAGGCCCGGCAGCAAACCTTTGCCATCGTCGTCGGGCTGTTTGCGCTGGCGATGGGCGTTGCCGCCATTTTTGCCGTGATCTGGGCGCGCCGGGTTTTTCGTCCGATCGAGCGCATGCATACGACCATGCATGCCATCGAGCGGGGTGACGCTGATGCTCGGGTTGGCGAGGTGGAAACGGAGGACGAGCTGGGGGTGGTGGCGGCGCATTTCGACCAGTTGCTCGACCGCTTGCAGGCTCAGACCGAATCACTCAAGCGTTGGGGCGATTCGCTCGATGCCAAGGTGGCCGAGCGCACTGCCGAGCTGGAGCAGGCGGTGGCCGATCTGCGCGCCGCCCAGTCGCAATTGGTGATGAACGAGAAAATGGCAGCAATTGGCCAGTTGACCGCAGGCGTCGCCCACGAGATCAATAATCCGATTGCTGTTATCCAGGGCAATCTCGATGTCCTGCGCGATATCCTCGGCCCCGCGGCGGAGCCGGTCGCGCCGGAAATTCGCCTGATTCATGAGCAGGTGCATCGCATTCGGCTGATTGTCACCAAGTTGCTGCAGTTCGCCCGGCCGCAGGATTACGTCGGTTATCTGGAACCGGTCGCCCCGGCGCCGCTGATCCAGGATAGCCTGGTGCTGGTCGGTCATTTGCTGAAGAAAGGCAATATCGCCATCGAGCAGCACCTCGACTCGACGCGCAATGTGCTGTGCAACCGCAACGAATTGCAGCAGGTGTTGATCAACCTGATGGTCAATGCCATTCAGGCGATGCCCGACGGCGGCGTGCTGACGCTGGCGGCGGAGGATTGGGACGAGGCCGACATGCCGATTGGCCTGCGTCTGGCCGTCACCGACTCCGGTCCCGGGATCAGTGACGAAGACCGCGAACGCCTGTTCAAGCCCTTCTTTACCGCCGGGAAACCGGGTGGCACCGGGCTTGGTTTATGGGTCAGCCAGTCACTGGTTGAACGTTATGGTGGAAAAATCACCGTCGATAGCGCACCGGCACGCGGTACACGATTTGCCGTTTGGCTGCGTTTTGAACCCTTGCCTTAAGCAAATGTCACAATCGCCGTTGGGCGCCTGACCTATGATTGGCCGCTCAAATGTTTTGCAAAATTTGTTTTGCCTGGTCATGCCGCAGCCTGGAATGACGCTTGCAGAATACCGATCATTCATATTTATTAGTGTTCCAACGGAGAATCAGCATGGGTCTTTTTGATCAAGTAGTCGGCGCACTCGCCGGTGGTGAAGCGGGTAGCCAGGGTGGTTTGCTTCAGGCCGTCATGCAGCTCGTCAATGATCCGAAAATTGGCGGCCTGGAAGGCCTGATTAACACCTTTCAGCAAGGTGGTTTGGGCGAAATCGTCAATTCCTGGGTTTCCAATGGCCAGAATCTGCCAATTTCAGCCGAGCAGATTCAGGCGATGCTGGGCGGTTCCTCGTTGCAGGATATCGCCGCAAAGCTTGGCGTCAGCCAAGAGCAAGCCTCGGGTAGCCTGGCCGAAATTCTGCCGTCGCTGGTCGATGGCATGACGCCGAACGGTCAGTTGCCGGAAGGTGGCGACTTGCTGGCGCAAGGCATGGATCTGCTGAAAAAGGGTGGTTTGTTCAGCTGATGCAGGGTGGCGCGGCCTGAATCAGGCCGCGCTTGTCTTACAGGAAACGTTCGAGCAGAACGTTCAAAAAGCGCCGACCTTTCAGGGTTGGGGCAATGCGTTCCGGGCCAACCTCCAGCAGGCCTTCGGCTTCGGCGGCGCGAATTTTCGGCAGGATATTGCTCAGCGGCTGGGCCGTTCTTGCCTCGAACAGTGCCGGCGGAAAACCATCAGCCAGACGCAGCGCATTCATCATGAACTCGAATGGCAGGCTGGCCAGTTCGACCTGGGTTTCGTCCTGTACTGGCTGGCCGCTACGGATATTGTCCAGGTAAGCCTTCGGATGTTTCCAGCGCATCTGGCGCAGCACGCGGTCGTGCAGTGTCAGTTTGGAATGCGCGCCGGCCCCGATCCCGAGGTAGTCGCCAAAGTGCCAGTAATTCAGATTGTGGCGGCATTGCTTGCCGGTCAGCGCGAAGGCCGAGGTTTCGTAATTGAAGTAACCGGCAGTCGCCAGCCGAGCTTCGATCGCCTCCTGCATGTCGGCGCAAAGGTCGCTTTCCGGCAGCACTGGCGGGAAGGCGGCGAAGCGCGTGTTCGGTTCCAGCGTCAACTGGTAGCAGGAAAGATGTGACGGCGAAAAACCGAGTGCTGTCTCGACATCGCTGAGCGCTTGCGCATGCGTCTGGCCGGGCAGGCCGTACATCAGATCCAGATTGAACGACTCGAAATGCTCACCGGCCAACTGAGCGGCGCGCTTCGCCTCCGCCGCGCCGTGGATGCGGCCGAGCGCTTGCAGATGTTCGTCATTGAAGCTCTGGATGCCGAGCGACAAGCGGTTAACGCCGGCCTTGCGGAAACCTGTGAACTTGGCAGCTTCAACTGTGCCCGGGTTGGCTTCGAGTGTGATTTCCGCTTCCGGCGACAACATGGCGAGCGCCCGGAAGGCGGCGATCAGTTCGTCGATGGCGGCTGGCGAGAGCAGGCTGGGCGTGCCGCCGCCGAAGAATACGCTAGTCACCGGTCGGCCCCAGATCAGCGGCAGGGCGGATTGCAGATCGGCGATGAGCGCGGCGACGTACTCGGTTTCCGGAATCGCACCATCGGCTTCGTGCGAGTTGAAATCGCAATACGGGCACTTCTGGACGCACCACGGAATATGGACATACAGCGCCAACGGTGGAGAAACGCGGAATTCGAGCGGCGCTGCGGTGGACGCCGTTTTTGCGGCAAAAATGGGGATGGTCCGGGCCATGTTCTTACAGCCCCGGCAGGCGGGCGATCAGCTTTTGCATGGCCAGGCCGCGATGCGAGAGCTGGTTCTTGATCGCGCCATCCAGTTCGGCCGCGGTCTGGCAGTGGGTCGGGACATAGAACAGCGGGTCGTAGCCGAAGCCATCGGCGCCACGCTGGGCGGTGAGAATTTCGCCGTGCCATTCGCCTTCGGCAATAATTGGCTGCGGGTCGTCGGCGGCACGCACCAGCACCAGGACACAGGCAAAATGGGCGCGCCGGTCGCTCTGGCCAGCCAGATCGGCAAGCAGTTTGGCATTGTTGCGCGCATCCGATTTCGGCTCGCCGGCATAGCGCGCCGAATAAACGCCGGGCGCGCCACCCAGTGCTGCGACGCAGAGGCCCGAATCGTCAGCCAGCGCCGGCAGACCGGAAAGTTGCGCCGCGTGCCGGGCCTTGGCCAGCGCGTTTTCAACAAAGGTGCAATGCGGCTCTTCCGCTTCCGGAATGCCGAGCTGGCCCTGGGGGATGACTTCAAAGCCAAGCGGCGCCAGCAGCGCGTTCAGCTCTTTCATTTTCTTGGCGTTATTGGAGGCGAGGACGAGTTTTTTCATGCGGCGAGGGAGGTATCGTTGTGGAGTAGATGGTTTTCGTAAAGATCGACAATCGGAAAGCAAAGCTCGAAATCACCCCAGACCAGATCGCCATATTCCAGACGGTAAGTGGCAAAGCGTTCCGGCGCCAGAAAGGCCCGGATCGCCGGATGGCGAGAGGATGAGAGGAAAGGCAGGAAATCGACTTCCTGTTCCTTGCCGTCTTTAAATGTGAGACGCAGGCGGTAGTCGCCCGTCTGGGCCAGTCCGGTAATTTCAATCGGGGTCATTTCAGTCTCCGGGAAATGGATTCAGCAGTCACTGTTTTGTGCAAGACGAAAAAATCGATCCACTTTTGGACGATCTCTGCCGAAAAGTGTTCAACCAGTGTGCGGAAGTCTCGCGTTTCGGCCAAGCTCAATGACAGTTTGCTATGGACGCCGGTCAACCGTATTTCAACAAGTTTTCCCTCAATCAGGATCAACTCGGCCCGACTTTCGCGATTTTCCTTACGGCAATGAACGTGTACAGGTTCGTGTTCATTGGCGTAGAAAAAAACAATCAGCCCGAGGTATTCGTAAAGCTTAGGCACTGAGTGCCGTCTCTTGCGCCGCAATCAACTGGCGAATGCCGGCTTCGGCCAGATCGGTCAGCGCATTCATCTGCTGGCGGGTAAAGGGCTCGCCTTCAGCCGTGCCCTGAATTTCGACAATACCGCCGCTGCCGGTCATCACGACGTTCATGTCGGTGTCGCAGTCAGAATCTTCCGGGTAATCAAGATCGAGCACCGGGCTGCCTTTGTAGATGCCGACCGAAATCGCAGCCACGTGGTCGCGCACCGGGTTTTCCGCCAGCTTGCCCGAAGTGACCAGCTTTTCGCAGGCATCGTAGAGCGCAACCCAGGCGCCGGTGATCGAGGCGCAGCGGGTGCCGCCGTCGGCTTGTAGCACATCGCAGTCGAGCGTGATCTGGCGTTCGCCGAGGGCTTTCAGGTCGACCACGGCGCGCAGGGCGCGGCCGATCAGGCGCTGGATTTCCTGGGTACGGCCGGTTTGCTTGCCCTTGGCGGCTTCACGGGCGCTGCGGGTGTGTGTGGCGCGCGGCAACATGCCGTATTCGGCGGTCACCCAGCCGCGGCCTTTGCCACGCAGGAAGGGTGGGACGTTTTCTTCAACGCTGGCGGTGCACAGCACCTGGGTATCGCCCATTTCGACGAGGACTGAACCTTCGGCGTGGCGGGTGAAGTTGCGGGTCAGACGAACCAGACGGAGCTGGTCGGATTGGCGTTGGCTGGGGCGCATGGGTTTCCTTATTTTTTCGGATTGTATTTGTCGATGGCGTTGCGGATTTCCTCAATCGCCTTTTCAATTTCGTCTTCGGAGAGATCGCTCTTGTAGCTTGGGTTGCGGCCGAATTCTTCAAGGCGCGTCGTGACTTCATCCTGGCTCATGGTCATGGTGGAAATCGCGCTGCTTTCTTCCTCGACATAACTGTCTTCCCAGCGCACGGCCACGACTGAAAGATTGTCGCCATGCGGCCCGCCCTTGACTTCGGCTTCGGCGAGCAGCTTCGGGACGGTTTGCAGAAAGTTGGCGCCCTTAAACGCCAACGCCATCTGTTCGCCGGAAGTGACGCCCCACAGGCCGTCGGTACTGAGTAGCACGATGTCGCCATGAGTCAGCGGGGTCTTGCGGGAAAACTCGATTTCCGGCGGCGTCGGGCTGCCCAGGCAACTGTAAATCTTGTTGCGATCCGGGTGCACCGCAGCCTGCGCCTCGCTAATCATTCCCTCATCGATCAACAGGCGAATTCTTGAGTGATCGCGGGTTTGGGCGATGACGCGGTCGTCGCGGATCAGATACAGCCGGGAGTCGCCGGCGTGCGCCCAATAGGCGATGTTGTCCTGTACCACGCAGGCGACGCAGGTGGTGCGTGGCGAGTCGTTCAGCTTGTGGCGTGCGGCGTAATCGATAATGGCGTGGTGGGCATTGGTCATGCCCTTCTGCAGAAAGCGGAAAGGGTCGGCCAGCACCGGGCGGGCCTCGCGCTGGAAAGCGTCAGCCATTGTCTGGACCGCAATTTGCGAGGCAATTTCGCCGTAATGGTGGCCGCCCATGCCGTCGGCGATAACCATCAGCAGCGCATCACGCGAGTAGCAGCAGCTTGTCCGGTCCTCATTGTTGGCCCGTCCGCCCTGACGACTTTCCTGATAAATGGTGAATCTCATTTAGTCGGTTTCCTGAATGTTTCAACGAAGCGACCCAGCCAGTTTGGATTGACTTTCGGGGCCGGTGGCGTGACGGCTTCAACCAGCGCTTTCTGCAGGGCAAAAACGCTTTGCGGCCGGTAAAGATGATTAAGGTTCAGACACCAGTCGATGATTTCCAGCATGCGGTCGGAGAACTGACCATCCCAGCGCATCATCGCCGGCACCAGAATATCCTTGTTCAGCCGGGCATCGGCCGCTTGCGGCGCGCAACCCGCCAGACAGGCGTACATCGAGGCACCCACGCTGTAAATGTCGCTCCACGGGCCAAGATCCTTCCGCGTGTTGTAGTGTTCCGGCGAGGCAAAGCCGGGCGTGTACATCGGTTTCAGCATCGGTTGATCGCTGGCCAGGGTTTGCCGTGCGGCGCCAAAATCGATCAGCACCGGCGTGTTGTCGGCCCGTAGATAAATGTTGGAGGGTTTCATGTCGAGGTGCAACAGCTTGTGCGAATGGACCTCGCGCAGACCATTCAGCATGCGGGTAAAAACGCCGCGCATGAAACGCTCGGAAATGTGGCCCTGATGCTTCTGGATGTATTCCTGCAAGGTGCGACCGTGTTCGTATTCCATCACTAAATAAACCGTGCCATTGGCGCGAAAAAAATTCAAAACGCGGATCACGTTCGGGTGCGACAGGCGGGCCAGGGCGCGGCCTTCCTCAAAAAAGCATTTCATGCCATAGCGGAAAGCGCCGATGTGGTCGGCGGTGATGACCGGTTTGGTTTCACCTTTGCCCCGCAAGGCGAGGCTGTTGGGAATGTATTCCTTGATCGCGACCTGCTTGCCGGCAGGATCCCAGGCGAGGTACACGATGGAAAAACCGCCGAGCGAAAGCTGGCGGTCTATCGTGTACTCCTCCAGCAGGTGGCCGCTGGGAAGCGGCTCATTGGCTTGTTGCGCCATGGATCTCGCGGTTATGATGCAAATTCAGGCATTTTCGGGCGTGTTGTCCGGCCTGTAAAGCCGGAGATCCCCCAAAAATGATTTGTAGTATGACTGGTTATGCGGTGAAAACGCGCGATATCGAGCGCGGATCACTACAGCTTGAACTCAAAAGCGTTAATTCGCGCTATCTCGATTTTCACTTCCGGATTACCGAGGAGTTGCGCTCGCTCGAAATGCCGCTCCGCGAAATGCTCTC
>Ga0209480_10002648_pt1 | contig 12131 bp, 10 predicted proteins | sample JI61114C2DNA_FD_187501 | JGI IMG/M metagenome (GOLD analysis project Ga0209480, IMG submission 187501) | Wastewater effluent complex algal communities from Wisconsin, to seasonally profile nutrient transformation and Carbon sequestration -... | ecosystem: Engineered > WWTP > Effluent > Algae...
GTCGCGGCTGGTGCCGCGCTGGTCTTCACGCGGGGAGTGGTTGTAATAAAACTGCATCCCGGCGGCGAGTGTGTGGTCACCACCCCAGGCCTGCCAGTCGTGGCGGATGCGGGGCTCGATGCCGAAGGTGTAGAACTCCTGGTTTTCGATGCTGTTGGTGTTCGCCGCCGCTCCAGTCGGAAGGGTGCCGAAGCCACCGCCGCGCTGGCGTTTGCTCCAGCGCTGGTAATAGCCGCCCCAAGTCTTGATGCTGAGTTCGGTGCTGGAGGAGAACTTGTGCTGGAGCTCCAGAGATGCGGCGTAGCGGCGGAGGCGGAACTCATCGTGGAAGCGCGTGGTCTTGTCGGGATTGCGGGCGAAGTCGCGCTGAGTCAGGCCGCCGGGTTCGCCGTGCTGCTCTTCGTAACCATCGAGGGCAAGAATCCAGCGCGTGTCGCTATCGACATCCCAGGCGAGTTTAAAATGACCGCCGCTGAGGTGGTATTCGCTGTTCGCCTCGCGGAAGCCATCAGCCTCGCGACGGTTGAAGTAGCCATAGTAGCCCACGGGCCCGAGCGTGCCGGTGACGGCAGTGTAGTTCAGGAAGAGGTCATCGGAGCCGAGGATGTTCTGCGTGCGGAAGGAGAAGGGCGTATTCCGGTCCGGCATGTAGGTGATGTAATTTAGCGCTCCAGCGGGCTGCGCACCATACATGAGGCTGCTGCCGCCGCGGACGAACTCGATGCGATCCACCACGTCCAGCGGCGGGGTGTAGTAGGCCTCGGGGTAGCCAAAAGGGTCGGCATGGATGGGGATGCCGTCTTTCATCACCTGGACGAACTGCATGCGGTGCGGCTCCCCGATGCCACGGTAGCCTAGGCTGACGAGTGGGGTGGTTTCCTCAGAGAAAAGCAGGCCTGGAGTGAGGGCGAGGGCCTGGCGGTAGTTGTTTGCCTGGATCTTCGGCTGCGAATCGAGGTCGATCACAGTGGCGCGCTTGCCAGCGAAGATTTTGGTGCCCTCGACCGGCATGAGGAAGGGGTTTTGCACTACAGAATCGTTCTCGGATTCTCCATAGACCATGATGGTATCGAGAGTCGTCGAGGCTTCGCCGGTAGATGGTTGAACCTGAGCGGGGACAGTTTCCTGAGCGGTTAAAGGCAGGGCTGCGAAAGCTAAAATAGTTGAGAGGTGAAAGAACTTCATGGCTGCAAGTGAGACAATGTCTCAGGGCGCGCGCCGTTTAGTGTGATTGAGAACCAAGTGCAACAGAAATCTGCGAACCTGTCGCAACAGAGACGCTGTAACGCTCAAGAACGGCACAATTCGCAGGGGGTCGAGCTATTGCTCTTCCATCAACTTCACCGCCAGCCGACGCATGGTCTGACGCAGCGGGAGATTGTCCGTGCGCTCGCTGGCTTCGTCGAGATTGCGCAGGATGCGCAAGAGCGTCTGATCCACCGTCGCTGGCTGACGGATAACTTCCTCGATAGCTGGATTCGCCGCAGGATGATGCTTGGCCACATCGCCTGCGAGCATGAAGCGCCCTCGATTGAAGCAGTCCACCAGCCAACTGCGCCCCAGCATTTCCACACGGGCGAGGAAGTGGCCGGGGAAGTTGCAGCCCTGGATGTCGAGCCCGAAGCGCTGGCCGAGCAGGCGGTAGAGGCAGCAGAGGCTGATGGGATTGCCGAGACCGGTTTCCAGCACCCAGAAGAGGTTGCTGTTGCGGGCGGAGTAGTAGTCCTTGCTGTTGCCACGGAAGCGCACGGTGCCGTCCTTCATGGCAAAGAGCCACTCGCTCAGCTCGCGTGCATCCATGCGGCCACCCTCACGGAAAGCCTCCTCGGCGAGAGCATCGAGCCGCTGGGCGAGATCGCCCGGCTGCGTGCGCCAGCCATTGAGATAGGCGGAGATCTGGGCCAGCCCCTCTTCGAGCTGCGCGTGGGGATTGTCCAGCCAGCGCCAGCGCATCCAAGTTTCTTCAAGCTCGGCTTTGCGCGCCGGCTCCAGCAGACGGCCGACATGACGCTCCTCATCGAGAGTGAGCTGGCGATCCAGATGCTTCAGGCGCTCGGGCAGATCACGCCTCATATTGGTGAACTCGCGCTGCAGCGCCTCTTGAACGACGGGGGATTCATCGTCCAGGAGAGTGATCAAGTGGTCGAGCTGGGCGAGTGCGGGCATAACAGGTGAATAGCAGAAAGCAGTCCGGCTTTCCAAGTGCAAACTCATCTCTCTGCGACATCGTCCGCTCATGCACCTCGCAATTCTGCACTACACCCTCCCGCCCACCATCGGTGGCGTGGAGCGTGTGATCCGGGATCAGGCGGCTGCGCTGCAGGCACTTGGGCATGACGTGGAGCTGCAAACACACGCGAATGAGCTTCGCATCGCGAGCTACAACGCCGTCCTCATCCACAATGTGATGACGATGCCCTTCGATCTCGAATGGACTCGGAAGTTGCACTCGCTCGCTTCCGGGCATCCCGAGATTCGCTGGATCAACTGGGTCCACGATGTCGCCGCTGTGAATCCAGCCTACGCGCATTTCGACTGGCAGGAGCCGGTGCCGCCGATGCAGCATGTCGCTGTCTCTGAAGTGCGGCGGGTGGACTATGCGCGAGCGACCGGACTGCCGCTGGAAAGCATCCACGTCATTCCGAACGGCATCGACCTGACCTCCGTGCTCGGTTTGACGCCGCGAATCGCAGCGCTGCCGCTGGGAGATCGTGATCTCGTGCTCGTGCATCCCACGCGGCTTGTGCGGCGAAAGAACATCGAGCTAGGTCTGCGTGTGCTGGCTGCGCTTCGTTCAGAAGGCTGCGATGCCACCTACATCATCACTGGCGCACCTGATCCGCATCAGGCGGATGGTTTGGCGTATCATCGTGAGCTGAAGAGTCTCGTGAATGAACTCGACCTCGCCGAGCATGTGCTCTTTCTCGGTGAAAGCGGTCCGCTGGGCGATGACGATGTCCGCAGCCTCTATGCTGTGGCCGACGCGCTCTTCTTTCCCAGCACGGGGGAAGGTTTTGGCCTGCCGCTGATCGAAGCACTGGCACATCGCCTGCCCATCTTTTGCTCAAACCTGCCTGTCCATGGCGAGGTGCTCGGGGAGGCGTGCCATTATTTCCAAAGCGATGCTGAGCCCAAAGAAATCTCGGCACAGATCGTGCGATGGCTTCATAATAACCAACCCACACGCCACCGGAGACTACTCCGGCAGCGGTTTGACATGCTCAGAATATGCCAGGAACACCTTGAGCCTCTGCTCGTTACCGCTAACGAATCTCCATTCTCATGACCGACCTCATCCAACCGAACGCCGAGATCCAAGCCATCCTCGAAGCGCGCCACGGCGACCCTTTCGGATTCCTCGGGCGGCACAGGCTGGCTGATGGCAGCACCGTCGTGCGCAGCTTCCAGCCAAATGCCCACTCTGTGAAGGTCATCGCCCGTGATGGCAGTGCCGAGTGGCCCTTGGAGCGGGTCAATGAGCAGGGTTTCTTCATCGGTACGGTCGGTGCTCTGGATCAGGCCTACGACATCGTGATCCAGACCCACGGTGGCCGCACCATCAAGCAGGCTGACCCATACTCATTTGGCACCTTCCTCGGTGATCAGGACATGTACTTCTTCCGCGAGGGCACACATCGGAATCTGTGGGACTGCTTCGGCGCTCACTTGAAAACCATCGGTGGTGTCAGCGGTGTGCAGTTTGCCGTCTGGGCACCAAATGCACGGCGCGTCTCTGTTGTCGGTGATTTCAATCAATGGGATGGTCGAGTAAACCCGATGCGCAACCGCATCGAAGCCGGTGTCTGGGAGCTTTTCATCCCCGGCATCACGGAGCTGACGCATTACAAATTCGAATTGCTCGGCGCGGACGGCGGGCTGCACATCAAGAGCGACCCCTTCGCCTTCTTCGGCCAGCACGGCACTCAGACGGCCAGCCTCGTTTTCAACCTCGACCGCTATGCCTGGGGTGACAACGAGTGGATGCAAAAGCGTGCCACCAACGACCTCTACCACACGCCCATGAGCATCTACGAGGTCCACCTCGGCTCCTGGAAGCGCATCCCCGAGCAGAAGAACCGCCCCAAGTCCTATCGCGAACTTGCCGACGACCTCATCCCGTATGTGAAGAGCATGAACTTCACCCACATCGAGCTGATGCCGGTGTCGGAGTTCCCCTTCGATGGCTCCTGGGGTTATCAGGTCACCGGTTATTTCGCCGCCACCAGCCGCTTTGGCAATCCTGATGAGTTCCGCGAGTTCGTGGACCGCTGCCATCAGGCAGGCATCGGCGTCCTGCTCGACTGGGTGCCCGGGCACTTCCCGAAAGACGCCTTTGGTTTGGCCAAGTTCGACGGCAGCGCTCTCTACGAACATGCCGATCCACGCCAGGGCGAGCACCAGGACTGGGGCACGCTCATCTTCAACTACGGCCGCCCTGAGGTGAAGAACTTCCTCGTCGCCAATGCGCTCTACTGGCTCGATGAATTCCACATCGACGGCCTCCGCGTGGATGCCGTGGCGTCCATGCTTTACCTCGACTACTCGCGCAAACCCTGGGCCTGGGTGCCGAACAAATACGGTGGCCGCGAGAACCTCGAAGCCATCGACTTCATGCGCGATCTCAACCGCGTCTGCTACGAGCTTCACCCCGGCACCACCATCATCGCGGAGGAAAGCACCGCCTGGCCCGGCGTCTCGAAGCCCACCGATACCGGCGGCCTAGGCTTTGGATTCAAATGGAACATGGGCTGGATGAACGACACCCTCCGCTACATGCAGGAGGACCCCGTCCACCGGAAGTATCATCATGGCGATGCCACCTTCTCCATGCTCTACGCCTACGATGAAAACTTCGTCCTCGTGCTCAGCCACGACGAAGTCGTCCACGGCAAAGGCAGCATGATCAACAAAATGCCCGGCGACCGCTGGCAGAAGTTCGCCAATCTCCGCATGCTCTACGCGTGGATGTGGGCGCACCCTGGCAAAAAACTCCTCTTCATGGGCTGCGAGTTCGGCCAGTGGCAGGAGTGGAACCACGAACGCAGCCTCGACTGGCATCTCTTCATGGGAGAGGAGCACGCCGCGCTGCAAAAACTCCTGCGTGACCTCAACTGGCTCTACACCACCCGCCCCGCGCTCCATGCGCTCGACCACGACGGCGGTGGCTTCGAATGGCTGGATGCCAGCAACGCCGACCACAGCGTCTTCGCCTTCATGCGCAAAGCCCCAGATGGGGACAAAGTCTATTGCGTCATCAATGCCACGCCCGTGCCGCGCAAAGGCTACCGCGTCGGCGTCGCCGAACCGGGCAGCTACCGCGAACTCATCAACACCGACTCCCCCGGTTACGCCGGCAGCGGCATGGTAAACCCGCTCCCCATGCCAGCCGGCCCAACCGAATGGCAGGGACAGCCCTGGAGCATTATCATTGATCTCCCACCGCTCGGTGTCGTGTGGCTCGGCAGATAAATCACTCAATTATCTCACCAACAAAAAAGCCAGACTCTCGTCTGGCCTTTTTGTGATAGCGATCAGCGCCGCATCAACCTCCATAGAAGCTCGCGATCTTCTCATTCACCGAGCGAAGACGGCGGGCGATGGTCTTGCCGACGCCGATCAGAAGCCATGCGGCAGGACGGGGATACTCGTTGATGTAAGATTCTAGGCTCTTCGAGTCGATGCGCCAGACTTGGCTGAACTCGACCGCAGTGACGGTGGCGCTCGCGGCGGAGGGATCGAGGAGATTGATCTCGCCCACGGTCTCGCCGGTGCCGACGCTGCCAAGCAGGACCTTGTGACCACCGCGCATCGCCGTGGCGTGCAGCTTGCCGCTGATGATGAAATAAAGACTCGTCTGCACGCTGCCTTCTTCGATCAAATGACTGCCGGGCTGCACGGGGCGGAATTCGCCGTAGCCGCTGAGGATGTCGCGGTCCTCGTCACCGAGGGGTTCCATGATGCCGAGGGCGGGGATTTGGGGAGTGGAGAAGTCAGCGCTCATATTTTTTGGGGAGAACGCAGTTTTGTAGGTGACTGCCCGAAGGAAGGCAAGCCTTGGAAAAAGAATTGCCGAAAACTTTCCGCCACCGAAAGAGACTTTGCCATGATTCCAGCCTTCCGCATCGCCCTGTTTTGCATTGTCACCGTCCTTCACGCCGCCGAGCCTGAGTTCCCACTCGTTGCCGCCCAGGAATGCCGCACCCGCACTGGTCTGCCGAACTTCCTACACAAAGTCCGCCAGCCCGGCGCAGAGCTGAAGATCGGCTACTTCGGCGGCAGCATCACCGCCCAGCCCGGATGGCGTGTCAAAACGCTCGCCCATTTCCAGAAAACCTACCCGCAGGCTAAGCTCAGCGAGATCAACGCCGCCATCGGCGGCACCGGCTCCGACCTCGGCGTCTGCCGCCTGAAGCAGGACATGCTCGATCAAAAGCCCGACCTCCTCTTCGTCGAGTTCGCCGTCAATGATGGCGGCGCGCAGCCCGAACAAATCATCCGCTGCATGGAGGGCATCGTCCGCCAGACCTGGCGCGCCCTCCCCGAATGCGACATCTGCTTCGTCTATACCATCACCGAGGCCCTCGTGCCCGCCATGCTCGACGGCAAATTCCAGCGCAGCGCCAGTGCCATGGAAAGCGTGGCCGACTACTACGGTATCCCCACCATCCACATGGGTATGGAAGTCGCCAAGCTTGCCAAAGCCGGCAACCTCGAATGGAAAGCCAAGCTCCCGAAGACCGACGACGAAAAGAAAGCCCTTGGCGGAAAGTTCGTCTTCGCCCCCGACAGCGTGCATCCGCATGTCGAGACCGGCCACGAGCTCTACCTCGCCGCCATCGTTCGTTCGCTCGGCCCCATCGCCAGCGCCTCTGGCAAACCGGCATCACATACCGTCGCGGCCCCTTTGAATCCGAAGAACTACGAGAACGCCAAGCTCGTCCCCATCACCGCCACCAAACTCTCCAGCGGCATCACCTCCGTCGATGTCAAAACGGACAGCTTCGGCAAACGCTGGGCCGCCCGCCTGCCGCAACTCCACACCGGCTCGAAGCCCGGTGAAACCATCACCTTCAAGTTCAAAGGCACCCGCTGTGCCCTCTACGACCTCGTCGGGCCAGACTGCGGTCAGGTGATCGTCACGCTCGATGATCAGCCCGCCAAGATCGTCCCGCGCTTCGATGCCTACTGCACCTACCACCGTCTCTCCACCCTCATGATCGGCGATGGCCTAACCGACACCGTTCATACGGTGAAGATCGAGATTCATCCCGACCAGCCCGACAAAGCCGCCATCCTCGCAAAAAACAAAAACACCATCGATAAACCCGAGCGCTTCGACGGCACCAAGATCTTCCCCGGTGCCCTCTTGCTCATGGGCGATGTCGTGGATTGATCCTCGCAGGCTGGGCGCGTTCGGCAGGGAGACCCTGAAACGCTGCCCAGTCCTCGATGTCGAGGGCTAGAGAGTAGCAAGATTGACGTTAATAGTGGTCACATGCTCGACGCTATTGATGGCATGGGCCACATGCAGCGCTTCGAAAAAATGGTCTCCGCCGCCACGAAATTACCTGAACCTCGCTCCAGCAAAAAAAACAGACCGTCAGCTTGGCTCACAGTTTGAGGTAGGCAAAGAACAAACCAAATGACTACCTCCTCTTACACACGCAGACACATTCTTTCCAGCACCTCCACGGGCTTTGGGATGGCGGCGTTGGCGGGTTTGATGCAGGCGGAGACGCCGAGGGTGCATCGGGCGAAGCGTTTCGCGCCGAAGGCACGCAGCGTGATCTTTTGCTACATGAGCGGCGGCGTGTCGCACCTCGACTCGTTTGATCCGAAGCCGCTGCTGGAAAAGTATGCGGGGAAACCGATGCCGGGGGAGGTGAAGAAGACGCAGTTCAACAACAACGGCACGGTGCAGCCCTCTCACTGGTCTTTTAAACAACATGGCCAGAGCGGGATGCCGGTGAGCGATCTCTTTCCGCACATGGCCACGGAGGCCGATGAGCTATGCGTGATCCGCAGCATGACGGCGAAGTTCAGCGAGCACGCGCAGGGAAACTTCTTCATGCACTCCGGCTTTCCTTTCCTCGGCTACCCGAGCGTGGGAGCCTGGACGAGCTATGGACTGGGCACGGAATCTCGCGATCTGCCGGGCTATGTGGTGCTGCAAAGTGGTGGTGCAGTGGCACCGCACGGCGGCGTCGGTCTTTTCAGCAATGGCTTCCTGCCCGCACAGCATCAGGCCAGCATCATCAAAGCGGATGAGGCCGAGGCGGTAGAAAACATCCAGCCACGGCAGCCGCATGAGCGTCAGCGGCGACAACTCGACTTTATCAGTGCGATGGACCGCCGTTTTGCCAGCACCACTCAGCACGACATTCATGTCGAAGCCGCGATCTCGAATTACGAACTCGCCTGGCGCATGCAGTCCGCCGTGCCGGAGCTTTGCGACATCTCCGGCGAGACCGAGGTGACGAAAATGCTCTACGGCATCGACGGCCCTGCCTCGACCCGCACCGCCTACGGCCAGCAATGCCTGCTCGCGCGTCGTCTGGTCGAGCGAGGCGTGCGATTCATCGAACTGAGCTGTCTCCCGCAGAAACTCGGCGCTGGCCAGGGCCCCAATCCCTGGGACCAGCACGGTCAGATCAAGAAAGGCCACGCCAACATGGCTTATCAGGTCGATCAACCCATTGCAGGCCTCGTCAAAGACCTCAAATCACGCGGCCTGCTCGACAGCACGCTCGTCGTGTGGGCGGGTGAATTCGGTCGCACGCCCTTTGCACAGGGGAGTGATGGCCGTGACCATAATCCGTATGGCTTCAGCATCTGGCTGGCTGGCGGCGGGGTGAAGGGCGGGCGCATCCACGGTGCCACGGATGACTTTGGCTACCACGCCATCGAGAGTATCTCCACCGTCTATGACCTGTGGGCCACGGTGCTGCATCTCATGGGCCTCGATCACGAGCAGCTCACCTACCGCTTCAGTGGCCGCGATCTGCGGCTCACTGATGTGCACGGGAACGTGCTGCGGGACATCATCGCTTAAGCAGCACCTGCTCCAGCATCGGCGGGAGCGGGTTTGCGAGCTCCGGCTTCACGATCGAGCACCAGCAGGCTGGCGGGATCGTTGCCAGCAAGCTTCAGGCGGTCGAGCATGTCGCGGACGGTTTTTTCTTCTTCCATCTGCTCGTTGAGGAACCAGAGGAGGAGATTTTTCGAAGCGTGATCTTTGACCTGCTCGGCGACTTCAAAGAGGTCGTTGATCTGCTGAGTGACCTTTTGCTCCTGCTTCAGGCTGTGCTCAAAGACATCCAGCGCGGATTTGTAGTCGGCCTTGGGCTTGGAGATGGGCTGGAGTTCCACCTTGGCATCACGATCCACGACGTATTGGTAGAATTTGAGGGCGTGCATGGTCTCCTCACGGCTCTGATTGAACATCCACTGAGCAAAGCCGGAATACGGGGTCTGTTCAAACCAGGCCGCCATGGCAAGGTAGATGTAGCTGGAGGCCATTTCGTTGTTGATCTGCTCGTTGAGCAGCTTGGTGAGTTTGGAGTTCAGTGTCATAGGTGTTTGGAGTTGAAGGGGGAAACGTGCTGCTGGCAACTTGTGGATGCGTGCTGGCTGAAAATTGGATTGTGAATCATTCGCAGGAGCCGCTCGGCTTTCAGCCAACTAAATGCGCCTGGGAGAAATCTGCCACATTCAGCTCCACGGGAGCACGATCTCCAGCGGCGAGGCTCAGCGTGGGTTCGTCGATGTCACGAAAAGCGATGATCTCCTTGCCATTCGGCAAGGTGGCATACCAAGCGCGATCAGTGTGCTGGCGGACGATGGTGACTTCGGCAGGGACGAAAACAGGGATCATGGGGCACGGGTGGCTTTGCGGATGGTGGGAGGTGCCTCGTTGGATTTACTATCCCAGCGGAGGCTCTCGGCATCGAAATGGGTGCGGGTGAGCAGGATGTCCACGGCGCGCTGGAGCACGGTGTCGTGTACCTGGCGCTGCGCATCCGCACTCGGCTGACCAGCACTGCGGCGGATGTATTCTTCGAGTTCAGGATTCTTGCGGGCGACGAGGGCGGCCTCGTTGTAGCGCGGGCGGGATTGATCAAAGATGGTCTGCAGGAGCGGTGGACGATTTTCCTGAGCAAAGAGCAGTCGCTTTGACTCAGCAGGAAGCGAGATGAGGAAGTCTGGCGGCAGTCCTTTGCCAAAGAGGGAAAGGTCATCCGAGAGCAGCATCTCAGCGCGGGCATAGCGCATGAGCCAAACGTCATCGAGTGGCTGAGTTTCATAGCGTACCGTAGCTCCCCGCGTGCGGCTACCGAGCACGACCGCCTGCTTCCTCTGCCGCAACACGGCGGCGATGGTCTCGCCGAGATTGTTCGTGTCCTGATCCACGAGCAAGAGCAGTGGCAGCTTCCACAGCGGTGCGGCGTGGCTGATGAAAAGCTGCGCATCATCCCGGCCGACCTGCTTGAGTTTAAACATCACCTCGCCTTCGGGGACAAAGCTCTCCAGCATGGAGGCTGCGATCTCGAAAGCTCCCGGTGCCGCAGCGCTGCGCAGGTCGAGGATGAGGTGCGGGACTTTGGCATCGGCAAACTCGCGCAGCTTGGTCTGGAGTTGGCCCACCTCCACCTCCGCAAAGGATTGCGGGCGGAGAAAGGCGATGTCAGCGGTGAGTTTTTCAGCCAGCACACCTGTGGCGACGATGGGCCGCTGGGCATCTGCTTTGCGAATGAGCCCGGCACCGAGATCGAGTCGCTGCAAGAGCCCCTGGAGAGCCGCACGATTGAGCTCATCGAAATTCAATTCACCGGAGCGGATGTATTCACTGCGCAGGATCTGGAAGGCGTTTTGAATCGCCGCCTGGGAGATGCCCTCCACCTTTTCTGGCGCGGCCGTCTGTGCCTGAATGAAAACAGGCAAAAGGGTGGCGGCAGCGATCCAGCACGGGGTTTTCATGGCTCTTGATGCAGATGATTCAGAGCATGAACGATGCCTGCATGGTGAGTCCAGGCAAAATGCTCGGCGATAGCACGACTGACGAAGCCCTTGGCTTCTTCGACGGCGTTGGCGAGCGGGTAACCCTGGCCCAGCAGAGAGGCGATGCTGGCGGAGTAGGTGCAGCCCGTGCCGTGTGTCTGCACGCCGGGCGTGCGCTCGGCCTCGAGCCATAGCACAGTGTCTTCCGTGCAGAGCACGTCATCTGCGCTGTCATCCTGGAGATGCCCGCCTTTGACTAGCACGTTGGTTTGGAAGGTCTGAGCGAGATCGCGGGCGCAGCGCTCCATCTCCTCACGAGTGGTCACGGGAGCGCCCCAGAGCACCTCGGCCTCATCCATGTTGGGCGTGATGAGTGTGGCGAGCGGCAGCAGGAGCGATTTCACCGCCTGCACGGCATCGTCTTCGAGCAGCTTGCCACCGCTGGTGGCGACCATCACGGGATCGACGACGAGCGGCACATCTCCGGCGCATTGTTTCCAGATGCTTGCGACCGCCTGCACCTGCTCTGCACCGCCGAGCATCCCCGTTTTGGCGGCTTGGATGGGAAAGCCTTCAAATAAGATGCGGATCTGATCCGCGATGAAATCCGCATCCAGCAGTCGCACGAGGGAAACCTTTCCCGGTGTCTCCGAAACGACACTGGTCAGCGCAGTGAGAGCATAGCCACCGAGGGCGGAAATCGCTTTCAAATCGGCCTGGATGCCCGCGCCTGCGGAGCAGTCGGAACCAGCGATGGTGAGGATGGGTGGGAGGGATTCGGCCACGCGGCATTCATGCATGGCAGTAGGGCGGAGTCCAAGCGGAAAGACAGGCTTGTCAGGGTCGCGGCTTTGCGCTGACATCATGGCAACCATGACCACACGCCCCATTTTATTTTTGAGCCTGAGTGCGCTGCTGCTCGCAGGCTGTGGAAAGCCCGAGTCAGAGTCCAAACCCGTGCGCGGCACCATCGCGGCATCGCTGCTGACTTTGCAGAATCCCTTCTTCAAAGTGATCGGGGACAACATCACCACCGAGGCGCAAAAACACGGCTACGACACGCTCATCGTCAGCGCGGACAACGACGTGGCCCGCCAGAGCAATCAGGTGAAGGATTTCATCGTGAAGAAAGC
>Ga0209480_10002649_pt1 | contig 12127 bp, 11 predicted proteins | sample JI61114C2DNA_FD_187501 | JGI IMG/M metagenome (GOLD analysis project Ga0209480, IMG submission 187501) | Wastewater effluent complex algal communities from Wisconsin, to seasonally profile nutrient transformation and Carbon sequestration -... | ecosystem: Engineered > WWTP > Effluent > Algae...
CGGCAATCACGCTGTCATCGCCCCTTACAAACGTGGGATCTGGCAGACCCCAGTGCACGCGAATAAAATCACCAAAGAAAACTGGACAGGTTTCTGCGGCCGCGCTGTCGCAAACGGTAATGACAATGTCCATCGGAACGGCATCGGGGCCGGTGAATTCATCCCAGGATTTACTTCGCAACCCCTCAATGGAGATGCCTTGCTTAGTCAATTCCTGCAATGCGTTTGGATTGACATAACCGGCTGGCTGGCTGCCAGCGCTATAAGCGACAAATCGATCTTCACCCAAATGATTGAGCGTGGCTGCAGACAGAATGCTGCGAGACGAATTACCCGTGCACAAAAAAAGGACGCGTGTCTTTTTCATGGTGAAGGCTTATTTCGAGCCGCCGCTGGCAGCTTTATCCGTCAAAGGCGCACAGACCGGTGCACATTTGGAAGGATCACCACCGCAACAATTTTTGCTCAAGAAATCGACCAGTTCCTGCATCACGCCGAAGTTGGCGCGGTAGCGAATAAAGCGCCCCGTGCGAACGGCATCGATCAGATTGGCGTGCTGCAATGCCTTGAGATGAAACGACAGCGTGTTGGCCGGAATATCGAGTTTTTCGGCGATATCGCCTGGGCATGCGCCTTCGGGGCCGAGTTCGACCAGCCAGCGAAAAACAGCCAGGCGTGAGGGTTGCGCGAGAGCGGCCAGAGCGGGAACAGCGGTTATAGTATCCATACTTCTATAATGATGGAATTATCGAATTGATGCAAGCAAGTTACCCCAACTTGATGACCGGAATATGACATCGTGGTGTTTCTCTGGATGGTCCAACACCCAAATAATTGTCTGACCACTTAGGGTCACATCTCGCCGGTTGTATCGGGCTTAAGCGGATGAAATTGAGGTCCATACCTATGTGCGCTTACCAGGCGCACATCTGTCCTAAACTATTGTTCTATAGACGGAATTGATCAAAATTATGAAAGTATATGGTCGAATATGGTAACGACCATATATATGGTTTCGACCATATTCGACCATATATTTATTTTCTCCGCTAAAGCATATGTAGCCACTATGATTTGAAGTGACGTGTCGAATCAATGCACGGTTGCTGAGTGGCTGCTTCGGGTCGTAAGCCGTCGCTCAATAGCGGCAAGAGAGTCAGATTGAAGTTCAAGGTAGACCAGCACCTGCATAGGCTGGGAGAAGAGTCTCCTACCCATCGAGTCCGTGAAGTGATCGATCTGCATCAGTGTCCCTGCACCGGCCAGCTCGTAGCGCTTGTCCGTCCGTGCTTCATCAATGAGCTGATCTATAAGGCTGGCGGAACAGGATACAGGGGATTCTGCTAGCTTTCTAGCTTTTGATTCGGCAGGTTGACTACTTTATGGTTGTGAGCAATGTGCAATTTCGACACCCGTGCAGCCTCACTAAAGGTCAGCATCGAATTCTTGCAGTCGTCACAACGTTGTTGGCGAACACGCGCAATCACCACTGGGACATTGTTGAATAGGTAAGACTGGTCGATTATTTCGTCATAGACGTTCTTGCTGCCACAAACGACACAATTCATCGGAATTTCCTCATCTAGCACGTTTTAGTGCACGAACCTTCTGCTTTGAGAGCGGGTTAAATGTCGCGTTGTGTATATGCTATAACTGCAATTGGTCATATAGACGCAATTTCCGCCAGCCAATGATGACAGTTTAGTGATTTATTGTCATCGACATGGTTACTGTCAGTAGGCACTTCACGCTCCTTCTTAGCTTTGCCATGGAGATGGGTTTCGTGCGAATTTTCATTCAATACAACAATTGCTTGGCTTTACAGAACCTTTTGGTAAGAACGGTTCCTACGACAGATTGTAATGCAATGTGGAAAAGTACTCTGTTGTTCTAGGTGGACTCTCTGTGAATAGTTTCACGACAGCTCGTGGTAGCAAATCAGTTACCTGAGCCATCTTCGCATCTTCTGAATCAAGTGGTTTAACCACCATGCCCCCATGGAAATACTCAGGTACGTTTACTTTGAAAAGACGCTCGGTCGTAACATATCCCTTACCAACGGCAACAAATATACGTACACCCTCACCGGTCGCAAAGTATCTGACATAAGCGACATGTACTTCATCCACCTTCATATTGAGCTCCTTAGCCACAGAACTATTCATTTTTTGGGTTGCGCTGTCTCTTCAGTGCATTTGCCAACTTCGCATTCGGTTGAAAGGGCTCATCCATGTCGGAAATAAAACTACTTGACTGTGCATCGGACAAACTTACAACTGAATCAAGAGCCACGTTGCAAATCGCCTGAGCCGTACGGATTACGTCATTAAAATACTCGGCGCTTACATCCTTAGCGTTTGCTGCCGCACGGCCAAAATGTTCTTCGGCAATATACTGTGCATCATCGTCGTAATCAGGAGCACCTTCCAGGACGTAAACCTGTCTGCTTTTAGTGATGAGTGTTCGAGCTACCGCATCGTGGTGCTTTATTGGTGTACTCATGCGAGCGTGGCCATCTTCAAGGCACCAGCCCAACACAAAATCAATCGATACTTTTTTGACTTTGATACGCAATACACGCCAGCGAATTAATGTGACGGTAGGCTGGTCTTCAACAGATGGCATTCCCCGGATCGACATTGGCTCTCTCCCATCACAATTCTCAAAAATTCCAAATGCAATAAATCCAGATTATTGTTCGCAAATTACTGGCCCGGAATAACAGAAACTGAAACACCTATTAATTGACGATAAATTCGTAGTTCGTAACCATCATTCTCTATCCGAGGATGTAATTATTTGAAAAGGCGCATCTGATTTAAGTGGAGGTCGCTTAAGTGCATTGCGCATCGCGGCTTCAGTTAACGCCTTTGACCTCCCTGTCGACTCCGCAATCAAGCGGGCACCAACTCGAATTTCGGGCGCTCGGCCTTCTCGATGGCATTTATCAATGTACTCTGCGGCTAGTTCGGAGCATCTATCAAATACGGCTCTCCGGGCATTCTGCTTCAGCAGCCTAAGTTTTTCGTTATAAGCTCGATACAAAGCTGGATCGCGCTGATGAAGGCCATGCGATGTGGCGCCAACACTTCTGCATAACGAGGCAAGTGTAGGCATTTCAAGCGCGGTATCAGTATCTATCCATTTTCGAGCAGCTTGTATGGCGGCCACCCAAACGTTTGGCTTCCTCGTGCGTTTCGACACCATCGCATGCATCTCGCTTAGCCCAACATTCAAAGGCATTGACGCGGCTTCGTTCGGCGTTAAGAGGATCTGTTTGACAGTGACTCCCAAAAACCCTGCAATATCAATTAAATTCTCGAGCCTTGGAAGACTATTTTTGCTTGTTAAAGAATCATGAAACGATTTAAGCAGTCTTCGACCCCTTGAATCAAAATGTTTGGATTGTCGTTCGGTAGCCCAGGCCAATCCTTTAATAAACACCTGCATCCCATTTTCAACAGGATTATCCTCATTAGGGTCTGATGTATAGGATAGAAGGTCCAGAACTTGCTTTTGTCGCCATTCTTGATAAAGAGAAAGTGTAGCTACAGCCGAAGTACTGTTTGCAAGCGATTCCAAACAGCGTCCGCAAACGCCTCTTCCTGCGTTGTTCAAGTGAGAGTTTCTTTCGGTACCGCACTTAGTGCAACAGCTGATAAGTGACACGCCGTGTATGGGGCATGCATCTATCAAGGATATCTGCCATAACAAAGGTTCAATTACCTTCTCATTGGATTCAGCGATACATCTTGGACACCAGCGCAATGATTGCGTAATACATCCAGTTACGTTCCTAGCCAATTTACCATTTAATCTTGCCAATGAAAGGGCCCAACAATTCTCTTGCCCCGTAAGGATCGAAAGCCGATGGACATAGTTACAAGCATTGGGAGAGTAGCCGGCCAGCCATCCTCCCATCGTGCGACCGCTATCACCGCCAAATACCTTCTGCGATGGATCTGGGCAAAAATTTCTCACCAGCTCGTGAATGTCTTTTGGACGAACGCCGTGGACCTTAGCAAGGCGCGCAACATATGACCATATTGATTCGACATATGGTGTGGCAAGGCCTTCTATGGGTAGAGGTGCGAGTATAGTCATGGCTAAGCAGCAAAGATCACCGGTGGCTTAACTGAATAACTCGTCGGGCGATGTGCAGGCTTTCCACGTTTAGCTTTTTTGATATTTGAATCTAATGTTGCTGTGATTTCAGCCGCGTCAACGTGATCAGCAACTGTCTCGTCGCGAGTCAACAGAAGTTCGCCTTCGTCAATTTCCTTTTTAAGACGACGAAGTTGAAGCGGATAGTGAAATGATTCTTCGACGTCTGGCCATTCGACGACGTTATGGTTCATCGAAACAGCGATTTCAATTGAACGCTCTATGAGGCTCGCTACTTCTCCAGGCACACCATAAGTCTGATTGTAGATGACTTCCAGCTTTTCCATAAGAAGCCCCATTGGCAAACCATAGTCGGATTCGAAAGCACTGACAACGCCTGCAAAATCTGCGTATTCCTCTTTATCGCTTTTGAGATAGCGCTTTAGATGTATGGTACGCATGCGGCGATTAATCTGTGCAGTATGGTTCCACACTTCCAAGATATCGTAAGTTGCAGCAATTAATATACGAATCTTTAGCTCTATCGCTAGTGCCTTTAAACCTTCCAAATAGTCAGATGAAAAGCGATGCCGCTGCGTTAGACACATCAGATTTCCTTCATCGAACAACATCGTTTGTAAATTTCGAATCTTTCCCATCTCCAATACAGTTTCCCGCATTGTGGTTTCAGACATGTCTTTTGCCTTCATATCTCGCATTGCTCTTTTTACGGCTTGCTTCAAATCAGCATCCACTTGCCACTCATCTATATCTGAAGGCTTGCAGCCAAATACATTACAAAGATTTTTTAGCATAGCCTGCATTAGTACCCGTGGACTGAAATAGGCGCGGTCAGCATTGTTCATGTTGCAAGAAATGATTGGAATATGTCCGTCTTTCCATGTTGATGGTTCGCCGAAAGCTTCAGTGTATGTTTGGCTGAGTACACGAGACTTTCCTGCCCCGGTTGCACCGACAATTAGGGCCATGGTGCCAGGGGAAGATAACGTCGCTATCGTGTGTGAACGACTAAGCGCTAACTCATAATGACTATGCATGACATCTTCATTCATGCCGTTCAATTTTGATGTGTCAATGGGCATATTTTTTCCTTTTAAATGTCGGGATATTGCTAGGAAAAGCAATAATGTTCGTAGAACATGATGGATCGGCGGCATTGGATTTTTTGTGTGATTGTTCTGTCGAAGAAGTTGCCGCTTTCTCATTAAGTATTCTTCCAGTAGCGGCCTTTTGTATCAGACCGACTTCTTTTTTTGTTTTCTCAGACTGATTGGCCTTCGCTTTCTGATGGTATTCGAGGATGCGCACGTAGTTGGCGGCCTTTGATGGCAATGAAGAGCAGGTCATCTCTTCGTAGTCTTCACGTAAGAGCGATAATATTCCTGAAGTAGTTCGCGCCCATATCAACGCTGGATTCACACAATCCAGGCGCATTTCTACAATCTTCACTTTTCGCGTGTTGAGTAGTCTTTTCATATCGGGTGACGAATACCAATCATTTGCAAACCTAAATCCCTGTTTGCGAGAATAGGTTTTTCCCAGTAGTGGCATGGATGTAAGGAATTTGAATGCATCGTCATCTTTGACCTCGATTGCACCGCTAGGAAACGCCTTGCGACCTTCATAAAACAACTGTTCTGGCGATAGATTTTCATCGCCTTTCGGATTCTTGTTATAGATGTTGAATATCCAGTTGTCGATAATCTCAATTAGTTTTGCAAGTTCATACTCAGCGGTAGCGCGGGATTTCTTGGAGCCATCCGCCGACCGCCCCTTTTGATCTGGATATTTACTGCCTGGTAGCGACTGCAAAAAGGAATTAAGTTCTGCGTAAAATCTTTCTACCTCGCTGCCATGCGTCGCTCCAGCACTGGGCCGATTCTGAAATGTTTCTTTGATTGCAGCCGATAGCTGTTTTTGGGCATGGTTTGTCATTTCCTTGCCCTTGTCGCGAATGATTCGCTGTGGCATGACGCCACAACGCGCGACACAGTCCCTTTGGGCTGTCCCCACCAATAATCTGTCAGCTGTTCCTATGTTGATGCCTCGACCCATTACGAATCCAGTCGCGCTATCTACGACAGGCACTACAAGAGGGCGTTCTTCTTCTTTGCTTTTAGTTGAGGTTAGTTTGTCTATGAGCTTTCTTTGTTGCTTCGCGATGGCGTCTCCTGGCGTTGTATCCATATGTGCGACTAGTCCAGGGATGGTCGGGTGTAAATTTCTCAGCCGAGGGTCGGTGCTTGACTTCGTTCCTTGGTAGCCCCGCAAACCGTACAAAAGCTTGGCACGATTTTCTGGCAGCATGACGCTGTGGTAATAGCCGGAATAAGTCTGAAGACATGGAACGGTAGGAAATCGCGAACCTAGATACGTCTTAAAATCTTGATATGCTCTGCCAATGTGTTCCTTGCGAGCAGTTGGCAAATAGATTTTTAGATGTGCCTTTACATGATCATAAAGAGATAGTCCTTGCTCGTCTTTTCCGTAGAGGGAATCGTTGGCGCCACGGCCACGGAAATTTGGTACAAAGGCAGTTAAGGAAGGCGCGCATTGCTCTTCGGCTTGCTTTACTTTAGGTGCGTAGCGATAGTAGAAAGAGTTGAAAATACGTTTGGTGACAAGTTCGTTATACTTTTCTTCTACCTTTAGTGCGTGGTTGTATTCAGTTTCCGTAATTTGCATGAATCGAGCAGACAGGGATGTCATCTCATCGCCGATACTTGGAGCCATTTTCATCAAGTCTTGTTCGCGTCGCTTGGCACTTTCTTCAGAAGAAAACACTAATAGATGTTCATCAATTTGTTGCACTGAAAGCATGGCAAACAGCTGTTTGTCGAGTATCGCTTTCAACACGACCGTGCCCGTCATCCCAGCAATTTCTGCACTTATTTCATGAATCGATAATGGGCCATCCGCAAGCAGCTTTGCCGCTTTCTTAATTAGGCGGGCATCCTGTTGTCCAGCGGGATAATTATTCGCTGAAACTAGTGCTTCTAAGTTGAAAAGGTAAATTCGTGAGTACAACGCAAGTGGTACAAAAACTTCAAATTGCATTCCTAACCTAGCTGCGGCTTCTTCACCAGGTAGAAAGCGCCAGCGATCGCCGTCCTTGAACCATTCGTCTGGATGCTCAGCGTGGAACTGCTCAACCATTTCAAGCGGCTTTACTTCGACAATCGTAATCGTTTTCTCACGCACGGTCAGATAGTCGAATCGAACGTTGGAAACGCTTTTCTTTTTTCTGTATTTGCCGTTTCTAACGACCGTAATCTTGTGAACTTGCCCACACACATGAATAACGGTCGGGTCCAAAACCATCAAGTGCAAATAACACAGCTCTTGGCCGGCTGAATCGAATGGCACGCTTTCCGGAGAAAGTCTGCTTGGAAATAATCCGCTACATGCCCCGACGGATTTACCTACTTCCCGGCTCGGCCCTTCGTTTAGTTGCTTTTCCAGCAATGCTTTGCCAGCCGGCGTAAGGCGCTTAAATGAGGCCAAATGAGAAAAGTCTTTTAGTTGCATTAGGTGCTCCAGGCCCCACAAAAACAGGAGGCGCAGTTACCCATTCCAGAAACGAGTGCTTCTAGGTTGGAAAGATAGATTCATGAGTAGAGCGAAAGTGGGACGAATATTTCGAATTGCATGCCAAGCCTAGCTGCGGCTTCTTCACCAGGTAGAAAGCGCCAACGATCGCCGTCTTTGTACCATTCGTCTGGATGCTCAGCGTGGAACTGCTCAACCATTTCAAGCGGCTTTACTTCGACAATCGTAATCGTTTTCTCACGCACGGTTAGATAGTCGAATCGAACGTTGGAAACGCTCTTCTTTTTTCTGTTTTTACCGTTTTTGACGACCGTAATCTTGTGCAGTTGCCCACACACATGAATGACACTCTGATCCAATACCATCAAATGCAGGTAGCACAGTTCTTGGCCTGCTGAATCGAATGGCACGCTTTCCGGAGAAAGTCTGCTTGAAAATAATCCGCTACATGCCCCGACGGATTTTCCTACCTCACGGCTTGTCCCTTCGATTAGTTGCTTTTTGAGGAATGCTTTGCCCGCCGGCGTAAGACGTTTAAATGAGTCCAAATGAGAAAAGTCTTTCAATTGCATTAGGTGCTCCTCCAGGCCTACAAAAAACAGGAGGCGTCCGAAGCAGCCGTCCCATTCCCAGGCACTTGACAAGAAAAGCGGATGGCGCACACACTAACGCAGCCGGGTTCCAAACGTCTGGCGTGCATGGTCATCCATCAAAAACTATGTGAACAAATGGCCCAGTCGAAATGGGCCATTTGCTTTTCTGAATCGCCAATCTAAGTAACCATTACACGGCTCCTGCGTAGTAGGGACTTCGTTTCTATGGGTTCAAATTTCAGGCTTGTGATGCGGTCGGTTGTGTAAAAAGATCCTCGTTGGCTGAAAGCGTGGGGATGCCTCGTTTTAAGCCTAGCGCCACCGCAATCCGGTGGGCCTCTCCTCTCTTCCCTTTTAACCGGCCATCGAGGACGGCATACACGTTTTCTCTGGCGAAGCCATTTGCAGCTGCCCAATCGGATATGGGAATGCCGGCAGCATCGAACAGTGCTTTGGCTTCTGTGATCGATTTCAACTAAGTTCTTCCAATCTTTTACATTTTGTGGTAAATAATGACAATAAGCATTAAATACAATACTAAATACTTAAATGCAAGCCTCTGAAGAATCGCGCGACGTGTTTGGACCCAGAATTAAGGCTGAAAGGCTTCGGCTAGGAATGACCCAAGAAGCTTTCGGTGCTCGGCTTGGCGTCAGTAAGCCGACGCAAGTGACATACGAGAGTGGATTGCGGATACCCGACTTAGTGTATTTAAACGCTGCCGCTAAAATTGGGGTCGATATTTCACTGGTGATGACCGGCCAATCAAGTGAAGTAGTTGCTGCCGAGCACGTAAATTGGGAGCTAATGCTGTTCCTGCACAAAACCATCAGTGAGTGGGAACAATCCAAAGGGGTAGAGATCGAGGCTCCAACGAAAGTGCAGTTGCTAGATTTGTTCTACAGGCAATTCACCATCACAGGAAATATCGATCCTAAAGTCCTACAACTCGGTTTTGGAATCGTCAAAACAGCCTAAAGGCTTGGCAATGGACAACGAAACCGAGAAGACAATTAGGGACACGCTAAACGGCAAGCTAGATACGCTGTTCGAAAAAGGGCGATTGCCCAATATACAGCGCAAGAAGCCGCAGGCAATTGGCACAGGTGTTCGCTCGAAATTTGCTTCGAATTTGGTTCTATGTTCAGTCTCAATCCTGCAGCTTGTTTTGACCCTTTCCCCGCTGACTGTATGGGACATTGGCCTTGCGGCATCAATAATACTAGGCGTTTTGGGGCTGTCTAAGATTGAGTCTCAAGATCAGGTGCCAGGTGAAAAGCAGGGTGTCTTCGTCAGATAGACGGTGGGACGGGTCGGAGAGGCCCATATGAAAGCATTCCTACTAACCGGTCTAAGAAAATCTAGCGGTTATTGGGAATAAAGCGCTGAATTCCCAGCAATCATTCTCAAATTCCTCCTATTATCTCGTGTGCTTCCTATTGTGTCGATCAAGGGAGGCCCTATGTCCACTGCCGCTCCAGAAGTTGCTGCAAGCCAGACCTTGTCCCTGCATCTCGACGAAAGTGCCGCGAAACAATTATTTTTCGGAAATATTCTTGACGAACATTTGTTTCCGTATCCACAGATTCGCGAGCGTGACCGCGAAATGCTTGGCGCAATGACCGACGCCATTGACCAATTCCTGAAAGACAAAACGGCCGATCTGAAAGAATATGATCGCAATGCCGAGCAACCTGAGGAATTTATCCAGGCGCTGCGCGATATGGGATTGTTCGGTCTGATTATTCCGGAAGAATATGGTGGCCTGGCCTTGTCGAATGGCGCCTACGCACGCGTACTCGGACAAACCAGCAGCCATGATAGTTCGGTCTCACTGACCATCGGTGCGCATAGTTCGATCGGCATGAAAGGCTTGTTGCTGTTCGGTACCGACGAGCAAAAGCGACGCTATTTGCCGCAACTCGCCAGTGGCGAATTGATCGCCGCGTTTTGTCTGACCGAATCCGGTGCCGGTTCCGATGCGGCCTCGATACGCACGAAAGCGACACGCAACGATGATGGCAGCTGGATTTTGAATGGTGAAAAAATCTGGATTACCAATGGCGGCATTGCCGGTTTCTACACCGTGTTTGCCAAGACCGACACACCCGAAGGCAAGGTCACCGCATTTATTGTTGAAGCAGGCTGGAAGGGTGTAGAACACGGACCACATGAAGACAAGATGGGCATCCGTGCCTCATCTACCACAACCGTTTCTTTCAGTGATGTGCATGTTCCGCCTGAAAATGTTCTTGGCAATGTAGGCAAGGGTTTCAAGGTCGCGATGAGCATTCTCAATAGTGGCCGTACCGGCCTGGGCGGCGGCGCTGTCGGTGGCATGAAGACTCTGATAAAAATGGCAACTGCGCAGGCGAAAGACCGCAAGCAGTTTGATAAACCGATTGCCGAGTTTGGTTTGGTACGCGAAAAAATCGCGCAGATGACAGTCGATTGTTTCGCTGCCGAAAGTACGGTGTGGATGGTGGCGCATTTGATCGACAGCGGTTGCACCGATTACTCGGTTGAAGCGGCGATCAGCAAGGTATTCGCGAGCGAAGCCGTACAACGTGCATCGTATGAAGCTTTGCAAATTGCGCCTGGCAACGGATACATGCGCGAATTCCCCTATGAACAGATCATGCGAGATACCCGCATTCTTTCTATCTTCGAAGGCACCAACGAGATTTTGCGTTTGTACATTGCGTTGTCGGGTTTGAAAGGTGTCGGCACCGGTCTTGGCGAACTCAAAGCTGCGGTCGGCGATATCTTCAATGATCCGATCAAGGGCTTTGGTGTGCTGGGCGATTACACCAGCCGACGGATGCGTGAGGCAACGGGTTATGGCACCGACAAGATCAAGTACGTGCTTGAACCAGCACTGCAAAAATACGCAGCGATCTATGAAAAATTTGCAGTCGAATTGTCCAAATCATCGGATCATTTGTTGCGGAAACATGGCAAGGCGATCGCCGATCAACAGCATGCCCAAAAACGCATCGCCGATATCACCATCGATTTATTCGTGGGTCTGTGCGTTTTGTCGCGCGCCGACAGTTTGCTCAAGCAAGGACATCCATCGGCAGCCCAGGCGGTTGATATCGCCGGCTTGTTCAGCCGACAGGCGCGCCGTCGAATGGCCCGGAATGTACGCGGCTTCGAGCATAATGAAGATGCAGTGACCGAACGCCTAGCCGCCGATATTCTTGAACGTGGCAGCTATGCCTGGGATGTTATCTAAGCATTTTTAAGATTGCCCGCGACGCCCTTGCACCATCATGGTGCAGTGGTCGTTACTATCAAACGCTGCCGCGTGGGCCAGGCGTGCTTCACGATACGAACCAGCACGCCCGTATATTGTTTCCAGAAACCGCCGGTGTTGTAGTTCACGCCGTAACGCGCGCAAATACCTTTCACGCGTGGTGCAATTTCGGCGTAACGCGGTGCCGGCAAATCCGGGAACAAATGATGTTCGATCTGATGGCTGAGATGACCGGTCATCAAATGGAACCAGCGACCGCCTTCCAGATTGCTCGAACCCTGGATCTGGCGCAGATACCATTGACCACGGGTTTCATTCTCGACTTCTTTTCGCGTATAGGTCTGCACGTCTTCGGTGAAATGGCCGCAGAAGATGATCGCGTTAGTCCAGATATTGCGAATCAGGTTGGCAATCAAGTTGCCGAGCAGTACACGCGGCCATTGCCAGAAAGCCAGTGCCGGAAACAAAACGTAATCCTTGAACAATTGCAGGCCGGCCTTTTTCAAAAACGGCGACACGCGTTCGCGGAATTCCGCATACTTCATGCGGCCTTTGACGAAGCGGCCGATCTTGATGTCATGCACTGCCACGCCCCACTGGA
>Ga0209480_10002650_pt1 | contig 12124 bp, 8 predicted proteins | sample JI61114C2DNA_FD_187501 | JGI IMG/M metagenome (GOLD analysis project Ga0209480, IMG submission 187501) | Wastewater effluent complex algal communities from Wisconsin, to seasonally profile nutrient transformation and Carbon sequestration -... | ecosystem: Engineered > WWTP > Effluent > Algae...
TTGATCCCTTTCGTCGAGAAAAATTATAACCTGTGTGAGCTCGGTCCGCGCGGCACCGGAAAAAGTCATATTTATAAGGAGATCAGCCCGAACAGTATTCTTGTTTCAGGCGGTCAGACGACGGTCGCCAATCTTTTTTATAATATGAGTTCGCGACTGGTGGGACTTGTCGGCGTCTGGGATGTGGTCGCCTTTGACGAAGTGGCGGGAATTTCGTTTAAGGATAAGGACGGCGTTCAGATCATGAAGGATTACATGGCATCAGGAAGTTTTACGCGCGGGCGCGAACCGATCAGTGCTGATGCTTCACTTGTCTTTGTCGGTAATATTAACGGATCTGTTGAATCTCTGATCAAAACATCCCACTTGTTTGCTCCTTTTCCTGAAACGATGGTTGACGCGGCATTCTTTGACCGAATGCATTGTTATTTGCCCGGATGGGAAGTCCCTAAAATGCGTCCCGAATTTTTGACTGATGCCTACGGGTTTATCGTTGATTATCTGGCGGAATTTGTTCGAGAGATGCGTAAGCGCAATTTTTCCGATGCAATTAATAAGTATTTTAAGCTTGGTAACAATCTTAATCAGCGTGACACCATCGCGGTCAAACGGACAGTTTCGGGACTTTTAAAATTGCTCTATCCGAATGGCGAATTTGACAGCGCGGCGGTCGAAGAATGTCTTCGTTATGCACTTGAATCGCGTCGCCGGGTTAAGGAACAGCTCAAAAAGATCGGGGGAATGGAATTTTACGATGTCCATTTCAGTTATATTGAAAATGAAAGCCTCGATGAGAATTTTGTTAGTCTCCCCGAACAGGGCGGCGACAAATTAATTCCGGAAGGGGAACTCGCGCCCGGAACCTTGCATACCGTCAGTGCCGGCAGCGAAGAAATGCTGGGACTTTACCGGCTTGAATTACAGACAATCTCCGGAACCGGTAAATTGTCTATTTCTGGTGTCGGGTCGAGTGCTTCATCAAAAGAATCTATTCGAATCGCTTTCGATTATTTTAAAGCCAACATTAATCAAATAACGTCTTCAGTTAAAGCGGGAGATTTTGATTTTCACCTGCACCTTGTTGAACTAAACAATACCGGTGCCACCAACAATTTGACATTAGCAACACTTGTTTCTCTATGTTCGGGCTTAATGAAAAAACCGGTTAAAGCACAGATGTTGGTATTAGGAGGCATGAGTCTTGGAGGAACGATCGTGCCGGTTGCGAATTTAGCAGAGACATTACAGGTAGCCTTTGATTCAGGGGCAAAGAGACTTTTGCTGCCATTTAGCAGTGTAGGCGATATTGCCACAGTCCCGGGCGAACTTTTCGCTAAATTTCAGACCGGCTTTTACTCTACTCCGGCTGATGCTGTTTTCAAGGCGTTAGGAGTAGATTAAAATAAATCGCGGAAATATTTCCGATTTTCTTAATTTTCAGTCATTTCAATAACAGGAGAGTTTAGATGAACGCGCGAAGCAGACTCGACCGAAATAAAACCATTAATCAAAAAACCGGGAATGGCGAATTATATGTCCGTCGACCTGAAGTTGAATTACAAATTGAATAAGTGCTGTTCCTTACTAAGTTACAACCATTAGCAAAGTAACAAGCATGCATCAAGGTGGTGATAATTAATATTGCTGAAAGAAACCCTTGTTTACCTATTGAGTGAGGCACGATTATAAAATACGAGCAGATTTATTATAAGATTTGTTTGAAGGAACCCAGTATCAGGAAAAACAAATCGGCTTTCTGACTTTTATTGGTGATAGATTCGCCGGCGGTGAAGTCTTCGATTCCGCCGGGCATTACCTAAAACAGATGAAAAAACTTTTGCGCGGTTATTACTTGGATGTAGTTGATGAAGGAGCGAAGTTTGCAAAAGCTGATGCTGAGGAAATCCTAAAGCAGATTTCAAATGCCAACCAGGAGCAGTTTTCGGCAATCGGAAAAGAACGGAGCTGCGTTTTGAGACTGAAAAAATTCAAGGTGCCTGTAATATGAATGAAGAAAACGTTTCACATTTAACGATTTTTCCGCGACAATAGAATTAATGAGGCTTAAGTGAATCATCATAAGTTCTCATAAAACAATGATGCTTCACTTTTCCAAATTTGTAATTTTTACAAAAAATCAATAATTTTGATCTCAATAAAATTTTAAAGTTAATGGGAATAATTAGCGATACATTCGAAGATAATGCAGAGTTAGCAGGACAGCGCTTTGCCTCAGATCTGATTCATCATCGTGACTTTTCTGGAGCTGTAGAATATATTCAGGTTGAAAAGTGTCCTTTCTGTTTCAGGGCTTTCCCGATTTCAGATTTGAATAATCATTACCAGAATTCTCATAGAACAGAGCATTGCTATATTCGTTTGAACGGAACCATCGTCCGTGAAATTGGCTGGGCGGAAAAAGGCATTAAAACTATGGAAGTCGGTTTGCTTGGATATGACGAAGTTGAAGTCAATATTAAGTGTGGAACTAATACCCAATCATTTAGAATAAACAGAAATCTAGATGTATTATCATGTGTGCCTTCTAATTTTGAGGGCGAAATATTTATTGAAATAAAACCTAACTCAAGTGCCGGCAAAAAATTTATCATTTATTGCAAATCTATTCCGGAATTTCGTAGAAATGATATAGACAGTCTCATAATTACCTTACAAAATGAATTAGAAGCAGCAACAAATTCTCTCGATCTTGGCAAATGGAAATCAAAATTTAAAGAATTTCCGGATGTGAATGTATTGGAAAAGCGCTATTTTAGTGGATTTTATGAATACGCGTTGGGTTCCTTTTTAGAAAAGAACAATAAGTATAAGGAAGCTAAACAGCACTTTGAAGATGCCTTCGGATTACTTCTACCTTTTAACACGATTCTGGCTCAAACCGCATTTAGGATCTTGGGTTTTAAAATGAATTGCTTTGCATTTTTCGAGGGATGTCTGCATAGTTCTCCATTTGCGCCAGCTGATGCCTTTTTCAATAAAGCGATGAATCCGAATGAATCATCTTTCATAAGAGCCGAGCCGTCAGATTTAGGTATTTTCATAGATAGGTTTTCACAGCTTTTCCTTGATACTTTATATTGTTTCTATAATGATCCCGAAGACGAGTTACCGATTTTACTGGACGCGCTTCAGAGAGATCATCTATCAAAAGAAAGGAATAATGAAGTTAAACTGTATTTATTGAAAGCCAGGTATTATAAATACTCAGGTCAAATTAATAAAGCCATGGAGGCTTATTCATCTGACCATTTACATTACCACCCGATATTTGGAGAGGAATCGAAATTATTTATAGAATGTCAGACGAAAATACAATAACAAAAATACAAGCCGAAAAACCGAAGAGTCAGCAAATCACATTTGATAGTTTTTTCGAGCTTCTGAAATCGAAAATGGAACTTAAGGAAAACAAAGCAATTCCTCAAGTATTTCAGATTTTAAAGAAGGGCTTTTCCGGAGATTCTAACAAAGAGCAGATTGATTTAGTTTTCGATTTACTCAAACCCTGGAAGTTTATCGACTTATTAGCCATAAAATTAATTAATGAGGAAAAAAACGGAAAACTTCGACCTTTTGGCAGGCAATTTACCAACAGAATAAGATTTGATTTCATCAAGGAATACAATTATCCGATTCCGACAAATGGTGCGAATGCTTCCCGTGATGAAATATTTGATTGGATAAAAAACGGTTTCCGAGCCGTTTCTATCAAGTCCGTTGAAAATCAAACTGAGCAGATAGCATCTGAAAAAATGTCTTCTTCAAAATTTATGGATAAGCAATTAAGAAATATGTTTATCTGTTTATCCAACAATTTGAAGGACGAATTTATCTTCGAAGCAATCAATTATTTCTTGAGTGAATATTTCGACAACGCAGGTAAAAAATTCAGGATTTCTAAAAATTCTTATTTCAACTCGATCAATAAAGCTCTAGCTGCAAAAAATCCCAGCGTTTTAGTAGAAAATATTCTTGTCTTTTCTGCCCCCTTTAAAGAGATTGCGCAAGAAGCACGCGATAGTGAGAGCGAACTATGGAGAAAAATTCAGAGTTTTCAGACGAAGATCCAACAGATGGAAAGTAACGAATTATCCCTAAAGAACCATCTACACGAAGCCACGCAGGAAAACCATCTGCTGAATGAGCAACTTAGTAGTAAAACTCGCGCTTTAGAGGAGTGGAAAGCTGAAAATAAGAATTTGGACAATCACTGGCAGGAATTATCTAAACAGAAATTATCAAAGCAGGCTGGTGACACAAAACGGCGATTACAAAATCAAATTACAGAGATCAGGCTCAGTCTAGAAAATCAGCCGCCTGATACAGAAATAGCACTTTTATTACTACAGCGAATAGAAAAAATTCTTGGAGAAAGTGATTTGGATGGAAAATAGAGAATTTAAATCAGGATGCGGAATAGATTTTGGTACAACTAATTCAGTGGCTGCCATTGGGAGCGTTAACATCACTAATCCCGAAATAAACAGAACGCTTCCATTAACAAAAAAAGGGGATGGATTGCCACACCCCTCAGTCGTTTGGCTTCGTTTAAATGATCCACCAATTGTCGGGCGTGATGCAAAAGATAACATTAATGGTTTTTCAGAGGTAGCGGGAAATTATTTTGTTTCTTCGATAAAAGGTCAGCTCGGAAAGGAAAAGGTATTCCACATCTTTGGGCAACCCAAAACCGCAGTCCAGATCGCCGGGGAAATCTTTAAATTTTTGAAGATTGATGCGGAAAAAAGTCATTCTCAGGATATAAGTGAAGGAGTAGTAACAATTCCTATAAACTTCGATGGAAAATCACGACGGGAGCTGCGTAAAGCCGCCGATGAAGCAGGCTTTTATATAAAGAATTTTATTCATGAGCCTTTTGCTGCGCTCGCCGGATTTTGTTATGGTTCTGATTCGAAAGATCGCATTGATAAATTGGAAGGGCGGAAGATCCTTGTATTTGATTGGGGCGGAGGAACGCTCGATATTACCGTGGCAACGGTCAAAGACGGCATTCTTACGGAGCTTTCAACTTCAGGGCTTCCGGGCAGAGCCGGCGACAGCTTCGATAATAAACTACTAAATTTGACGACGAATCGTTTCCTAAATCAAAACCGCTTATCCCCTCTTGATTGTGAAATGGCTCCGAACGTCAAAGACCGATACCTGAAGCTTTGCGAAGACTCAAAAATTGAATTATCCGGTAATGAAGAAACCCTTGTCATAGTTACCAATGCCTTCCAAACCCAATCCCAGAATTTCTCCGTGAAAGAAAGAGTTTCACGAGAAGAATTTGAAAGAGAAATAAATGCGGACGTGAAAGAGGCAATGAAACAGGTCGATACGGCGCTTGAACATGCGGGAATAAATTCGACCGAAATAGACTTGGCTTTACTCATTGGCGGCACGTCAAACATTCCTATAATCCGGTTGGAAATGGAAGAGCGGTTTGGATACAGACTGGAAGAGGTTTCCAATCCCGATACGATAATTGCTGAGGGAGCCTCGATAATAGATGCCCTCGAATTGCAGCCGGCACTCGCCCGATCTATTGGAATTCAGCTTTCCGACGACAGTTATTATGAAGTCTTTTCAGCAGGAACAATTGCCAAAGCCGCATCGGTCCCAAAGCAGATAAATATGTTCTGTACCGATAATCGGGACGGGCAGGCACGATTAATTATTAAAGAACGAAAAAACAAAGATAGCAATGAGGGTGAAAAAACTTTAGCAGTTCTACCCGTTCCCGTTATGTCAAAATTAAAACCGCATTTCCCGGAGAAAGTAACGGTTAGTTTTTCGCTCGACGAGGATCTTGTCTTGCAGGTTATAGGTAAGGGCGCAACACAAGATATAAATTCCCACATCGAATTACATAATCTTTGTTTTGGTTTAAGGACTTTATAGTTTTTATGGAAAATGGTTCAAACTTAAATGTTTCTTCAAATTTGATGCTCGATGATGAATATCATAAACCGGAATATCGGTATTATCCGGGGGATTTCTTGGCTCAAGTTCACCCATCGCTGGTTGATTCGAGAGGTATTGATCAAGAACTTACCCGGCGGCAAATTGAAGAATATACGCGATATATCCCTTGTTTGATCTGCAAAAAGAGTTGCTCAGGAACTTGTGAACAATCAGCTATTAAATAATGTATTCTTCATAAATGGATGGCTTTCATTTAATGATGCTCATTCCAACAACTTTTTAATGATTTAACTATTAACGATAATGACAACTGTTTTAACAACGCTGCGGGAGTGGGCAGGCAGTCTTCCGTTTTGGGAGCAAGTGGCTCTCGAACAAATTTTAGCGGGTAAGGATTTTGTAGATGCCGAATATCAGCAATTAGTTCAATTCCTACTGGAAGACAAAAACTTGCTTGAAAAAAGCGACGAGCCGCGCCCAAAGTTGAAGGTTTTGCAAAACGAAATGTGGGAGATTCCAGAAGAAAATCGTCCTGTCAAGCTAATCTCGGTTTCTAATTTGCAAAACGTCAACGCGCTCGCACTTAATCAAACACTCACATTCGGTGATGAAATGACAGCGATATTCGGAGCTAACGGATCAGGCAAATCCGGTTACGCGCGTGTTATCGGCTGTGCCGGATTCACGCGTGGCGACCGTGAAGTTATCCCGAACGCCTTTAAGCCATTAGAGCCGAATCAAATACAGGCGGCAACAATTCACTTAAAAATCGGTGATGATTTAAAGACAATCAACTACAAAATCGGTGAAGCCTGCACAGACCTAACCTCATTTTATGTTTTCGACAGCACAAGTGTCGTTACGCATCTGACCAAATCAAATAAAATCAGTTTTTCGCCAGCTGGCTTGAGTTTTTTGACGCGCCTGAGCCAAGTTCACGACGAATGTTCACGCCGTTTGACTGATCGAGCTAACGCGCTTTTGAAACCGCACAATTTTAATGAGTTGTTTTTTGGCGGTTCTGAGATAAAAACGCAGATTGCCAATCTCAATGATAAAACCGACCTGAAAACCTTGCAGCAACGAAGTGTTTTATCGCCCGAAGATGAAACCAGAATGCAGAAACTCGACTCAGAAATTGCTCGTCTTAAAGCCAATGAAATTGACGAAAAAATCAAGGAAACCAACCAAACTATCAAAGACCTTGAAACACTTATTAAGCAACTTTCGGTTATTGAACAAAAATTAAGTCAGGAAGTTTTTGAGAACTTTAAATCGCTGGAGGAAAGGTTACGCGAACAGCAGAAAACTGCCGAGAATGCCAGCGTGGGACAATTCAAATCTGCTGATTTTTCTCAGGTCGGCAGTCAGGCATGGCTGAATTTTATTGATAGTGCGAAAAAAATTTCGGTTCTCGAAGGCGAGGGCAACGATTATCCGAGCGAAAATGATAGATGTTTGCTCTGCCGTCAAAATTTATCGAATGAAGCAATTATTCTTTTGCACTCGTTTTGGAGATTTCTCGAAGATGAATCACAGGCGCGGCTTGAAGAAACGCAAAAAGAATTTTTGCGTTTGCAGAGAGAAGTTTCGTCTATCAGCCTTGATTGCTTTAACGACCAAAACGTTTCGCATCGTTATTTGGAGAAAAATCATTCTGAACTTTTCGGGAAAGTGCAAAACTTCTTGATTTTTGCGGAGCAACGAAAACGTAATTTACTTGATTCCTCAAACAAATCTGAAGCGGAAATCAGTGCCTTGATGCCAGCCTCCGCAAACTCCGAAATCGAAAACGTCATCGGCGAATTGAAACATCAACTGTTCGATTTTGAGCAAACTAACCCGCAAGAAAAGATTTTTGAGTTGAGCGAAGAATTGAAAATTCTGCGTCATCGTTCGATTTTACGGGACAACTGGACAGCAATCGAGCAGTATGTCAAAGACGCACAGCAAGCCGTCAAAATGCAGAAAGCAATCGGAAATACCAGACATATAACCAATAAATATAACGAATTGTTTAAAGAAATGGTGACGGAAAAATACGTTCAGGAATTTGAATCGTTACTCCACCGGCTAAACTGTCCGCTCCGGGTGAAAATCAAAACAAAGCCGCAAAAGGGCGAAACATTGAAGCAGATAATACTCGAAACGCCGGACGCGGTTGAGGCTTCGCATAAACTCGAAAAGATTTTGAGCGAAGGCGAAAAGAGAGCCGTTGCCCTCGCCGATTTTCTTACTGAAATCGCTCTGGACGAAACCAGCCGAGGTATCGTGCTTGACGATCCGGTTACTTCGCTCGACTGGGAATGGAAGGAAACGGTTGCAAATTGTCTTGCCGCCGAATCTAAAAAGCGACAAGTGATAGTATTTACGCACGATTTGCATTTCCTTTCACTACTGAAAAAACACTGTGAAAATTATCAAACTGAAATCACTTCACACTGGATCAAAAAAGAAGGGGCGGACAAACCCGGGTTTGTTTATCTTGATAATAGTCCTATTACCGAGCGCGAAATGCGCGACACAAAACAGGCTTCTACGTTTTTGCAACAGGCGAAAGACGCAGACAATCCTGTCGAAACCCAATACTTTTTGCAACAAGGCTTCGGCTGTTTGAGAACATCTTACGAAGCACTGGTGATTTATGAGATTTTCGGTCAAGTCGTCCTCCGTTTTGAAGAGCGTGTCAGCGTTGATCGGCTAAAAGATGTTGTTGCACAATCTGATATACTTGATGAAGTAAGGAAAAAATACGATTTAGTTTCGCGCTACGTAACCGGGCATCTGCACAGCGATGCTTTCCACGCGCAACCTGCCGATTGCGAATTACTAAAAAGTGAAATAGCCGATTTTGATGCACTCAAAGGTAAAATTAAAAGCATCAAGAAACAAAACAATAAAGTATTGCCGCAAAACGGCTGATGTTAAATTTATCTACTAATGTAAAAAATCAGTCGTTTAAACTTTTAATTTGAGACCATTCGATTTCATATTTAAGTAGGTATTTTGACAGCCGATCCGAATCGTTTTTTGATTTTTTCAAGGCTAATGATTTCGGAAATAAAATTCTGGCAGCATCCGCAATCGTGCGGCATTTACAACAGACGGCGAGAACGGCTTCAAGTTGGATCAACTTAAAATCGTCAATCGCGTTTAATTGTTCCTCATTTAAAAGATGTTCGGCTAATTTTTTGGACTGAATTGAAGAAGGCTTGACCCAGCTTTTCTGAAGTTCGAGAATCTCTCGCTCTACGATTTCAACTGTGATACGTCCGGTTGGTGAAAGTGTCGCCATCCGGTCAATCGCCCTACTCAAATCACGGAAATTCCTTTTCCAAACAGCGGCGGAAGAAATGCCAAATTCAATAAATTTACTTCTCGCTTTTGGCGTAAACGAAACCGCTTGTTTTCGGCGGTTCGTTAATTGTAGCAACTCAAAATCAATATTGGGTTCTATGTCTTCTCGGCGGTGTTTAAGTCCGGGTAAAACGAATTTCCAATGTTCGAGCCGCGCCAATAAATCTTCGCGGAAAAGTTTTTGTTCTACAAGTTCGTAAAGATTGGCATTCGTGCCGGCGATAAGCTGAAAATCGCTTTTTTTATGCTCATCAGCACCGTATGGGAGAAACTCTTTTTCTTCGAGCGCGTGAAGCAACATCGCCTGTTCTCCCGCTCCAAGTTCAGCGATTTCGTCGAGAAATAAAACTCCTTTATGCGCCGAAAGCAAAAGCCCAGACCGCTTATCAATCGCACCTGTGAATGATCCTCTTAAATGTCCGAACAGTGCCGACATTGCGCCATCACCTTTGATCGTCGCACAGTTGACCTTAATAAATTTGCCGGAAACTTTTTTGCTCGAAACTTTCAAATTATAAATGCGGCGGGCGAGTTTGGTTTTTCCCGCGCCGGTCGGACCGAGCAGCAAAATCGGTTCAGTTGATTGAACTGAAACGCGCTCCATAAATTCGATTAAATTATTGAAATCATCATTTTGAGTGTCTATGCTGTCTTTCAAATATGAAATATTTTCCCGGCTCTGCTCTTCAAAATGAACGCGCGAACGTATCCGATCAAATTCGCTGTGGCCGAGGTCAACTATTTCGTAAATTCCTGATTTCTCCTTAGTAGAATTAGTGATGGGCGATGTCTGAATCAATTTGCCCGGAAAAATCTTTGACTCCGCAAGCAAAAACATACAGATTTGTGAAACGTGCGTGCCGGTCGTTAAATGCAAAAAATATTCTTCGCCTTCACAGTCGAAATTATATTTGGTTACAAAATCATATAAAATTCTGTAAACCTCAGGAAAATTCCACGGATCTTCAAAATCAATCAAGCACGGATTGACAACCGTTTTCGGCGAAACTTCCATAATATCCGCCGTGACATATTCCATTAAATCTTTAATTTGTGATTGATAAAGCAGGTCACAACGGTCGAACAACAATTCGGGATGCTGAAAAAGCGAAACCGTTGGTCGCCACTTTTTCCATCGCTTATCGCCTGTGTATTTATCCTTTTCGCTTCCGAGCCAACCGATGACAACTTTTTTCAAGGGCATATAAAAAATTATAAATTCTTATCTAAATTTATACTTTTATACAATTTATGAACCAAAAAATCAAATACATATTATCAAATAATCTCTTTACCTATAATAGTTTAGTAATTATTAAGTGCCTAGTTTTCAATTTGGCACAAAGAATGCTTATTGTCAGGTAGCGAAATTTTATTTTCGCTAGAACTTACATCGAATGGGATTCTAGAAAAAACACGGAACATATCCCCCAATCTTCAAAAGCAAAACGCTGGCATAAATAGGAGAAAGCAAATGAGTTGGAATTACGATAAAAGCAAAGAAAGAATAAAGAAACACGCCGACAATTTGGGCGAAATACAAATTGAAAAATTAAAACGCGAAGCTGACCTAAACAAACTTTTAACAGAAACTTGTTGTCGGGACATTCACGGGGCGCACGTTTACGTTCACATTAGCAATTTCGCAAAAATGGCGACCGAAAAAGTTACGAATGAAAAAGAATATAAGCGATTCATTCAAGCCGTTCACATCTATCAGCGCGAAGTCGCCCGTATCGTCGAACACGATGACAAATTCGATGGTCTGCGCGTTCACTTCCAAGGGGCAAAGCTGCACGCGCTTTTTTACCGACCGATTGACAAAACTGAAAAGCTGTCTATTAAGGCGTTCTTCTTGCAATTAGTTCTGAAGGACTTTGTTTGCAATGTTTTCAATCCGGCGTTTCCTTTCCACGACGATTTTGAGGTGGCTGGCGGCGGGGATGTCGGCGATGTAACCGGAACGCGGAATGGCAGCCGCGATGACCGTGAACTTTTGTTTCTCGGCGCAGCGGCAAACTACGCTGCTAAAATTATCAATAAGGCTGGACAGCTTCGCGTCACGAAAGAACTATTCGATGCACTGCCGGAAAAACTGCAAGAATACTGTGACGAAATCACCGATGATGTTTATCAGATTCAGAAAATTAGCCAAGAAACGCTTGATGAATTGCTTGAGGAATACAGCATTTCTTGGGACCGGGAAGCGAGCGAGAAACGAATCAAAGATGACAAGTCGAACTATCCGCTCAAAGACATTGAATACAGTTCGGCGAACACTCTGATTGACATTGACCAACTCGGAATCACCAATAACAAGCGTGTCCTTGCGGCTTCTATTTACGGCGACGTTACCGGATTTACGGCTTATATTGACGAGGCGGATACTGATGAAAAGAAAAAAGAGTCTCTAAAAGTCCTTCACGTTATTCGCAAAGAAATGGCAACAGTAGTCAAAAAAGATTTTGAGGGAATTCGGGTGCAGTTTCAAGGCGACCGCGTGCAGGGTCTTTATCATTTACCAAAAGATGTCGAAGCCGACATCGCTACGGAAGCTGTTGATGCCGCCGTTGGGTTGCAATCCTCAATGGAAAAAACTATCAAAGAGGTTTTACCGGAAGCCAACCATCTCAAACTCGCTGTCGGCGTAGATTTGGACAAAACGCTGGTTACAAAGCTCGGCACACACGCACACCGTGACCGTATCTGTCTTGGACAAGGCGTTGAGTCGGCAGCTAAACTCGAAGAGAAATGCAGCGGCGGGCAAATCGGTATTTCAAAACGAATTTACGATGCACTGCCCGAACGGTTGAGTAAA